>OGJU01001796.1_pt1 | contig 12476 bp, 7 predicted proteins | sample 1572251 | NCBI WGS metagenome assembly OGJU01 (sample SAMEA2582144, study PRJEB24529) | metagenome | biome: Human gut stool | place: China | collected 2011
ATGTTCATTAATCAGTGCCATATTCGTTCAATTGTTTTATGTTGTTGTCTTGTCGGGGTTGTCGGCCCTTTGTTTTGCTTTTTGTGTTACTTCTCTATTATTCCTTCAAATACGGTGACTGCTCCTCCGGTCATATAGACCTTTCCTGAGTTTTCGTCCCAGAGGATGGTGAGTGGGCCGCCGTCCATGAATACTTTTGTTTTTCGTTTCGTCTTACCGCATACGACACCGGCTACAACTGTAGCACAAGATCCTGTTCCGCAAGCTTGGGTGATGCCCGAGCCCCGTTCCCATACCCGCATCCGGACTTCATCGTCTTTTAAAACCTCTACAAACTCAACATTGGTCCGGTCGGGGAAGAAGGCGTGTGTTTCCAGCTTAGGTCCGATAGCCGGTAAGTCGATATCGTTTCTATCATTAACAAAAATAACCAGGTGAGGGTTGCCCATCGACACGACGGTTCCGATGTAAACCTGTCCGCCGACTTCCAGTTCGAGGGCCGATTCGCCGATTTCGGGTGTTCCCATATCGACTGTTACTTCACTGACGGTATCATCATCCGAAACGGTCAGCTGAAGTTCTTTAATGCCGGATAATGTTTCGAGGGTGACTGTCTTTTTATCGGTCAGTCCTGCATCATATACATATTTGCCGATGCAGCGGGAAGCGTTTCCGCACATCATGGCCTCGGAACCGTCTGCATTGAATATCCGCATGCTGAAATCGGCTTTTTCAGATGAACCTATCAGGACTAATCCATGCGACCCGATGCCTGGATGGAGAGCGCTCCACCTGACAGCTTGCTTTTCCGGGTTTTCCAGGGGATAAGCCATCGTGTTTACGTATATATAGTCGTTACCGGCTCCGTGCATCTTTGGGAATCTAACTGGATTTGTCATTTTATTTGTTTTACTCCTATTCTTGTTTCCTTTTGTTTTATTACGATACAAATATACGACGTTTTGATATATTATAATCATTAAACGTATCCAAATGTCCTTTAAATCTCTATTGTGTGATAATTTGATTCAATAAAGCGATTTTACGTAACAATTCGTAACTGTATAACAAATAATCTGTGGGTATTGTAAGTTGTCGTAAGTGAAAAGTTGTTGAAATATCGTTAAAGCTACTCTTGTTGGTAGGGTTTGGTTGTGTCTTTATGTTCATAGAAGGGCATAAAAAGGACGGCATTCCGTACGAATTGTCAGTAATTCGAGGGGAATGCCGTCTTTTTGTAAAATGATACGCAGATGTGGTCTGTTATTTACTATTACAGTCCAGCCTGCGGATCGAATGTACCATTTTCCCAACCTTTTGTTTGTTCCAGGTTAGGGTTGTTGCTCATTTCGCCTCGTTTCATTGGTAGGAAATACATTTGTTCGTTTGTGATCATGGGGGTGTTGTCGCGGTCGAACAGATGGGTGGAATAACTTCCATCTCCTTTTTTGGTCATCACTAATGCATGACGTTTTTCCTGACCTGTCATTAATTTGTCGTAGATCATCCAACGACGCATATCCCATAAGCGTTTTTGTTCGAACAACAATTCTATGAAACGTTCTTCATGTACAGCTTCACGCATTTCTTCTTGACTCATCTTCGGATTCAAACCGTAAAGCATTCCTTTCATGTCCGGATTAGAACTGGTTTCTTTGATACCGGCACGTTTACGGATTTGTTTTAGCATATCGAATGCTTCATCCAGTTTACCAACCTCTACCGCTGCTTCTGCATAGTTCAACATAACTTCGCCTAAGCGGATGTCAATGTAGTCGGTTCCTGATTTCTGACATTCATCAATTGACAAACTCTGATTGATACCTTTTTTGGAATAATATCCAGTTCGAGTACCCATGTTTTTCCCATACGCATAGTCATTTTGAGCATCTTCATTCAATTCCATTTTTTCATTGAAATAGGTACTACCTTGGTAAACTATTGTTGCATAGAAACGATTGTCACGGTTTTCCCACAACTTAAAGATATCTCCGCTACCTTCTTTTTCCCAATCGGCATAGGTGTAGGTTCCACCATCGATAGTCGGGAAGCGGTCGATAACCTCTTGTGTCGGATGGCAGCCACCGGAAGCATTTTGTGAGAATTTGATCGGACGAACTGCCGCATCGCGCTTATGCGTACGGGTCGGGTTTTCATAGCGGATGGCAAAGATTACTTCTTTGTTCATTTCTTCCAAGAATAATTCACCGTAGTCTTCGTATAAGGCATGTCCTTGACCGATCAAGTATTCAAGTGTTGCCTTGTTGTGGTCATATGCCGTTTGCCACTGTTCGAGTTTGTTGTTAGGATTGAATTGCGGACTGGCACGAAACAACAATACTCGTCCTAAGAAAGCTTTAACTCCTCCTTTGGTAATACGTCCCAATTCACTGGCATCGTATGTATCGGGTAGTTTTTCAGCACAAGCGTTTAATTCATTAATGATGAACTCGAAGCACTCTTCGGTTGAATTACGTTTAACAAAAAGGTCGTCTGTTATCTCTTGAGGTACTGTTATCAAAGGCACGCCGCCATAACGTTTTACCATTTCAAAGTAGAGGTAAGCCCGGATGAAACGAGCTTCATGGATCAAACGATCTGCCAGCTCACGGTCAATAGTACATACCTCCGGGTTTGAAGCATTTTGTATGAAAATGTTACAATTGCGTATGTTTGCATACGGCCAGTACCAGATAGGACTATCCGGGGTAATGGTACCATTTGTCCAAGAACCACCACCTGTGGCTTCGTCTGAGGCATCAGCAACAGACGTATCCCATGCTGGAATAGATGTATATAATGCATTCAAGAAAGAGGTTGTTAATGTTTTATCAACCCAAACTTGCTCTTCTGAGATAGAACTCAAATCTTCTTTATCCAGTATGCTGGAACATGAAGATGATAAAGCCAAAATGGCTGCACATGTAATAAATATTTTTTTCATATCGAATTACTCAAATAATTAGAAACTAACATTAATACCGAAGTTGAAACTCTTTGTCAACGGATATTGGTAAGCACCACGGTCGCCGCTATTTTCCGGATCGTAAATGCCGATGTGGTCTAACACGAACAAGTTAGTCCCTGACACATAAAGACGGCAACGGTCTACACCGATCGAACTCATCCATTGCTTAGGCAATGTATAACCGATTTCGATATTTTTACAACGGAAATAATTACCATTCATCAGCCAGAATGTAGAAGCTTGACTATTGGCTCCTACAGATCCTGTACCTCCTACACGCGGATATTTTCCATTGATATTATCGGGAGAATAAGCATCCGACCAGATATTCAAAACTGTTTGTTCTGTCCACGTATCGCCGCGGTTAGGGAACATGATTGAACGATGGCCGACTCCTTGGAAGAATGCTGTGAAATCAAGTCCTTTCCATTCACCACCTAAACTGATACCGTAGATGATTTCAGGATCTTTACTATATAATGAAAGGACTGCTTTGTCATTACCATCGACTATTCCATCGGGACCACCAACACCGCCTGCACCATGCATATCTTGCAAGATGATATCTCCTTTTGACCAATTGAAACCTCCATTATATTTAGGCAAACCGACAAGGTCTTCGTCGGTACGGGCAATGCCATCGGCGATATAGCCAGTGATAAAGTTAATTGGACGACCTGTTTTCAATTCCCATTCGTAAGCATTAGCTGATTCATCAATTTTCGTGTAATGGTTGCGGGCGAAAGAAAAGTTGGTTGACACATAGTAGTTGAAATTTCCAATCTTGTTGTCGTGACGTACTAAAAACTCGCAACCTTGGTTGACCATTTCAGCATGGTTTTCTTTCGGAAGCCTGGCACCGAACGTTTCCGGTATCGTACGTGTACGAGCCATCAGGATATCTTTGGTCTTTTTATGGAAGTAATCGAATTCCAAGCTCAATAATCCGTTCCATAATCCGAGGTCGAAACCGACATCGGCCGTTGTGGTTGTTTCCCACGTAATGCCTCTACTAGGATAAACCCCTGGTAGAATACCGGTTGCCCCACTTCCAAAAACAACGTTGCTACCGGTGTTGAATTTGCTCAAATATTGGTAATAAGCAACATCGCTTCCTCCATCATTACCTAAGGTACCATAGGATGCACGAAGTTTCAAATTGTTGATGAAGCTTAGTTTTTCATTCGATTTGAAGAAGTTTTCTTCTGTTACACGCCATCCGGCAGAAACCGACGGGAAGAATCCCCAACGTTTTCCCGGAATCCATTTTACGGAAGAGTCGTAACGGAAGTTGGCTTCTAACAAATATCTGTTGTCAAAGCCGTAATTGACACGCCCTACATAACCGATACGCCCGATTTCAGATTCGTTACCGCTGGCATCTTTCCATTGGCTATCAGCACTACCTGCAAACAATTGTTCCAAAGATGGTGAAAGCAATTCTTTGCGTTGAGCCCAAAAATTATCTCCCCATTGTTCGAATTGTTCATATAAGAACATGGCTCCAATGTCGTGTTTCCCGAATGTATGGTTATAGTTCAATTGCAGGTTCAATGTGTACGAACTGGTTTCGTTGAAATCTTTTCGAACAAAGTTTCCGTTTTCTGTTCTTGTACGTGTTCCGGTAACGGACGCATCATCACGGATGATGTGGTTATGCTCACCGGATGTTTCGTGCATATATAACGTATAGGCTTTACCGACGGTTTTGTAATTCTCATAATACCGGCGGTAGTTGAACATTGCATTGGCACTCAATCCTTCAACCCAAGGAATATCCCATTTAGCACTTAATTTGGTATTCAGGGTGTTCTTTTTCTTGGATCGGTGTCCGTTTTTAATGGCTTCCAAAACGTTCCAGTTGTAGATGGTTGCATTCGGTTTTCCGTTTACATAAGCCGGTTCGGTAGACGGGAAGTTTAACAAAGCACGATACATATCATTCATCAATTCCTGGTCGGAATCGTAAGGCCAATAGGGAGTCCGCTGATCACCCATGTTTCCGTCGACATCTAAGCCGATCGTAAAATTGTCAGCTACTTTGGCATCTACATTTGAACGGAAACTGTAGCGTTGAAAATCCAAATTATCGAATGTTCCGGTTTGATCGAAATAGCCGATTGACATATAATAATTGATACGTTCACTACCACCATTGACGCTTAGGTTATGTTGCATTGTGAATGGGTTTCTCCAAGCTAAATCTACCCAGTCTGTACTATGCGTTTTGAAGTATTCTTGTTCGTCGGCGGTGTAGTAACGGGTGTCGGTTTCAGGAATACCGTTGTACATGAATTTGTTATTCAGATACACTGTTCTATCGTATGCGCTCAATACTTCCGGTTTACGTGTTGAGCGTTCGGTACCGAATAATCCTGAATAGCTGAATTGTGGTTTTTGATTCTTACCGCGTTTGGTTGAAACAACAATCACACCGTTTGCTGCACGCGAACCGTAAACGGCGGCCGAGGCTGCATCTTTCAGTACGGAGATGTTTTCGATTGTATTCGGGTCCAAGGCATCGAAGTCGGCTTTTTCACGGACAACACCGTCGATTACGTAAGTTGGGTTTGTATTGTTGGGTGTATTGGTCCCACGGATGGTGATCGGGGAAGATACACCGGGCATACCGGATTTATTGTAAGAGAAGATACCCGGCATACGTCCGGCCATCGCATTGGAAATATTGGAAACCGGAATAGTTGCAATGTTTTCAGCAGAGATTGTAGCTACCGATCCTGTCAGGTTCATTTTCTTTTGTGTACCGTAGCCGATAACAACCACTTCGTCCAATTTTTGTGTATCCTCTTTCATGGAGATTGTAAAATCGGTTTGTCCCTCCACTTTTACATTTTGAGTCAGGTAACCGATAAAAGATACTTGTAATGTCGCATTTTCCGGAACCTCCAAAGTGAAACGACCATCCATGTCGGTGATTGTACCGATAGTAGTACCGTTTACAGAAACGTTTGCTCCGGTAATAGGGCCTAACTGATCATTGACAATACCTTTGATGGTTTTTGTTTTTTGCTGAGTAGCATTTGCATCCATTCCTTTCGGGCGCAGGATGATTTGCTTGTCATTTACACTATACTCAATGTTTGCAGCTTTGCAAATTTCATTTAAGATAGTTTCAATAGACTTGTCTTTGACTTTGATGTTTACTTTGCGGTCAACATTAACGAGCTTGCTGTTGTACATGAAGTAAAATTCGGAACTTTCTTCAATTTCCTGTAAAACTTGTTCAACAGAAGCATTCCTCATGTCTAAAGAAATTCGGGCAGATTGTGAGTACAAGGTGCCTGCACTTGCCGTACTTAAAAAGCAGGTTAAACAGAATGCAGCGAGTTTCATACGCATTGGAATTTTTGGTAATAAGTCAAAATTAGACTTAAAACCTTCTAGGTTTGATAAATTCTTCATAATTTCACATTATCAAATTTAATTAGGTTTGAAAATAACTTAATTGGGGATTACCATTCGTCAGGTGAGATTTTCGGATTGGTAATTTGTTTGATTGAAGCAGGAAAATGTAACCAGCGTTTTCCTGCTTTTTCTTTAAGTGTCTGTTCTCATATAATACTTCTTTTAAGTTAACATTTATAACATTTGTTTTTATTTTTATATTAGACGTGACGTGTGGGCAAACACCCTATGTTAAAATCCACTTTTTTTCTTTTTTCTTTGATGGTGTGTGTTACTTTATCGTTTTTATGATAACAGTGCGTCGTGAATAAGTGAAATCATCTGTTTGTTTAGGTTCTATCACTGTACATTTTATAGGCGCTGTTTTTTCCAGTAGGAGTAAAACTTCACTTAGTGTCTCTGTGGTAAAAGTAGCAGAATAGTTATAGTCATACAATTCTTCACCTTCCAGCTTAATATCGACATTGAAATGGCGGGCGAGTCGTTGTACGATTTCATTCATGTTAGCTCGTCTGAATATCATTTTTCCGTCTTTCCATGAAGTTTCGACAGCCAGATTAACTTTGTCAACTTCCATTCTACTGGTATTTTTATAATATACGACCTGTTCTCCCGGACGTAAAGTCCTGGAAACCGGCTGGCCTATTTCTGTGACTTCAATATGCCCTTTTGCTAAAGTTGCCTCTATTTTATCTTCATCTTCATATGCCTTAACATTGAACTCCGTACCGTAGGCACTGACTTGCAATCCATTGGGCGTTAATACATCGAAGCGGTTCGATTTATCAGAAGTTACTTTAAAATATGCTTCTCCCGTCAGTTGTATGTTTCTTTTGTTGTCGGTAAAACGTTTGGGGTAGGAGATGGAGGAACCGGAGTTTAACCATACCTCGGATCCGTCGGGAAGGGTGATTTTGGAAATCAAACCATAGGCCGTTGTCAATTCCACTTGTTCTACCGGCAGGTTGTTCCAATCCTTCAGCGTATTGAACAGGGAATAGGTCGCGATCAGAACAGGGATCAGCAGTACTGCTGCTGAAGTCCGGATAAAACTCAGGATTTTCTTTTTGTACTTATCAATAGCGATTTGTCTTGAGACTTTTTCCCAGTTCTGCCGGGTGTTTATTTGCTTATGCAGTTTAAGTTCTGCCGTAGTTTCCCAGATAAAACGAATATCATCTACTTCCTTTTTGAAGTCGGGGGAGGATTGTAGCTGTTGCTCGAAAGCGTTCTTTTCTTCTTTAGATAAACGTCCTTCAAGATATGCTATAATATGTTCTGTATGAATATCCACTTTCGTTCTTTTATAAATTAGACGTATGGCATAAAAGATACCCTATGTTAAAGAATGTTTTTATATTACCAGAGTAACAGGATTATAAGTGGGAGGTAATCTTTCAATTCAACACGCAGATGTTTTAACGCTTTTGTCATATAGGCCTCTACTGTCTTGACTGAAATATTATGTTCGGCTGCGATCTCAGTGTATGTCATACCTTCGAATCTGTTTTTTTCAAAAACAATCCGTATGTTGTCAGGAAGTTTGGCAAGTGCTGCCGAAAGCATCTGTTCGAGTTCAATCGTTGAGTAGATATCTCCGGAGGTATACCATGAAGTATTATTCTCGATCTCTTTTTGCTGCCAGTTTTGTTCTGTTTCCTGTTTACGTAGGAAATCTATGCAGGTGTTTTTTACACTTGTGATAAGAAAGTTACGGCTAGATGTATTGATTTCTATATTCTTTCTGTTTTTCCATATTTTGAAAAAAGTTTCCTGTACAATGTCTTCACAAGTCTCCCATCTGTCAATATATCTATGGGCAAAAACACATAAAGGAGAGAAAAATTGGAAAAAAAGAGTACGAAATGCTATCTCGTCATCTTTTATAGCAATTCTCCAAAATAAACTATCAATGGAACTTATCTCCTTCTCCTTTTCCTTCATTTTATCTATCGCAATGGGGGAATATGATTTTTAGCTAGTGCGTAGTTCTTGAAGAACTCGGGTTAAAGCCACATCACATAACATTTTGTTTTTCAAACCATAAAACAAAAACCACTCAATAAGTTTATCCTGGATATTACTATATGTATAACTTTTATAATATAAGAATCCTTTTGATTAATGTCAGGTTTTTAACTACTTGTAATAAAAATACCTTATATTTGCATCATGTGGATGCAATAGTTCTTCAAGAACTCAAATAAAACGACCGCTTTTAATTCTTCTATTAAAATGGTTTTTAACGATTATAAGTAATGTAAAGATGCAATTCTGTTATCGTCATTATCCGAATAACGGAATTGCATCTCTGTAAACCTGTCAGTTTCGGTGAGATCCGAAAAGTTCTCAGATTTATTTATTAGCCTGTTTCATAACAGGAAGCCATTTGGCATATAATTCTTTTACGATTTCAATCTCGTCTCCCTGCGGAGTATCCGGATAAACGTCTTTGTTAAACGCCCAATCATATTCCCAATTGGTTAAGCGGGTATAGAAATCGCTGGCATCCAGTGCGGGGCGGCCCGCCAGCGATTTGCGGATGTATTGTTCGTCGTAGCGCCATTCTCCTTTGGGCTGGGCTTTCAGGTAGCTGATGAATTTCTCCCAACGTGGCTTATAATACCCTTTCATTAAGCTGGCCCATTGACGGTTGGAATATTCAAACAGGTGGGCGGAAGAATGATTTGGGCCCCATACTGTAACTAATGTACGGGCATTCCATTCATATAAATCTTTTTCTTCCTCAGTCGTTCCCCATTGGCGTGCTTCTTTAATCCATTTGCCAAGCAGGAAAGTAGAGCGGGTACCCAACAGGCGGTCGAAGTCATCGATCAATGCCAGGAACTGTTCTCCGGCTTGTTGTAACTTTTCGTTATCTTCGGCCAAATAGGCTTCTGTTATCTGTTTTTGTAGAGGCAAAGACAGGTCGGAAAGACACTGGCGCATCACATCCACCAGGTCATAACGGTAGGTGTCACTTTTTTTCAGATCGTTGGAAGCCTGAAGAAAATGATCGACCGCATCCCATAAACGAACGGTAGAATAAGGGCGACTCAAATCTCCATTAGCGGCGACTTTCTGGATGGTTAAAGCCGGACGGGCACACATGACACTTTCTGTGCTGGGTAATCTACCGGCTTTACTTCCATAGACTGTTTCCAGTAAGACTTTCCAACCTTGTTCTGCACCGGCCGGTAGTTTTCCGTAGCGGGCACGTGCATAATCGGTAATCCATTTTTGCAGGTCGGGTGCATCCTGCATCCAGGTTATTTCTGTAGACAGTTCGTAAACGACCGGATTATGTTCGATTGCTTCCGGGAAGAGGCCGATGCCTTGTATATTGCCTCCTTTGGGACTTTGCTTCAGTTCGTGTGCATTTTTGGCGTATAAGGCCAGATTGCCACCCATGTAAACACGTCCGCCATAGTTATGCAGTACGCCGGCCACATACGGATAGTTCCAGAAGCTATTGAATTTTTCTACATTCCAGCCTCCTAAATCCAGTAATAACAAACGGTCCTGAGGGAATGTGCGTGCAATAGCTTCACGTAACGACCAGGTTTGCATGGCAATAATTGCTTCAGGATCGAAACCGGATGCGACTTCCCATATCACTTTCCCAACAGCTTCGAGATATGACTTTTCGTTGCTGGGAGCTGCTCCTTCATGGAAGGGATCGGCTGCATATATATGATTGGTTCCGTATAATTTCTGTTGTTCTTCCAGAAAGGCTTGTCCCATTTCTTTGAATAAAGGGTCGAGGGGATCTAACTGAACGGTTGCTGTGAATGCGTTGCACCAACGGTTTTTGTCTTTGATGCGGGCGTCCGGATATTTTTCTTTCAATTTGATGGGAACAAAACCTGTAAAACTTTGCAGGATCGGTGTCATTCCCAGTTCACGCTGACGTTCCAATATCTGTTGTCCGAGTGCCTGGTGAGAATCGATCCATGATTGAGGTAACGGGCCTCCGTATGTTTCGATGTTTGTCATCCATTGCCATGCCTGGAAAGCCGGACCGACTAAGAAGGTACGGATTTCATCGTCATTCATTTTAAAACGGCGTAAGGTGTTTTGCCAAACTGCTTCCTGTCCGATCACTGCCAAAGGCATATTGATACCGTGCATGGCCATCCAGTCTATTTCACGTTGCCAACGTTCCCAGTTCCACCAGGCCATTGTGTAACTGATCGTACAGTAATTCAGATAAACGCGGTGGTCGAAAGCTGTGGGGCGGATTATTTTTTCCGGCACTTCAGGCAATCGCGACGGAAGATTCAGGTTATCTCCGTTCCAGGATATATGCGCGTTACAGTAGTATTTCAGATAATGGTATAAAGCAGAGGCCACAGAAACTCCATTGTTACCGCGTAATATGATCTTATTGCCTTTCGATTCAATTTCAAAACAATCTTTTCCATCCTTCGGCTGAAACATTTCCACTTTGAACGAGGATGCTTTTTCAGGAATAACTCTTTTGATAAGTGCTTCTGAAGCCTTACGTGCATCGTCTTTGGCCCATATACTACCTATGGATAGTAACAGACAACATACAATCAATCTTAATTTCATTTGGTAAGAATATTAATTTAGAATTTATAATGTTTTTCATGTGTAATTACTAAGCAAAGTATCTGAATGTCGAATAATTGACGTATAAAAGCACCGGATACCCTATGAAAATTTGAAAAAACTACATTATCATTTATCTTTACAGCCTGAACAGGAATTAATAGATAAGAATTTATGAATCACGAAAGTGCTAATTTTCAGTTTGAAAAAGAAATAGGATGGCAGGATCTCGGTGGAGGTGTGCAGCGTCAGATCATGGGATATAATGGTGATCTGATGATGGTGAAAGTGAAATTTGAAGCGGCCTCATACGCATCCCCATACGCAGGTTACCTATGTGGCAAGTGGCGTTTTTAAGTTTACGACGGATGGGGAAACCAAGGTTATCCGGACTGGGGATGGCGTTTATATGAAACCGGGAGTTTTGCATGGTTGCGAGTGTGTGGAAGCCGGTGTTCTGATTGACACGTTCAATCCGGTTCGGGAAGATTTTTTGTAACTGTCAGAAGGAATTTTTTGATGGCAAACTATCTGTTTATAATTTCCTAAGCAGGAAACTCTAGTTTCTTGCTTAGGAAACGCGAGTTCCCCGCCTAGGAAATTGTAGTTTCCTGCGGAGGGAACTGGAGTTTTCTGAATACGAAACTACGAGGAGACTGTAATCGATTGAGAAATAATACCGTATCTATTTTTTGCCCAATACGGTTTTCTCCATTAATAAGCAGCTTCGTGTACCCCTTTGATGGAACGTCCGCTCGGTTCGTTCATATTTCTGAAGGCGGCATCCCAGGCCAGTGCTTCGGCTGTCGAGCAGGCAACGCTCGGGACGGATGGTACGCTGCGTGCGGCACTCTCACTCGGGAAGTGTTCTTCGAAGATCGTACGGTAATAATATTCTTCTTTGTTTTGCGGCGTATTGATCGGGAAACGGTCGGCGGCTTGTTTCATCTCTTCGTCGGTGATCAGTTCGGAAGTGATCTTTTTCAATGTATCGATCCAGCTGTAGCCAACGCCGTCGGAGAACTGTTCTTTCTGACGCCAGGCGATCTCTTCGGGCAGCATATCGGCAAAGGCTTCGCGGAGGATCTTCTTCTCGACAGTCTTGCCCGGACACATTTTGGCAGCCGGGTTCAGGCGCATGGCAACGTCGAGAAATTCTTTGTCGAGGAAGGGAACACGGCCTTCCACACCCCAGGCACAGAGGCTTTTGTTGGCACGCAAACAATCATATAGATAGAGTTTGCTTATCTTACGCAATGTCTCTTCGTGGAATGCCTTGGCATCCGGCGCTTTGTGGAAATACAGATAGCCACCGAACACTTCGTCGGCTCCTTCGCCACTCAAAACCATTTTGATACCCATGCTTTTGATGACGCGGGAAAGGAGATACATCGGGGGAGAAGCACGTACGGTTGTTACATCGTAGGTTTCGATATAATAGATAACATCGCGGAGGGCGTCCAGACCTTCCTGGATCGTGTAGTTGATCTCGTCGTGGACGGTTCCG
>OGJU01001799.1_pt1 | contig 12465 bp, 9 predicted proteins | sample 1572251 | NCBI WGS metagenome assembly OGJU01 (sample SAMEA2582144, study PRJEB24529) | metagenome | biome: Human gut stool | place: China | collected 2011
GTGATCATGCCCTGGGCCTATTATTGTTATTATGGCGATACGGTTTTGTTGAACCGTCATTATGAAGGTATGAAACAATGGGTTGCCTATCTGGGAACAAGGACCGACGCCCGTGGAATCATCGTCCGGGAAGAGCCGGATGGCTGGTGCCTGGGGGATTGGTGTGCACCGGGGAAGAAGATGGAACTGCCCGAACCGTTGGTCAATACGGCTTATTACTATCATTCGGCAGACTTGGTGTCTAAGGTTGCGGCTGTCTTAGGGAAAGAGGAAGACAGACTGCACTTTGACCGGCTGTGCACACGGATCAGGCAGGATTTCAATACTGTCTTTTTCAACCCGTCGACCCATCATTATTGGGAAGGGCGACAAGGTGCGGATGTATTCCCGCTGGCTTTCGGAATGGTGCCGGAAGGTGAAAAGGAAGCCGTGTTCAACGCTTTGCTCGCTCATCTGGACAGTATAGGAAATCATTTTGACACAGGTATCATGGCAACGCCTTTGCTCTTGAAAGTATTGAGTGATAACGGACGTGCCGATATTGCTTTCCGGTTGATGAACCAGCGCGAGATACCGGGGTTCGGGTATGTGATGGATGACCGTTATTCTTGTTTATGGGAGCGATGGGAAGGAAAGGCATCCCGTTGCCATCCGATGTTCGGTAGCGTGGTGGCTTGGTTTTACCGGACACTTGCCGGAATCCGTTATGATGAAGCGGAGCCGGGTATGAAGCACATTGTCATCGCTCCTCAACCGGTGGGCGGCCTCACTTATTTCAGCGGATCGTATCAATCCCTGTACGGTCCCGTCCGCTCGGACTGGAGGATAGAAGCGGATTCGTTTGAGTTGACAGTCGAGGTACCCGCCAATACGACTGCCACGGTTATCTTGCCGGACGGCAAGATATACGGGAATGTTGGATCGGGCATCCATCGGTTCGCGTCGCCCCTTATGTCGGATCGTTGAACCAGATAGAAGGAAAGATTCCTCATCCGGCAGTGCTTATCGAGGTCAGTTTCTTTTATTTGTTGGGTTTTTGGTTGTGAAGTGCTGTCTTTAAACTGACAAAGAACCTTTGCTATGATATTATGACGTGCCGATAGGAAAATGAGAATGACCTTTCTGTTTTTGTAGGAGGATGCGACAAATATATCCTGCGAGAGCATCTTGAAAAAGATAAAAAACTTGTATGTTTGTAGGGATAAAAACAGAAATGCGAAATGAAGACATTAGTACATACCGACAAAGAACTGATTGAAGCGACCATTAAGAAGTGTGATATCTGTTATGTGGGACTGGCCGATACGGATGGGACTCCCTATGTATTGCCGATGAACTTTGGCTATCGTGATGGTGTTATATACCTGCATTCGGCACAGGAAGGACGGAGTATCTCCATTTTGGAACGGAATCCGCGTGTCTGCATTACGTTTAGCACGGATCATGATCTCGTTTTCCAGCATCCGGAGGTCGCTTGTAGCTACCGGATGCGCTCCAAGAGCGTGATCTGCTGGGGTGAAGTTCGTTTTGAAGAAGATTTCGACAAGAAGACGGAAGCTTTGGATATCATTATGAAACAGTATTCGGATAAGGAATTCCGCTATTCCGATCCGGCTGTGAAGAATGTCAAAATATGGATTGTGGAAATGGACGAAGTGACCTGCAAGGAATTCGGGGCACCGCATAATAAGCTGAAAATTGGAAGTTAAAAATTGAAAATTGACGTTGCCGGGTGGTTTGTCTTTTTGGATAAAGCGTTGTATGATGGGCAAATAATTGTCAATTGTCAATTGTTAATTGTCAATTTCTTCTTACTTTTGTTGCCAAATATGATATTGCTGAATAATGGGATTGCAAAAGCATAGCAAGGTCTTGAATGATACAGTTGAGATGCTCTCGGACGAGGGGTCTTACCATCAACTGTTTCATGCTTACCGCGATGAAGAGGCGCTTCCTTCGGGTGAGGTGCTGAAAGAGATCATAGATTTATGCCGGGCAATCCTTTTCCCCGGTTATTACGGGAATGCACGGATCAGCAAGCAGACCATCCGTTTTCATACCGGCGTGAACGTCGGAACGTTGCATACGCTGCTTTCCAAGCAGATTTATGCAGGGCTTTGTTTTGCTGATACTGCCTGTGTTTCTTGTCCCGAAGAAAAGATCCTTACCGAGGCGGAAAAACTGTCGGAAGCCTTTATCCGTACGCTTCCCGAAATGCGCGCCTTGTTGGCGACGGATGCCGAGGCTGCTTTCAACGGTGATCCTGCTGCTCAGAACATCAACGAAGTTATTTTTTGCTATCCCGGTTTCCGGGCTGTCTGCAACTATCGCATTGCGCACCAGCTATACCGGTTGGGTGTTCCCTTTATTCCCCGCATGATTACTGAAATGGCCCATTCGGAGACAGGTATCGATATCCATCCGGGGACGGAGATCGGACACTATTGCTCGATTGACCACGGGACGGGAACCGTTATCGGTGAGACCAGTGTTATCGGGAACCACGTCCGTATCTTCCAAGGAGTCAGTCTGGCAGGAGAGAAACTGCCGCCTGACGAAAACGGGAATGCGATACGCGGTGTGCCGCGTCATCCGGTGTTGGGCGATCATGTGACTGTCTATTCCAATGCCACATTGTTAGGGCGTATTCGTATTGGCGAAGGAGCTACGATCTGTGGCAACGTCTGGATCACGGAAGATGTTCCGGCGGGAGCAACCGTGAGCCAGCAGACAATTAATAAAGTCAGTTGACTGCCAGTGAAGTCATAGAACAAAGAATAATTAATAATTAAAATAGAATTACTAATAAACGATGAGGAATCATTGTTAACTTTCAACTTAAAATGAGCGAAACATTTGAAATGGTGGCTAAGACCCTTTACGGGTTGGAAGAAATCCTGGCCGGCGAGTTATTATCTTTAGGTGCCAACGATATACAGATTGGCCGCCGGATGGTTTCCTTTACCGGGGATAAGGAAGTGCTTTACAAAGCCAACTTCTATTGCCGTACGGCATTGCGTATCTTGAAGCCTATCTATCACTTTAAAGCTAAAGACGCCGATACTGTCTACAAAGAGGTTAAGAAGGTGAAATGGGAAAACTACATGTCTTTGGACAAGACGTTTGCCATCGACTCTGTAATCTACTCTGAAGATTTCAATCACTCCAAGTTTGTTGCTTATCGTACGAAGGATGCGATCGTGGATTATTTCATGGAGAAGGATCAGAAGCGCCCCTCTGTCCGTGTAAACAATCCGGATCTGTATATCAATATTCATATTTCACATAACGACTGTACGCTCTCTATCGACAGTTCGGGCGAGAGCTTGCATAAACGTGGTTACCGCGTGGACCAGACGGAGGCTCCGTTGAATGAGGTGTTGGCTGCCGGTATGATCTTGAAAACAGGCTGGAAAGGCGAGTCGAATTTCGTCGATCCGATGTGCGGCTCCGGTACGTTGCTGATCGAAGCGGCGATGATCGCCTTGAATATTGCGCCGGGCGTGCATCGTAAGGAGTTTGCTTTCGAGAAATGGATCGACTTTGACCAGGAATTGTTCGACCGTATCTATAACGACGAGAGTCAGGAACGTGAGTTTAATTTCAAATGTTATGGTGCCGATATCAATCCGGCGGCGATCGAGATTGCCGAGAAGAATATCCGTAGTGCCGGCCTGATGAAATATATCGAACTAAGGACCCAGCCGTTCCAGCAATGCACGGAGGCTCCCCAGCCGGGCATCATGGTGACCAATCCCCCTTATGGAGAACGTATTTCCAGTCGTGATTTTTTGGGGTTGTACAATATGATCGGTGAACGTGTCAAACATGTGTTTACTGGCTATAAAGTATGGATTCTGAGTTATAAGGATGAATGCTTCGACAAGATCGGCTTGAAACCGAGTGAAAAGATGAAGCTTATGAACGGATCGTTAGAATGCGAATACCGTTGTTACGATATATTCGAAGGAAAAATCAAAGACTATAAGAAAGCACTGAACGAAGAAGGTGAAGCACGTCCTTCCCGCCCGGAAAGACCTTCTTTCGAACGTAAGCCGGACCGCTCGTCACGTCCGAATTTCCGTACCGACCGCATGGATCGTCCCGCCCGCCGTTTTGCTGCCGCGCATGCTGAGGACGACAACGAGCGGACGCCTTTTATTCCCGGCAAACGCTATTTTGGCGATGACCGTGCAGATGGCCGTCCGGCTCGTAGGGATTTTGTCGGCAAACGTCCTGTCAAGAGACATTTTAAGGATGACGAGGAGTTTGGCGGTAAGAAAAAGTTCGGTGACCGTTCGTTTAAGAAACCATTCAAAAGAAGAGGAAAGGATGATTTTGAGGATTAATATTTTAGGTGTATTATGTGCTTTGGCACTTATAAATCCGTTGTCGATGATGGGACAAGACAAACAGTTTACTTTGCATGACTTGATTCCCGGTGGAAAGACGCAAAGTCGTTTTGTGCCTCGCAACTTGAAACAGTTGCAGTGGTGTGAAGACACATATCTGTATGTCAAGGGTGACAGCATGATGAGTGGAGAATCGACAAAGGCGGTGAAAGTCGCCTTTACTCGCCAGCAGTTGAACGAAGCGCTTGCGGTGGCCGGTGCGCAGTCGGTTGGCGGTATGCCCTTCTTCTCGGTTCCTTACAAAGATCAGCCGGTGCTTGCTTTTAATGCCAAGCACCATCGTTTCCATTACGATTTTGTGGAAAACAGGATTGTAAGCATGTATGATCTGAATGGTTCCTGGGAGAATTTAGACTTTTGTCCGGCCAACGGTTATTTGGCTTTTACGGAGGAGGACAACCTGAAAATCCTTTCGCCGGATAACGCTGTCAGTATCGTGACGGACGAAACGGCTGAAGGTGTTGTTTGCGGGAAGTCCGTTCATCAGAACGAGTTCGGTATCCATAAAGGGACTTTCTGGTCTCCGAATGGTTCGGCGCTGGCTTTCTACCGGATGGATGAAAGCATGGTGACGGATTATCCGTTTGTCGACATTACTGCCCGTTGCGCGAAAGCCGAACCGCACAAATATCCGATGGCTGGAATGAAAAGCCATGAGGTGACAGTCGGTGTCTACAACCTGGCGACCGGAAAAACCGTCTGGTTGAAAACCGGATTACCGAAGGAAAAGTATCTGACGAATATTACCTGGAGCCCGGATGAAAAGAGCATTTATATTGCCGAACTGAACCGGGATCAGAACGAGATGCACCTGGTACGCTATTCTGCCTTGACAGGTGATAAAGAGGTGGATTTGTTTACCGAAAAGAACGAACATTATGTAGAGCCGCAACATCCGGTGCTTTTCCTGCCGAACAATCCGGATCAGTTTATCTGGCAGAGCCGGCGTGATGGTTATAATCATTTGTATCTGTATAATACGAAGGGAGAACAGTTGAAGCAGTTGACGGAAGGCGAGTGGGAAGTCCTGGACATCCTCGGTTTCGATGTTAAGGGAAAGGCATTGTTTTTCTCTTCCACAAGGCCGTCAATGCTGAGCTCGTTCAGTTATGGTGATGCTCTGTATGTCGGAACGTCACGCCTGGATCTGAAAAAGGGAACTTCTTACGAATTGACTTCGGGAGGTTTGCAAGGAGTTCATGCTACGCAACTGAGTGCTTCCGGTAAATATTTGATCGACAGTTATTCAGCTCCCGATGTTCCACGTGAAATTTCGATTATCGACGGACAGAAACGTGAAACTTTACGGACGTTGCTGACGGCGAAGAATCCGTACGAAGGTTATGCGATGCCGGAAATCGTTACCGGAAAAATCAAGGCGGCAGATGGTGTCACCAATTTGAATTTCCGTCTGGTAAAACCTGTCGGTCTGGATGAGACGAAGAAATATCCGACGATCGTCTATGTGTACGGCGGCCCGCATGCCCAGTTGGTAACAGGCGGATGGAAGAACGGTGTAGGCGGTTGGGATATCTATATGGCTCAACGCGGATATGTGGTTTTTACGCTCGATAGTCGGGGATCGGCAAACCGGGGACAGGCTTTCGAAAATGTCATACATCGTAATTTGGGTGTGAACGAGATGGCAGACCAGGTAAAAGGCGTTGAATTTCTGAAATCACTTCCGTATGTCGATGCCGACCGTATCGGTGTGCATGGATGGAGCTACGGCGGCTTTATGACGACGAACCTGATGTGTTCGTATCCGGAACTGTTCAAAGTGGGGGTTGCCGGTGGTCCGGTGATCGACTGGAGCAACTACGAGATTATGTATGGCGAGCGCTATATGGACCGTCCGCAGGACAATCCGGAAGGTTATAGGAATGCCAACCTGAAATTGAAAGCAGGTAATCTGAAGGGACATCTGCTGTTGATCCACGGAGATATCGATCCGGTTGTTGTTTGGCAGCACAGCCTGGGATTCCTGAAAGCCTGTGTGGATGCGGATACATATCCCGATTATTTCGTTTATCCCCGCCATCTGCATAATGTGATTGGTAAAGACCGTCCGCATCTGTATGAGAAGATAACGCGCTACTTTGACGACTACCTTAAGAATTGACAATTGACAATGGGCAATTGACAATTGAGAGAAAGAACAAAGATGAAATAACAAAAAAAACAATAACCATTAAAAAAGATGATTGGGAAAGGATAATGACAAGTAATTGTCAATTGTCAATTGTCAATTGTCAATTATAAAAAAATGAATATTCTTTTATTAGGCTCAGGCGGCCGCGAACATGCAATAGCCTGGAAGATTGCTCAAAGTCCGAAAGTGGATCAGTTATTTATTGCTCCCGGTAATGCAGGTACTGCATTGGTAGGCACGAATGTAAATATTAAGGCTGACGATTTCTCTGCTATCAAGGAATTTGCCTTGGCAAATCATATCGGTATGGTGGTGGTAGGTCCGGAAGATCCGCTGGTGAAAGGGGTGTATGATTATTTCAAGAACGATGTCGCCCTGGCAGGTATTCCCGTGATAGGCCCTTCGAAAGAGGGAGCGCAACTGGAAGGCAGCAAGGACTTTGCGAAGGCCTTCATGATGCGCCACAACATTCCGACAGCTCGTTATAAGAGTATTTCTGCCGGAAATTTAGAAGAAGGATACGCTTTCCTGGAAGAATTGCAGGCTCCCTACGTATTGAAGGCCGACGGTCTGGCTGCCGGTAAAGGTGTGCTGATTCTCGACACGCTCGAAGAAGCAAAGAAGGAGCTGGACGATATGCTGGGGGGTATGTTCGGCGATGCCAGCAAGACGGTCGTGATCGAAGAGTTCCTGGACGGTATCGAATGTTCCGTGTTTGTGATGACGGATGGCGAGAGCTACAAGGTGCTTCCGGTGGCAAAAGAATATAAGCGTATCGGCGAAGGCAATACAGGTTTGAATACAGGTGGAATGGGAGCCGTTTCTCCGGTTCCTTTTGCCGATGAGACGTTTATGCAGAAGGTGGACGAGCGTATTATCCGTCCGACGATCGAAGGGCTGAAAGCGGAAAATATCGACTATAAGGGTTTCATCTTCCTTGGTCTGATCAATGTGAAGGGCGAACCTATGGTGATCGAATATAATTGCCGCATGGGTGATCCGGAAACGGAAGTTGTCATGTTACGTATCCAAAGCGACTTGGTTGAACTGTTGGAAGGTGTGGCCGAAGGTAATTTGGGCAGTCGTACATTGGTTCACGATCCGCGTGCGGCCGTAACAGTCATGCTGGTAAGCGGCGGTTATCCTGAAGCGTATGAAAAAGGAAAGGTTATCAGTGGCCTGGATAAGGTTCCCGCCGAAAACATCATTTTCCACGCAGGGACAAAAGCTGCCGATGGGCAGATCCTGACCAGTGGCGGTCGTGTCATCGCTGTCAGCTCTTACGGAGCCGACAAGGAAGAAGCCCTTGTCCGATCTTTCGCCGGTGCCAAGCTCATTGATTTCGAAAAGAAATATTTCCGTAGTGATATCGGATTCGATTTATAAATTGTTGTCATAAATGCTGATTTATGGGGTGAGCTAACAGACGATTCAAGCCTTGTGTGTTGCAGGCTCTCTTTTGCTTCATCTGTTGGCTCGCATGTAAATCAGCATTTATCTATTCCTGATCAGAAATGCGAGTAGCTTATAACAAATATTCCCGTCGATTCGACTTCTCCGCGCCACCGACATTCGTGCCGGTCTTATTGGCATGTATTGCCTGTTGGGTGGTCAGTTATTTGTACTCCGTGGGCTATCCTGTCTATGGCGAGGCCTCGGCTACTCCTCTCTGGAATACGATTTGCCAGACATTGCCAGGCAAGGAGTTTACCTATATTATCGGGATGGCGTTGATGTTCGGAGGGGCTTTCCTATTGCATCGTGCGAACTATGTACTGGTGTTGATACGGGAAAAGACGATGCTGCCCTTCCTCTTCTATGTCCTGTTCATCAGTACGAATCCCGACTTCTTTCCTTTGAAATCGACTTCGGTCGGTGTTTTCTGCCTGATTCTGGCTATTTACCAACTGTTCACGACCTATCATGATCCCGAGGCGAGAGAGAAGGCCTACAGTGCCGCCTTGCTGATCGGTATAGGCAGTCTGCTTTGGGTTCATTTGCTGTGGTTTTTGCCGTTGTTCTGGCTGGGGATGTATAATTTCCGTTCGCTGACGTCCCGTACCTTTATCGCCTCTTTGTTAGGGGTGGCGACAGTATATTGGTTCCTGTTGGGGTGGTGTGTCTGGCAACGGGATTTCATGCTGTTCAACGTCCCTTTCTCGACGCTTTTCAAGGTGCGCCTCTTGGCGACGGACGGAATAGTGTTGCTGGATTGGATCAGTATCATGGCGATTGCCCTGTTGACAGTTGTCGCTTCCCTGAATATTGTCATGCACGATACGGAGGATTCGCTTCGCTCCCGTCAGTTTCTCTCGTTCCTGATTGCGATGTCCGTATGGGCGTTCAGCCTTTATTTCCTCTATGATCAGGTTTCGGAAGAATTTTTGGAAACAGCTTGCGTGCCAGCCTCTATCCTGATCGCTCATTTCTTTACGGTGACACGTGGCAAGATCGTGTTTTGGTCGTTTTTTACAACTGTGGCAGTCCTGGTTGCCACTCTATTCATTCGTATATGGAATTTCTTATAGAATACGGATATGTCGGTGTGTTCATCGCCTCTTTTTTGGCTGCTACCGTTTTGCCGTTCAGCAGCGAGGTCGTTCTAACCGGAGTGTTGTTGGCGGGAGCGGCCTACTGGCCTTGTATGATTGCGGCTACGTTAGGTAATTTCTTAGGTGGCATGAGTTGTTATTGGCTGGGTATGCTGGGCAAGGTCGAATGGATAGAGAAATATCTGAAACTGGATGCCGTCAAATTGCAGAAAGTGCAGGATTGGATAAAAGGGAAAGGTTCCTGGATGGGCTTTTTCGTTTTCCTTCCCGGTATAGGCGATTTTATCGCCGTGGCGCTCGGTTTTCTCCGCGCCAATATCTGGATCGTGGCTGTCTCGATGGTTCTCGGAAAGGCGATCCGATATTGGGTTTGGATGGAATTTGTCTATAAAGTACAGGGAATGTTCTGATTATTCCACTTTGACATATATTTTCGTATACACCTCGTTATGGCGGGCGTAAATGGCATAATTTCCCCGGATGTCGCTCCACGAAGGCAGAAGTGTGACTTTCAGTATGCCGCCTTCGGTCGTAATCTGAAAGAGGTCTGCGAGGTCGCTATCGTAGGTGAACTCCGTGTCTTTGGGAAATTCCCGGACAATCTCGTCTTCATAACCGCTTACCACTGTCCCGATCGTGCTGTCGTAGGCGGGTAACCCGTCTGCTTCGGGATTGATCAGGGCAAACTGGATGACAGCGCCTACTCTTTTCTCCTCTTTCATGATCTCGGATCCGACATAGAATTGGTAGTAGTCTCCTGCCAGCGCCAATTCGAGTTTTCCCGATGGAAATTGCTTCACGGCTTCTTCCTTGAAGGCTTGGTAGAGGTGTCCCGGCGTTACGGCTGCTTGATAAACCAATCCGTTGCCGACTTGGGGCGGAATGACTTTTCCAATCCCTTTCGACGGACCGATTTCGGCGATCAGGCATTCGTTTGTTTGAAAGTTGTTTGCCGCGTTGATATAGATGTCCGAATTGCCCAGACGGGTCGCTCCATTCTCCACATCGAGCATGTTCAAGGTAGTTGCATTGTTGATTTCAGGAGCCGAATCGTCGTCCGAACAAGAAAAAGCCGGTAACAGGAATGCCGCCAGCAAGAGCTGGAACAAGAAATTCTTTTTCATTTCTTCTTTATTTATAAGTTAGACAATAGGTAAAACATGCACAAAGGTATTTATATTTTCCTGAAAAGCTAATCATTCTCTTTATATTTCGCCCGCCAATGGGACGGAGGCATGCCGACACGCTCGATGAAGGCGTGGCTGAAGGTTTTCACCGAACTGTAGCCCATTTTCGTCGCCACTTCGCCCAAAGGCCAGTCCGTATGGAGCAGGACGTCGCGGATGGCCACCCAACGGTAGGCTTCGAGCCATTCGTCTGTAGTCACCCCGGTCAGTACCCTCAGGCAGCCGGACAGATCGACTCGCGAGACGCCTAATTTTTTTGCGTAGAAAACCGGATCATGATTCATATAATGATGAACCATCGAGACGAAAAGGTCCAAAAATTCGTTGCCCGTTCGTTTATGGAAAATGATACCCGATTGTACGCCTTGCCAGCGTTCCGCTTCGGTCGCTTCCCGGCCGCAGAAGGAGATAAAGATATCTTTGGGAGTGTATAGGGGGTATTTTGTGTCCATTTTTGTATATATTCGTTTGTTTATAGCTTATACAAGACCGGCAGATTCGTTCAAGGGGTAATTAGAGAACGAATCCGCCGGTTATAATTCGTTAACCGGATAATTGTAGAATGAATATGAGAGTTATGATTCATTCGCTAAATGCTCGTTAAACGAATCTGTTGATCATAATTCGTTCTGCAATTAATTGAGAAACGAATCCGCTATTCTGCCAGCCATTTGTTAATCTGTGTCAGTATCTTTTCCTTCATGTCTTCGGGCATGTTGCCGATACGGGCGCGGTGGCTGCCTCCGGGTTGGATGTAGACTTGTTCGTTTACCTTGCCTTTGAAGATCGGGACGCGGGTGGCGCTCCACGGGTCTACTTCGCCATAGATAAAGATCATCTTCGGATCGTTGTCACGGAGGAAATCATAGACTTTGTGGTAAAGTTCGGGGCGGTATTCAACTTTGTCGACCAGCTCTTTCGGCAGCATGATGCGGTTCAGGTATCCCCGGCTGCTGTCGATTGTCAGGTATTTCCTGAACGGTTTCGTGTCATAGCCGTAATAACCCAATTCGCGGGCAGCTTGTACGAAGAAGGAGATATTCGGCTGGTTTTCGGCAAAATAGTCGGGCCCGCTGATGTCAACCAAATGATAAAACAGTGTCTTTGCATCGGATGTGAGCGGCGGGACCACGTTGGTCGGAGTACCCCATCGCCAGAGGGCGAACGGGTATTCCAGGACGCAATAATCCAATACTTCGGCTATCGGAATGCGGAATTCCAGCTTCTTGTCCTTGCAGAACTTTTCCAGCATCGGGACGATTTCGTCCTTGTGTTTCAATATTTCAATCTGGAAAGCTTCGATCTTCTGACGGTCTTTCTTCGTGCCTACTTTGCGGAGGAACGGTTCGTGGCGCCCGTCTTCCACACCGCGGTTCAAGGGGGCTACGTAGGGGACGGAGAAGTCTACGTCGTCCGGAAACCAGGCACGGTACAGGCAAGTGGTTTGTCCGCCTTTGCTGATGCCGGTGCTGACCCATTTACCGGTGTACAGCTCTCGGAATGTTTGGTTGACGTTATGCAGGTCGTAGGCCGAGTTCTCTGCCGTCAGGTATTTCCAATTACAGGGGGTCGGGGTGGATTCGAGGAAATAACGGTATTCCACGAATACCATATTGGCATCGAACAGCTTCGACAGCTCTTCCTGATAACGAGGGTTCAAGGCATACGCCGCACCATATCCTTCCGTGACCAATATGGTCGGGCGGTCGAAACCGACGTGGGCGACGATCACGCGTTGCGTGAATGTTCCGGCTGCCGGGTTCTTATGGTCGACAGGCTGTGTGATGCGTACGAGATATTTCTCGGCATAATGGTCCGATTCCAGCTTCTCGATGCCGCTGATTCCTTTCAGCCCTTCCAATTTCTTTTGTAATTCCTGTGCGTTACCTGCAAATGCGACTGTCAGCATCAACAGGAATGCGACGAGGCATGGCGATAAGGTTTTCAATGTCCTTCTCATGGTATTAATCTTTTAAGTTATGTATATTTCGTATCAATCCTTCGTATTTGGCTCTTTTGACCGCCGATTTGGCAAATATACGATTATAATCCTCACGGGAAAAGACCTTTAGATCCTCTTTTCGAAGAGAAAGCAAAGTCGGTTTCGGACGGAATGCCTCTATTTGGGTCGGGCGGGCGAAACGGTTCCAGGGGCAGACCTC
>OGJU01001804.1_pt1 | contig 12434 bp, 10 predicted proteins | sample 1572251 | NCBI WGS metagenome assembly OGJU01 (sample SAMEA2582144, study PRJEB24529) | metagenome | biome: Human gut stool | place: China | collected 2011
TAAGGGCGTGACCTTTGAAAAGAGCAATGTCAAGAGCCTTGAGAAAGAGTTAAAGAATCTGCTGGAGGATGAGCGAATCGTCAATATGCTCAAAGCAGAATCCAGAGAGTTCATTACTATGAAATATAACTGGGATGAAGTAGTAGAGAAGACCATTCAGTTGTATGAGAAAGAGCCTGAGAAGAAAGTAAGCGCCAGAGAGAAGAAGAAGCGCATCAGGGCAGCGATGGCGAATGGAATGGCAGAAGAGAAGAGATAAGAGTGATAAAATGATATGGTTTGTGAAAAGGGATTAGTAAGATGAAACAAAAAATAACGATAACGGCAATATGCCTTGCAATCGTATTGCTTGCAGCGAAAGTGATCATGTCAGATGACATTGTAAATGCCAAAGAAATCAGGAAGAACGATACGGTTCAGATTTTATCAAGAGATGAAATCCTTAATGCACAGGAAGCGGATTATAAGAACGTTTCTTATGTGAAATGGCAGGAATATGATGCTTCGGATGCCACAGTGCATGATGGTGTGATTCCTGTAAATCTGTTATCCGATGAGATTTATTGTTCCATGAATCTGCCATCTGAGAGCAGAAGCAATGAAATGATACAGATGAACAGGGATAACGGCAAGATCATGTCCGGTATGACCAGTAAGCAAAGCTCCATAGTAGGTATAGGAGCCATTTACAGTACGGCAGGCGCAGATTTACCTGATCAGTTCACATTATGCATTGGCAAAATCAAGACATTTGCTTATCTGGACAGCATTGGTAACTGGACAATTATAGATGAACAGCCATATCCAAAAGGTGTTTTCCTATATAAAATGCCTTGGACTGAACATAAGTCAAAGAAATGCAATAACATACAGTATTACTCTGATCATGTGGAAATATCGCTGACCAAAGAGGAATTTACCAGTTACGCCTTGCACTTCTGGGGAAAAAGAAAAGCTGTGGACCGGAAAGATGTCAGATATGTTGCATGTGCATATGATTTCTGGATAAAAGAAACTGGAAATGATGGAAAATTCACTGCGGCTATAGGAATAGATGCAAAAGATAAAAAGGGAAGCAGCGCAAGTATAGTACAGCTCTTTTCAAGCAGGGGAATGCAGGTGACTTCCCAGAAGAGAACGCAGTGGGGACAGACAATTCCAAATGCAGAGTATGATCCTGTATATGATGGATATGTTTTGAAGCTGTTATATGACAAATGGTGGAGTGATTCCAAATAATACGAGGAAGAGAGATAGGATATGATACGAGTATTACATTCAGTAAGTAACATGGACAGAGCAGGGATTGAGACAATGCTCATGAATTATTATCGCCATATAGATCGCGACAAGGTGCAGTTTGATTTCTTATGTAATAAGACGAAGCCGGGAGCCTATGACGATGAAATTCAGAGAATGGGAGGAAGAATCTATCATACTCCTGGGCTGAATCCTGCTAAATATCCATTGTACCTGAAATATATGAAGAAACTGTTTGCCGAGCATCCAGAGTATAAGATTGTTGAGGCACATAATGGTGCACTTGGAGTTTATGCTTTGCATGCAGCAAAAGTAAATAACATTCCCGTACGTATCTATCACGCACATGGAGCAAGCATTACAAAGGACTGGAAGCTTCCATTGAAGCTTTTCTGCAGAAGCAGACTGGCGGCTAATATCACAGAAAGATATACATGTGGAAAAGCCGCAGCAGAATGCTATTACGGAAAAGAAGTTGTTGAAAAAGGCAATTATGATTTTATTCCCAATGCGATAGAAGTAGACAGATTCCTGTATAATCCTCAAGTCAGAGATAAAATGAGACAGCAGTATCAACTTGAAGGAAAACATGTAATCGGTCATGTGGGAAGATTCATGGCGCAGAAGAACCCTGCTTTTTTGTTGGATGTATTTGCAGCATATAAGAAAGAAGATAAGGATGCATATCTGGTACTTCTTGGTGATGGCGAATTAATGGAGACAGTAAAGAATAAAGCCAAAGAACTGGGTGTTGCAGATTCTGTGTTGTTCGTTGGTAATGTCGGCAATGCAAATGAATGGTATCAGGCATTTGATGTATTTATGCTTCCGTCTATATGGGAAGGACTTCCTGTAGTAGGTGTAGAAGCACAGGCAGCAGATCTGCCATGTATTTTCTCAGACAATGTTACAAAGGAAATTTGGTTGGATATTTGGAGGCTGTGTCTTTCCCTGCATGCAGATATGAGCAGCTGGGTCAGCGAGATAAGCCAAAAGATGCAGATGACGCAGAGAGTGAATCAGGAAGCACTGATTACAGAGAATCACTATAATATAGAAAAAGAAGCGGTTCTTTTGCAGGAGAGATATTTAAAAATTTACGGAGAGAATACCTTATGAAGATAGGAATACTGACACACCATTATATCAATAATTTCGGAGCTTTTTTGCAGGCATATGCATTACAGGAAGCGGTACAGCAGATGTATCCCCAGGATGAAGTTGTCATGATCAATGCCATTAATCTGAAGCATTTTATCATCAATACCGGTGGATGGTTCCGCTTCTATCCAAAGAAAGAGAACCTGAGAGCCTGGCTCCAGAAGATAAGCCTGCCACGTACCTTCTACAAGGCAAGAAAGCAATATCTGAAGCTTACTTCAAGATGTTACACAACGAATGCTATCAACAAGTTAAATCTTGACTGCATCATTGTTGGAAGCGATGAAGTATGGAATTATAAAGAAGGCAAGGGAAATGCGGCTGTAAAGTTTGGTGAAGGACTTAACTGTCCGAAACTTGTTGCATATGCGCCAAGCGTAGGCAAAAGCAGCGTGTCAGATGATTTACCAGAATACATTGTGAAAGGTTTACAGAGATTTCAGGCGATTTCCTCCAGAGATGACCTTACAGAGCAATTTGTGAACAGTATTGTAAATAAAACACCAGTGAGAGTACTGGACCCTACATTCCTTACGAAATTCCCGATGCAGGAGAAGAGTGGAATAAAGAAACCTTATATTATGTTCTATTATTGTGATGGAATGCCAACGGAGCTGAAACAGACAATTGTAAAACAGGCACATGAAAAGGGATACGCTGTCTACGGGGCAGGAGAAGGCGATAAGCTGTATGAAGATATCACCATTAATCTGACTCCGTTTGAATGGATCGGCATGTTCAGAAATGCAGCCTTCGTATTTACAGGAACTTTTCATGGTGTTGTCTTTTCCATTTTAAATCACCGTCAATTTCAGGTGTATATGACAAATGAGAGCAGAATTAAGAAGATCACTTCCTTATTGAATCAGTTTGAGATTGAACTGGGCAAGGTCGATCTGAATGGAAATAACGAAATATTCAGTGAAGAGATCAATTACGATACAGTAGATAAGTGCATTGAAAAGCTGGAGAAAAACAGCAGAGATTTCCTTGCATGTATAGGAGAGTAGACAGTGAAAGTTGCAATTATTACACGTCATGCAATCTGCAATTATGGTTCTTTCCTGCAAACATATGCGTTGCAGAAAGAGACAGATAAGCTGGGGCATGAAGCAGTTATTATTGATTATATCCGTGAGGATGAAGAATACCATAAGAGAATTAATGTAGCACTCAAAAAATCAGGGAAATGGAATAAGAATGTTCTGACCAGACTTGTATACAAGCTGAGCAGATATCCGGAAACTGTTCTCATGGAGAAGAAGTTTGCTTCCTTTAGAAACAATCTGTTACATATGACGAAATTATATACTTCCCTGGAAGAGTTGAAGCAGGATAAACCACAGGCAGATGTGTTCTGTACAGGAAGCGACCAGGTATGGGGACCAATCAGTCTGGATAGTTATGATCCGGCATATTTCCTGGATTTTACAGAGGAACAGGATACAAGGATTGCATATGCTGCCAGCTTTGGTAAAAAGAAATTTGATGAAGAATCCAGACGCTTTTATAAACAAGCTCTTCAAAAATATGATGTAATCAGTGTGAGAGAGAACAGCGCGGTATCAGTAATTCGTGATCTTGGCATTGAGAATGTGCAGCAGGTATTAGACCCTACCTTATTATTAAATGCAGAAGAATGGTCTCAACTGATTACTAAGGATATAAAGGGAAAATACGTCCTGGTATATCAGATTCATGCCAATCCAGCCATGGATAAATACGCCGAGGAATTTGCCAGACGTGTGAAGCTTCCTATTTTAAGAGTGTCATTCTATCTCCATCAGATCACAAGAGCCGGAAAGCTGGTGTACTTACCTGATGTGGGAACTTTTCTTTCCTATATTAAAAATGCAACATATATGATAACAGATTCCTTCCATGGTACGGCATTTGCCATTAACTTTAATACGCAGTTCGTGAATGTGGTACATGATGAGACTGCTACAAGAAATCAGAGTTTATTACAGTTGACAGGGTTGACAGACAGAATTATTACAGATAAGACAGATTTTAGTATCATTAATAAGAAGATAGATTTTGAACCGGTCAATGCAATCATTGAACAGAATCGAAAAGAATCAATCGAAAAACTAAATGGTTTTCTGAGGAGAAAATAAATGAGCAGTATAGAATTATTCCAAAATAAAACGGATTGCTGCGGCTGCAGCGGCTGTTATAAGGTATGTCCACGAAAAGCAATATCCATGCAGGAAGATGAATATGGATATGTTTATCCGGTGATTGACCAGGATAAATGCGTGGGATGTGGATTGTGCAGGAAAGTCTGTCATTATCAGGCAGATAAGGAACTGAGAACACCCATAAAGGCATACGCAGCAGCCGGTAAAAAGGAAGAATTTCTGAAAAAAGCAGCTTCAGGCGGTATGTTTTCTCTGGTGGCAGACAAGATTCTGGAGGAAGGCGGTGTGGTATTTGGAGCAGCTATGGAATATCACAATAACACACTGATTCCAAAGCATATAGCTGTTGAAAGCAAAGAGGAACTGTTTAAGCTTCAGGGTTCTAAATATGTACAGAGCTTTATTGGTAATACCTATGCAGAGGCAAAGAAGTATTTAGCAGATGGCAGGAAAGTCCTTTTCTCCGGCACACCCTGTCAGATAGAGGGATTGAAAGGATATCTTGGCAGAGAATATGAGAATCTGTATACCATAGATATCATATGTCACGGTGTTCCTAATGCAAAGTGGTTTCAGGATTATATAAAAGTATTTGAAACGAAATTGCAGGGCAGCATTTATTCCTATAACTTCCGGGATAAGAGCAGAGGACAGGGAATGAATGCCAGAATAGAGTATTATGATAAGAATGGAAAAGCCAAAGTAATCTATCGTGATGGACATCTGACTTCATTTTTCCATTTATTCCTAAAAATGAATATCTATCGTGATAACTGTTATCACTGCCCTTATGCAAGAAAAGAGAGAGCAGCAGATATCACAATCGGCGATTATTGGGGAATCTATGAAGAGCATGCTGATGAGATGAAGAACAGTACAATGTCAAATTCAAAGGGAATCTCCTGTGTTCTTCTTAACTCAGATAAGGGCTTGAAGATATTTGAGCAGCTAATGCCGCAGATGGACTATTTTGAATCAACAGTGGACAAAATCGCAAAGCACAATATGCAGTTGAGAGAGCCGACACAGTATACCGATGAGCGGTTCAAGCTGTTTGATTTATATAAAAATGCAGGATATGAAGGAATTGAGAAGTATTTCCGGAAGAGTATCCGATTCAAGAAATATTTCTATCAGTTAAGAAGTATGGCTCCTAAGGGATTGAAGAGGAAGCTGAAACAAATGATAGCAAAAGTCAGAGGGTAATTAAGACGAGGAGAGCATTATGAAAAAGATTCTGGTTGTTATGTCTACTTTATATAATGGAGGCGCAGAACGCAGTCTGGTTAATTTCTTAAATGAACTGCCACAGGATAAATATGAGATTGATCTGTTGCTTTTTAAACGGGAAGGAATGTTCATGAAACAGCTTCCCTCCTACGTTAAGGTATTGGACACACCAAAGGAATTAAAGCAGTTGTATGGAAGCGTCAAGAAGGCAGGTGCTCTTATGCCGGTCAAGGTAATTGGAACAGCCACTGCGACAGCACTTACAAAGAACTCCCGTGAAAAAAGAGGATTTCGCTGGAAATATTTTTATGGACCGAGAATCCCTCAGATGAAAGAAAAGTATGACCTGGCGATTGCCTATATATCAGGTGAAATTCTGTATTTTGTTGATGAAAAAGTAAATGCGGATGAGAAGATCGTATGGATACATAATGACTATGTTTCGGCAATGCATCCTAAGAAATATGATTACAGCCATTTAAAGAATATGAGCAAAATTGTATCTATCTCTGATTCCTGTGTGGATATTTTAAAGCAGGTATTCCCCGAATTTGCAGATAAAGTGTATTGTCTGCCTAACCTGACCTCCTCTACTGTATTACAGAAGCGTGCAGAGGAGTTCTATCCGCAGGAATACGATAAGAATGGAATCAATATCCTTTCGATAGGACGCCTGCACGATCAGAAGGGCTTTGACATGGCAATCAAGGCCGCAAAGATTATGAAGGAACAGAAAAAGGTTTTCAAATGGTTCGTAATAGGCACGGGAGAACTGAAAGAGGAGCTTACAAAGCAGATTCAGGCAGCAGATGTAGAGGATTGCTTCATACTTCTTGGAGCCAGAGAGAATCCATATCCTTATATTAAAAACTGTACAGTTTTTATCCAGCCGTCCAGATATGAGGGTAAGTCAGTAGTACTTGATGAGGCTAAGATACTGGCAGTTCCCATTGTTGCAACGGAATATCCGACAGTAGGATCTCAGCTGCAGGAAAAGGTAGAGGAAATGAAAGCTATTTTACACAATTATATTCTATTTGAGATCCAAGGTTGGAGGGCCATTATTCGAATATGACGAAATACAAAAAAAGATGGTTCCCATGAACCCGGAAGGAATTGCACAGGGACTGACAGCCATGTTAGAGGATGAACAGACGAGAGAGACTTACACAAATTATTTATCCGGCAGAGAATATGGTAATCAGGATGAGATTAAGAAGTATATGGAGTTAATGGATGATTAGTGTTATTGTACCGGTATATAATGCGGAAAAATATATCAAACAGACAGTAGAAGCTATTCAGAATCAGGACTATCAAGAGCTGGAGATTCTTCTGATCAATGATGGCTCGAAAGATAATTCCCTCCGGATATGTCAGGAGATTGCCAGGGCAGATGACAGAGTGAGAGTGTTTGACCAGGCTAACTGCGGAGTAAGTAAAACACGTAATAGAGGACTGCTGGAAGCCAGAGGAGAATACATCGCATTTGCAGATGCAGATGACAATCTGGAAAAAGACATGCTGAGTACACTTTATGATTGTATGCAGCAATATCATGCGGATATCGTATCCTGTGGTGCCGGAGTTGTTGAGAACGGCAGGATAATCAAGGAAGAATATGGTACGAATACTCTAACAGAGTATGATACAGACCATGCATTACAGTATTTCCTGAGTGGACAGAAGGTTAATATCGGAGTCTGGACGAAGCTGTTTCGCAGGGAATTGCTTCAGGATATACAGTTCATGGAAGATAAAAAAATAAATGAGGATAAATTATTTATTTTTGATGCACTGCTTAAGGCTGATAAGTTTGTAGTCAAGGATGTGACTAAGTACTATTATTGTAAGCGAGAAGGTTCTGCCACAACAAGAGAATTTGACCAGAGATGGTTCGATTCACTGGATATTGCTGATATGATGGAACAGAAGATATTGAAAGAAAAGCCACAATTAAAGTATTATGCACAGATCAATCGTGTGAAATCATATTATTGGCTGCTTCTGAAAATGTACCGTACATCAGGATGTATCAGATCTTATCCTGAGCAGTATCAGAGAATCGTAAGTTATTTAAAGAAAACACCGGTATGGAAGATGAAACAGTATCTGACTTCCAATATGTTTTTACAGATTATATTGCTTAAAGTTTCAGAACCATTATTGAGGAAAATGAAGCAGAAGGGTAAGTAAAGAGAATGAATGATAAAATAATAAACAGAACGCATATATTTTTTATAGGCTTATTATTTTATATTATAAGAAATTTTTTAGTTTATACCGCATATCCTGTTCCGGGAATCGTTTTGAGATTTTTATGGCTGGTCGTTGAATTATGCTGGATTACAGCGATTGTGATGCGTATGAGGTTTAACTGGCATACAATCGTGGAAATAGGTCTCATTGCATGGGGATATTACAACCTGTCAGTAACAGGCTCCTGGAATTTTGTAGCGATTTGCTACATGTTATTTGCATCAAAAGAGATAGAAGTGAAGAAAATCGCGAAATTCATGTTTCAGATCACTTCGGTACTCCTTATGATAAATATTGTATGGTATACCATAAACTTTGCATTGGGAAAAGTACAATTAAGCCAGACCCGTCAGGTAGATGGAGCAACGATACTAAGACATGATTTCTTCTTTAACAGTGCAAACGGTTTCTCTTTCTACTTATTCTTTACGGTATTAATGTTCGTGTATGTTTATTATGACAAAATAAAAAAGGGATATTTGTATGGCATTTTATTAGTTTCCGCATGGTTTACCTATGTATTTCCAAATACGCGAACGATTGCACTGCTTTTTCCTTTGTTTATTCTGTTTGATCTGTGTAAAGGAAAGGTATGGGATAAGGTTGTCAGTAAAATATGCAGACATTTGTATATCATCGCATTTGTACTGGTAATTATTGTAGTATATCTTTTCGCATTTCATTCCAATGCCATTACACAGAAGACCAACGAAGCAATGACCGGCAGACTTACTATGGTTGCAGGTGCATATCAGCTATATGGAATTAATTTAAAAGGTCATAGGATCATAAATGAAAATCTGTATCTGCCTAATTTGGGATATTTTAAATTATACATAGATAATTTCTATGGAATGCTCGTTATTCGGTATGGATTAATTGTAACAGTGATCGTGAGCTTCTTTGCAATGATAACATCAAGAGATTTGTATAAGAACAACAAAAGAATAGAACTGATTTTACTTTCATTTGTTTTTCTTTTTGGACTTTCGGAGTCCACAGCACTGGACATTTTTCCTGCTTTCCCCTGGCTGTTTTTTAAAGAAACAAACATATATAAAAAGGATAAAAAACCGGAAAAAATAAAAGAGTTGAGAGAATAGAGAGAATAGAACCGATAGAAGCGAATAGTAGAGGTATTTATATGCAGGAAAAGTATTTAGTAAGTGTAATTATTCCAGTATATAACTCGTCATTATATTTACAGGATATTTTGGATGATGTTAAAAAACAGACTTATAAAAATCTGGAAATTATTGTAATAGATGATGGTTCAAGTGATAACAGCCTGGAAATAGCAAGAGAAAATGAAAGAACAGATCAGAGAATACAGGTTTATTCCTTTCAAAATGGTGGACAATCCAGGGCAAGAAATATTGGATTGCGCATTGCGAAGGGACAGTTTATCCGATTCATTGATGCAGATGACAGAGTTCCGGCAGATTCCATAGAGAATATGCTCAGTCCATTTGCCAATTCAGATTCCATAGACATGGTAATTGGTAACTTTATTTCCAATTCTCCGTATGGGCTTTACTCAGGAAATGAACTGGAAAATACGGAGATTTCCGATAGACAGTTTGCCCAGTTGTTATTGAAGACACCGCGGGCTTTCTATTTTGGGGCTCCATGGAATAAATTATATCGAGCGGACATTATCAGAGAGAATCATATTTTATTTGATGAAGGGATAGCCTGGTGTGAGGATTTACTCTTCAATCTGGAATATTACCAGTGCTGTAAGAAAATACATATATTGAACTGTAAGAGTGGAGTATATCAGTATTTTGTCCGGGATACGGGAGCAACCGGAGTCATCAAGAATAATAAAGTGGAAGAAGCAAGAATTGAAGAAATCAGATATCAGAAATTGCTGGAATATTTTGAACAGTATGATTTGCAGGAAGAATTAAAGCTTGGATGGAAATACATTAATTTTTATTACAGACTGACGAATTGTGTGAAGAGAGAGACCGATGGCAGAAGTCTTAGAAAGCGCTATAAGACTTTCGCAGAAATGCTGACGCCGGAGGATGCATACGAATATATATGTTTAAGGGAAAATGACTATGACCCCAGAGTACATAAGATGCTGAAAAAAGCAATGGAGAAGAAGCAGATTCACAGAATGTTTCTGATCTTTCTGTTTAAATCATGGATGGCAAGTCATTTTACGAAGACGATGACTTTTATTCGAAAACATGCACATTTGAGAATACCGACAGATTATTAAGTTTTTGAGGAGAAAATTATGAAAGTAAGCATTATAACTGTTTTAAATACTGTGAACTATGGATCTGCATTACAGACATTTGCAACACAGAGATTTTTTGAAAAAATGGGAATCGAAATCGAGTTTGTAGATTACTGGAGAAAGGACCAGACAACAAACGCCAGAATTCACAGAATCATTACAGATAAAAAGAAAACGCTGAAACAATGGGTGAAAAAACCATTGCGAGACATACTGGAAATAAAATCCATAAAAAAATCTGAAGATATCTTCCGTAAGTTCATAGTAGAGAAAATACACCTTACACCCAAAACATATTTTTCATATGAAGAGCTGGTAAAGGATTGTCCACAGGCTGACGTATATGCGACGGGAAGTGATCAGATGTGGAACAGTGGATGGAATCAGGGAATTGAGAAAAGCTTCTTTCTGGAGTATGCGCCTGAAAACAAAAAAAGAATCGCATTTGCAACGAGCATTGGTAAAACACAGTTTGAAAAAGAAGAAGCAGACGAGATCATACCGCTGATAAAGAAGTATGACCTGGTGACTCTTAGAGAGCAATCCGCAGTAGATCTGTTAAAAGAGTATGACATTGATGGTCAGCTGGTACTGGACCCCACACTGACATTAAAGAAGGAAGACTGGTTTGAGATTTTACCCAAAAATAAGAGAACAAAACCTTATTTACTAGTATACCAGTTACACATGTCACATAATAACGCAGATTTTACCAGGGCAGTGCAGGAGATTGCAGCCAGAAAAGGTTTGGAAATCGTAAGAGTTGTGTATTCCTATTCGGACCGTAAGGTTGGGGAAAAGGTCGTATTGCCCGGCGTATTTGAGTTTTTGAGCCTGATTCGTGGTGCAGGCTTCATTGTAACAGATTCTTTCCATGGAACAGCTTTTTCAATCAATTTCAATAAACAGTTTGCAGTAATTTATCCGGAATTTTTTGGAACAAGAATGGATAATATTCTTCGTCTGACGAACCTGCAGAATCGTAGATATCAGAGTAGTGACAGCATAGAGAAGTGGGATACGGAGATTGTCTATGATGAAGCCAACAGGATTTTGGAAGAACGCAGAACCAGAGTGGAAGATGTGTTTAAGAAGTATTTTGAAGTAACAAATTAGGAGTAAGTAATGAAATTCGTCTGTGATAGTGAGAAATGTACGGGCTGCGGTCTGTGTAAAAATATTTGTCCCAGAAATGCCATTCAAATGGTTCCAAAAGAAACAACAGGACATTTCTATCCGGTGATAGACAGTGAAAAATGTGTAGACTGTGGTCTGTGTAGAAAAATGTGTCCGACTATGGATGAAGAAGAATTCAGGGAACCCAAGGTGGTATATGCTGCATGGAGAAAAAATGCAGGGCAGCAGAAAGGAAGTAGTTCCGGGGGTGTGGCAGCCGCATTATATGAAACCGCGATAGCCAATGGCTTTTATATTGTGGGAACCTGGACAACGGATGACTTTGTTACACAAATGAAAGCGACAAAAGAGCTGTGCGACATAGAGTCTTTTAAAAGCAGCAAATACGTGCAGGCAGATTCGGATGACGTATATGAGAAGATAGGCGGACTTATCAGACAAAAAGAAAGAGTACTGTTCATAGGCACTCCATGCCAGTGTGCAGCAGCAAGAAAATTATATAACAGTAAAGAATATCTGATTACGGTAGATCTTATCTGTCATGGCGTTCCTTCACAAAGCACATTCAGAGATTATCTGGAATGGATACAGAAGAAGAAAAATAAAGAGATCACAGAGGCATCCTTCAGAACACCATATGGTGAGGAAATGACATTAAAATCCAAGGGTAAGGTCATCTGGAAACGTAAAATGAGAGAAGATTATTATCTGGATGCATTCAATAGCGGCATGCTGAACAATGAGGCATGTTATGAATGCCGTTATGCGCAGGAGAAACGTGCGTCAGATATAACAATTGGAGATTTCTGGGGAATAGGAAAGAAAGAGCCATTTGCACATCCGGGAAGAAAAGTATCTGTTGTTACTGTAAATACGCAAAAGGGAATGGAATTATTAAGTAAGTGTGATTCTTTAATGATGGTAGAACGCTCCTATGAAGAAGCAACCCAGGGAAACACACAGTTAAGACATCCATTAGTCAGACATGA
>OGJU01001811.1_pt1 | contig 12386 bp, 8 predicted proteins | sample 1572251 | NCBI WGS metagenome assembly OGJU01 (sample SAMEA2582144, study PRJEB24529) | metagenome | biome: Human gut stool | place: China | collected 2011
AAAGATAGGACAACCACCTTCCATATCATCGGTAAAACCCTCCCATTCGGCTTTCGGGGAACGGACACGGCAAACAGTTTCTTTCCCTTTGTCATACCAGGCTAAACAGCGACCTTGTCCCTGTGCATACTCCACACCTATCGCATGGGTTATCTCAAAGACATTGAAGAAACTGAATTTCTTTTCAGCGGCTTTATTGGGAAGGTTGGTTCCCGTATTCGTTTTCTTGTCTATAGCGATGATAGCATCATCTTCACCCGATAATTTTTCATATTGCGAAAGATCCAGTTTATATGCCGGAATTCTTTTTTTCCCTTCCAAGCGAAAGATTGTCGTTTCTAAAGGATTTTTATAATAGGTATTTTCCTGATAATCATAAAGAATACCATAACTGAAGATAATCCCCGGATAACGGACTCCTTGTTCCGGTCTGAAATGGTAGCTATACAATTCCTTTCCTTTAGTATTGTACACGAACAATTCTTTGCCTCTTTTGTCCTTCGTATACAGGTACTCATTGGTTATCCCAAACAGATTTCCGGTTTTATCTCTATAAGTAGTCATCGATCCACGTTGAGTATTGATGTCATACAAATATTTACCCTCAAAAGAATAGACCAGCACCTTGCCTTTTCTAAAATCAGATATAAAAATATGTTTTGCATCTTCATCATAAGTAACAGCCAGAATAGATTTCGCATATTCCCCCGGCCCCTCTCCTGCCTTTCCTATCTTACGAATAAATTTACCTTCCGGCGTAAACTGGAACAGATTAACAAAATCACAGACAAACAGATAGTCACCGGCAAAAGTCACATTCAAAATATCTTTATCCAGCAACGATTCCGCTGTCGTTTCCAACGGAATATATTTCACTCCGGAAGCGACCTCACTTAACTTTATTTCTTTCTGTTCATCTACTCCTTCGGCAAAAGCAATCTTCTTTTGCGCCATAGCCGGACAAAAAAACAAAGCAAGTAATAATATTCCTATAATTCTGACGTGTTTTCCCATATCTATTTTAGTTTAAAGGTTATATTTCATTTTCTGCATCATTGGCATCCTCTATCGGCCGGTTTTTCCTTCGATATGGATGCCATTTGCCGAATCCCTTGCTGCTATCTCTTTTTTCTTATTTTTCTTTTCATATTCCTTCATGGCAGCTTTCATATCTTCACGACGTTTCCGTTCGAGGTCTGAAGGCTCTGGAAGTTGGTTGATAACGTTTTGTAAATCGGTCATGGTTAGTTTACTCTTTTTACCATCGGGAGCCAGCATTGTGAGTTCAGTAATATTACGGAAGAAAGCCTCCTGATATAAGTCTTCAAAGAAATAACGAAAGCCAAACAAGTTCTCTTTAGATTCTTTCCGCTTCATCATTTCAGTCATGTAAGTGTATTTACTGAAAAGGGTTTTCTGTAACAACTTCTCATCCTTAAACATTTCCGACTCCCTTAGCCAGTAGTGCTTATTGATTTCATATAGTAAATTCAACTGTGTCGGATCTTTCTTCCATGCTTCATAATAGACTTTCTCCGCTTCATTGAAACGACCGTCCCGTTCGAGTGTACTTCCTCTGAAAGAGGCCAATAGATTGACATAAAACTTCTTTGGTTTCATACACTCTTCTGCCTGGTCAAATAATTGATAGGCACGTTTGCGGTCATAGGTTTTACCCAATGTAGCTCCGTACAACAAGACTGTTTCCACGTCTGTCGAATCTATTTCGTAAGCCAGCTCCAACGGTTCCACGGCATCTATTGCATGGCCGGACATATAGCGGGAGGCACCTGCATATTTCAGATTGATAAAAGACGAATCACCTTCCGCTAACAGGTCGCTGTAAACGGTATCCGCTTTCAAATAATTTTTAGTCATATACAAAGCCATTCCCTGGCTTTGCCGAATCTGCCGGTTATCGGGATTATAGTACAAGGCGGTATCACAGACCTGTAAAGCAGTTTTTCCATCTCCTTTCCATAATAATGAATTAATCAGGGAAGAGGCCACACGGATATTCTCCGGATTGATTTCCATAGCACGGGTATACAGTTCCAAAGCAATCAGCATATTCATACCGCCTTTTTTCATATGGCAATCCGCCAAACCGGCCAGAATAGTCGGATTATCACTCTCGTAGGATGCTAAAGTCCGGTAATGATCCATCGATTTATCATAATCACCCAACTGATAATAAAGACGTGCCAACTGATTATTGGCGTAAAAATTCAGACTATCCGATTCCAGCACTTTTCCATAGCAACGTTTGGCTTCCGTAATCTTACCATAATTAATTGCAGCACGGGCAAGTGCATTCAAAGCATCCACATTCGTTGTATCCATTGACAAACAATATTGAAAACAGGTATAGGCTTCCTTATACCGGAACATTCCCTCATAAGCCTGACCGATAGCCGACATAGTCGTATAACTGGCCGAATCGGCTGCCGTAAGACTGTCCGCCCGAGCCAACACTTCCGGGAATTGTTTTCTATTCACCAACTCCTGTAAAGAAAGGTTTTGCGCCTGTGCAACAAAAGAAAGAATACTGAAAAAAAGGACAATAGTATATTTCATCATAAACTCTTTTAATTTTCCTATTTAGCTCTACTTAAAATGAACGACCATCAGGACCGGGTTGTCATCTTCTTTCAATCCTTTCAACTGCGGATGTTCCAGAATAGAGGAATCTTTATCAGCCTGTTCTAATATATCCGAAGGAGTCCATATACTTAACAACAAATTATCACCTATTGAAGTATAAGGTATAAAAGGTAATTTCCCTTCCAGATCATTCTTGATTATATTGCCGGCGACTTTAAAGCAAGCCTGAGTATTCTTCTCATATATAAGTATTTCTTCCAAGCGGCTTTTTTCTCCTGCCCAATGGCTATAAGGCATAAAAAGGAAAGAGTCCGTTTCCATCACATTGACGCGAAGATAAGAAGAGGCTATCTTTGTAAATTTATTTTGATCGCCTCTTTGATTTTCCCACCGGGCTTCCAGCGGCATGGCATATTTGCCCAACTGAATAACGTATCTGGGCTGTAATTCATTCTCCGTAACAGTATATAAGGTATCACAATAATAATCTTTAAAACATAAATGATTATCATAATGAAACAGATAGCGGTCATTACTTCCCATCATCATATATGTAACCCCTTTTTCTATTGTAAACAGATCATGTCGGGGAAAAACTTTTACCTTATCGCCGGCTTGATTGAACAAGAGAATGCGGTCCTTCATTTGTCCGGAACTATTATAGATGAATGAAGCCAAAATACTGTCATTCAATATCGCTGCATATCTCACTTCGGGTAGAGGTATACTCTTTAAGTAATCACCGGTTAATGAGTATACGTTCACTTTTCCATTATCCAACAAATAAATCAGTTCATTCTCGCGGTCAACATCTAAAGATAAGACAAGGCTATATTCACCGGGACCTTGTCCTTGACGACCGATTCGACGGACAAATTTACCCTTACCATCAAACATATAAACGCCCCGGCTACATGGAATAATATAATTACCGGCTATATATTGAATATACCCTCTATAATTGGATAACAAACAATCAGCTTTTGTTTCAAGCGGAATATACTCGACTTTTTCTGCTATCTGGCTTAGAGAAACTTCACGCTCATTCTCTATCCCCATCTCAAAAGGGACAGTTATCGGAAATTCGGTTCCATGTTGTTCTTCCTCTAAAACAACTGTCTTTTCAGTCGACTGCTTTCCTCCGCATGCGCCCAATAACATACAGGTTATGACTAAATTATAGATACTCCATTTATTCATAATCGGATTATTTTAAAGTTATTACCTGTATAACGGAATAGATATAATTAATCTATCCGTACTTATTTAGTTATTCCGACTTTTGCTCTTCTTTCTTTTGACTGTCAAGGTACTTTTGAGCAGCCTTCATTCCTGCTTTAAACGCTTCCGAGTTCTCGTCAAGAGGCTCCGATTTTGTACTGCCGACTCCGTTTTCTTTCCTTTTTTTGAACACTTCTTCCATCTGTTGATAATATTTTCTTTCTACCTCCGGAAGTTGCGAGATATCCGGCAACCGGTCTATTATAGACTTTAAGTCTTCAGCCGATATCTTACTTTTCTTATTGTCCGGGGCAATCATCACCAGTTCTGTCTTATTCGTAAAGAAAGCATCTTCATACAGATATTGCAGTATAGAACGATACCGCTGGAATCCCTGTAATTTCTTTCCGGTCAGGAAATACTCTCTCAGGAATGTAACCTTGGCAAACAAAGCCCTGGCCAGATCATCTGCCGATTTATACTCCGGCCCCCAGTTGGAATACTCCCGTTCAATACGGAACAATAAGTCCAGCCGGTCCTTATTGGCAAGCCAGGCTTTATAAAGCAACCCTTCAGCTTCACGCTGACGCCCATCTTTGAACAAAGTCTCTGAACGGGAAGTCAACAACATATTCACCAACGCCTCATTCGGCTGCATCAACTTTTCTGCCTGAGCGAACAACAGGAAGGCCCTTTTACGGTGATATGTGTTACCTAAAGCAGCCCCCAACAACAGGTTCGTTTCTACATCCGTCGTATCTTTCCCATACGCCCATTCCAGCAAATCGATCGCATCCATGGCACGTCCGGCCAGATAACGCGAAGCACCCCCATATTTTAATGTAAGGAAAGAGGTATCGCCTTCTGCAAACAATTCTCCATATAACGTATCAGCCTGGGCATACTGTTTATTCATATAAAATCCCATAGCCTTACTGCGACGCAACGCATGATTTCCGGGATTATAAAACAACGCCGTATCACAAATGGATAATCCGTCCTGTATATTCGGACCTCCCATCCGGTACAGGCAATTCACCAAAGCACTGGCCAATCCGGCATTTTCACGGTTAACATTATAAGCCTGAAAATAGCAGATCGTAGCTGCCGGGATAGCATTCATTTTCATATAGCAATCAGCTATATTCCGGTAAATAACAGGATTTACCTTTGTCGTATCCTGATCGCGCAACACATTGAACTGCAGCACGGCATTCTCATAATCGCCAATCAGGGAATACAGGCGGTCTAATTGATAATTAGCATAGAAATCGGTACTGTCGCTTTCGAGTACTTTCCGAAAACAATCCTGGGCTACGGAAGCTTTTCCCAGGTTCATTGCTACCCGGGCAACGGAACTTAAGGCATCGACATTCGTCGAATCCATTTGCAGACAATGCTGATAACACCGGTAAGCCTCATTATATTCCAATACACCTTCGTAAGCCTGGCCGATAGCCGACATAGTAACATAATCAGCAGAATCTGCCGGAGTAAGACTATCGGCCAGGGCGATCACTTCTGTGAACTTCTTTTTATTGAGTAGTTCCTGAAATGAAAGACTCTGTGCCTGCCCCATAAGGGACAGGACACTGAGAAGAAGCAAAACAGTATATTTGTGCATCATCTGCTCTATGTTTTAGTGATTACTGCAATGTGAAAGTAACAGGCATAGTATATTTTACACGAACCGCTTTTCCCCGTTGCGTACCGGGAGTCCATTTAGGCATTGCACTAACGATACGCAGCGCTTCCCTATCCAGAGAAGGATCAACACCACTAACCACTTCAGCATCTGTGACCGAACCATCCTGATTTATAATAAACGAACAAACGACCTTTCCCTGGATGCCATTTTCCTGTGCAATGACCGGATATTGCAACGTCTTTGAAATAAATTCATTGATCGCTTTTTCTCCGCCCGGGAACTGTGGCATCTTTTCCACTATTGCAAATACCTGGCCGGAAGTATCGGCTGATTTCTGTTCGCCATATCCCACAACAGTGATTTCATTATCGCCCTCTCCAGCAGGAAGAGGTGTCGGTTTATTGTCTTCTTTTCCTTGCAAACGGAAAGTCACCGGCACCGTATACTTCACACTGACCTCTTTCCCTTTCTGCATACCCGGTTTCCATTTAGGCATCATGGATATTACCCTGGTAGCCTCCAGGTCCAGCGACGGATCAACCCCGCGAATGACCTCGATATTCCGGATCACCCCATCTTTACCCACCACAAACGAACAGGTTACACGTCCCTGAATACCATTTTGCTGAGCAATTACCGGATATTTAATACTCTTTGCCAAAAATTGCAGTAAGGCACCTTGTCCGCCCGGAAATTCAGGCATCACTTCCACGACTGTGAAAACCAGATCCGAGGGGTCTGTCGATATCTGAGGTGACATAGGAGGAGTGGGAGGAGCAGACTGCGATCCCTGTGCACTTCCATCCGAGTACAACTGTACTTTCAACTTACCCTGCACATCCTTCACTGCGACTTCTTTCGCCTTCATACCCGGGAAAGAGAAGCGGAGAACAGCATTCTTTGTCGTTTCCAGCACAAAATAACCTTCCGTATCCGTAATGGTACCTACATTAGTCCCCTTTACAATCACATTCGCGCCGATAACCGGCCCGTTAAAATCGTCAATTACCTGACCTGACACTTTCACATCATCCTCCGAAAGCACACTTATTTCAGTCGCTTCCTTTACCCCGGCAACAGCTTCAGCTGCGATTTCTCCCGTGATACGGGCAACCGCCTCAATGTTGCTCAACAGCATCAAAAATGCTGCTAGAGGAATGAATATCAGATATTTTGTTCTTCCGATCCCGTGGGATCTCTTTTTGTTCATCATACTGATTCTGTTTTTTAGATGTAATACGTTAAAACTATTATATAATGTTGCTGCAGCCTGATAATGGTGGGCAAGGCCTAACAGATGGTACTGATAGCTCTTGCAGTCGTATCCGGATTGGATAACGGTATTGTCTGCCAGGTATTCCAGGTTATGACGCACTTCGCGTTTCAAAAGCCACGCAAAGGGATTCACCCAACATATGACGGTAATCAGCTCGCAAATCATCACATCTACCGAATGCCACTGGAAAACATGGGTACATTCGTGTGTAAGTATCTCATCTATTTCTTTCTCCGAATGGCTTTCCGGATGTATGAAGATCATTTTGAAGAATGAAAAAGGTCCGGCAGGCTTATCCAGCCGGTAGACTGGTACGCCGTGTATAACAGTCCGTCTACTCCGGTAAGCCAGCAGCAGGATACTGCTTAACTGAATAAAAAAACGGACAAATAAAAGAGCCATGACACCCCAGTACATATATGAACTTGCCGAAAGCAGGATTCCTTTCCAGTCTGTTTTAACAACGACCTCTGGGGTTACTGTCATCTCCGGCAACATAGCCGAATAAATCTGTATCACCTCCGTCATCGGCTCCTGCTCCTTCACCCATTCCTGAATATTCAACAATGGATAAAGCAACGCCAAACCAAAGAAAGCAAGGAGGGAAGCCCTGCGCAACTTAAAGAATGTGTCCTTATAAAAGAGCAGACGGTAGAAGGCGTAAAAGAGTACAAAGGCTACATTCACCTTCAGAAAGTAGGCAAATTCCGGTGTCATGGTAATAAGGTGTTAAAAGGTTTATTCTTTTCCTTTTTCTATCAAATCGATGATGTCTTTCAAATCTTCTGCCGAAATCTTCTGATCTTTGGCAAAGAAAGAAACCATTTCTTTGTATGAATCTTCAAAGTAGTTACGAACAACACCGCTCATAAAGGTACGTTTATATTCACTCTCCGGGATCAGCGGAGTGTATTCATACGTATTTCCATAGCGTTTGTTCTTCACGTACTTCTTACGTTCCAGATTTTTTACAATAGAAGCAAGTGTTGTATAAGGCGGCCTCGGATCGTCATACTTAGCCAGTATATCTTTAACGAAACAAGGCCCAATCTGCCAAATCAAGCGCATTACTTCTTCTTCCTGCATTGTTAATTTTTCCATGATCCCTATTTATTTACGATTATATCGCAAATCTACGAAATTATCGTATATCTGCAAATAGAAACAAGTTAAGAAGTATTAAAGATTAATACAAACGATTTCCTTTCGGTTCCAATCAATGTATCCGGTAAATCTCGTTTAAAACGAATCCTACACCCGTTTTAAACAAGATTTCGCCCGTTTTAAACGAAATATATCCTATTTTTCTGTTGAATGCCGATTCTCTTCTTTCCATTTATCCCGCATCTTCATCCGCTTAACTTGCAGATAGCGCAGCAGGAGAATGACGAAGAGGGATACTCCCATTACCGAGAAATACTGTACCCAGTCCGGATCGGGCTGTTTTCCGGGCCATCCCCATACACTCATCACAATCAGATAGATCACCAGAACGCCAGTTGTAATATTAATCTTCTTCATACGGCTTTTTTATTGTTTTGAACAGACAAAGATACAAGATAGTTTATTCTTTCATTGGGTCAGAACGCATTTGTGTTGGGCATGATAATGACCTGCCTCCACATTTATTATATAGAATCCTGCCGGTAAAGAAAGCGGAAGGGTTGAAGAACCCGGTGATACCGAATGGACAGACACCACACGTCCGGTAAAATCAGATACCCGCACAGTTCCAGTCGACGGCAAATCTGACAGATAAAGTATCTTTCCTTTCAAATAGCATTTCTTCTCTGTTCCTGAAAATACAGAATTATGAACAGCCACTTCTTCCGGCTCTGTAGCCGCTACAGAGAAAGGAAAACCTGTTTTCAGACGAACTGCATTTGTTGACAATGCAGCAGCCGTCAATTTAATCTCCGTATCTGCCGATGCTTTGACAAAGAAAGCCGAGAAAGGAGGAAGTACATACTCGCTGCCTATCGGATAAGACTCGTAGGTATTTCCATCATATATATAAATATTTCCATCCAGTGCCGGATTTGCTGTTATCTGCGACAATGAGATAGGAGAAGGCAATGGATTCCCACAAAGATACCAACCCTTATGCGCTTTGTCCGTATTTCCGGCAGATGCCGCATAGACCGGAACAGATGCCGTTTTACCAAAACTTTCAGGAATATCGTTCCCTGCGGTTGAAAAGGTCAACGTATTATCGGATGCAGCTGCATCCAAAGCGACCAGATAACCTTTTCCTTTTTCAAAGACAAGACCATCGGATAGTTCCTCCGGGGAAAGCACCGTCCAGTTACCCGTCGCGTCATTGCTTTGGGCACGCTTCTTCCCGTCATAAACTTGCACGTACAGAAAATCACCTTTACCGGAAAAGGTTTTATCTTTCAACTGAAAACGTTTATCTATATCATTCAGATAGACATCAAAGGGGAAAGAGAGGAAATACCATTTACCTTTTTCCGGAAATGTATAACGCACTTCCAATTGCTTGTTAACCGTCAGTTTACCTGCCACTGTCAGTGAATTGTCAGTAGTTGTCAGCGCTCTGTCAGTGTTTGTCAGTGGATTGTCAGTGCTATAGAGAACAAGCTTATCCACGATGAAATGGCCTTTTTCTGAAATATGCAGACCACCGTTACCCAACAGGGCCTGCTCACACTGCACGGTAGAATTAATTTCTGCCTCACCACTAATCAGGGCACTTCGATGACGCAAGGGAGGAAGGTGGGACCAACGAATGGAATCATTCCAGTTGCCATTTCCGGAGAAAAAAGAATATTGGCGGATTGAGCCGTAGCTATAAACACTGTCTAGTTGAAAATAGCCGTTCTTTGAAGTATTAACAGGATCAGATGCTAATAATTCCAAATAATAAGGATTATACCCAAGCCTTCTAGTAAAATGAAACTGACCAGGATATTTAAGATCAGGCCCCAATCCACCTTTTCGTTTCACTCCTTTATCATTGCTAAATTTAGCATATAACGTATCTCCAGGGACCAAAGAATGAATCGTAATTCCTATAACCACATACACATCGTCATAATAAGATAACGAATATTCCTCAAAAGCGACAGAAGAAGACAGCGGCATTTTCAACCATTCTTGATCTCCGGAAACAGCCGCACCGCCATCCAATCTATACCCCCAGTTATTACGCTCCGATGATGTGAACAACTGCCAGCGGAACGTATCCACCACCGACGGATTCGCACCACTTTCTACAAAACTGCTCCATGTTTCGGGATTTGTTACCTGTGCCTGAACAGACACCATACTTGTTAGAACCATAGTTCCGGCAAGAATATGCCGAAACATACGTAAATGTTTCTTTTTCATAGCTAAACTATTTTAGTCGTTATTGTGTTTGCAAATATAAAGAAATAATTGAAATGATTATCTTTGCCGCATGAAAGAATTTATTATATCAGAAGCACTGACAGAAAAAGCGGTGCTCGTTGGTTTGATTACCCCCGAGCAAAACGAACAGAAAGTTAAAGAATATCTGGACGAACTGGCATTTCTTGCCGATACGGCCGGAGCCGAAGCCGTCAAAAAGTTTTATCAGAAACTGGACTACCCGAATCCCGTCACATTCGTCGGTACCGGTAAATTACAGGAGATAAAAGAGTACGTGATCGAAAATGAAATCGGACTGGTTATTTTCGACGACGAACTCTCGCCTAAACAGCTTCGCAATATCGAAAAAGAACTTCAGGTGAAAATACTCGACCGTACCAGCCTGATCCTCGATATATTCGCCAGTCGTGCACAGACTGCCAACGCAAAAACACAGGTCGAACTGGCACAATACAAATATATGTTGCCTCGCCTGACTCGTCTGTGGACTCACCTGGAACGTCAGCGTGGCGGTGTCGGCATGCGTGGCCCGGGTGAAACCCAGCTGGAAACCGATAAGCGTATCATCCTGGATAAAATAGCCAAGCTGAAACGTGACCTGGTGGATATCGACAAGCAAAAGAGCGTGCAACGGAAAAACCGTGGCAAGATGGTCCGCGTCGCCCTGGTCGGATACACCAATGTCGGTAAATCAACATTGATGAACCAACTGAGCAAAAGCGATGTGTTTGCCGAAAACAAGCTGTTCGCCACACTCGACACGACAGTAAGAAAGGTAATCGTTGAAAACCTGCCGTTCCTGTTGTCAGACACTGTTGGTTTTATCCGCAAATTGCCCACCGAACTGGTCGAATCGTTCAAATCGACCCTCGACGAAGTGCGCGAAGCCGACCTGCTGGTTCATGTGGTAGATATCTCCCACCCGACTTTTGAGGAACAGATCGAATTGGTGAACAAGACCCTGGCTGAAATCGACAAGACCGAAAAGCCGATGATCATGGTCTTCAACAAAATCGACGCATTCACCTTCGTCCCGAAAGACGAAGACGACCTGACTCCGCGGAAACGGGAAAATATCGACCTGGACGAGTTGAAACGCACCTGGATGAATAAGTTGCAGGATAACTGCATCTTTATCTCCGCCAAGGAACGTACCAACATAGATGCGTTGAAAGCATTGTTATATGAACGGGTAAAACAGATACATATCACCCGTTTCCCATACAATGACTTTCTCTTCCAGCAATACGACGAAGAATAAAGCAATAGAAATACAAACAAGTTGACCAATGGAAAAAATCAGAAACCTACAACCCGAAGAGATTGCGGTATTGCAATCTCAGGGTTGTTATGCCGAAAACTGGGGACAGGTGCTAGTCCCTTTATCCTTCGAGACAAAACATATATATAATGTACATTTCTCCGGCACTGTTATTTTAGGTATTTTCGAAAAGGAATTTATCTTACCCGGCGGACTCAGAAAGCATAGCGGACTCAGAAATACAACACTGCATAATTGCATGCTGGGCGATAATATCCTGATCGAGAACACCCACAATTACATTGCCAACTACCGTATCAAAGACAACTGCTATATAGAGAATGTCAACGTGATGGTCGTGGAAGGAGAAAGTACGTTCGGCAACAACGTACAGGTTTCAGTGCTGAACGAAACCGGAGGCCGCGAAGTCCCCATCTACAATCAGCTTTCCGCCCCATTGGCTTATGTAATCGCACTTTACCGCCACCGTCCGATACTGATCGAACGGCTACAGGAAATGATTGCAGATTATACCAAAAGCATCACCTCCGACTACGGGACGATCGGAGAGAACGTAAAGATAATCAATGCCGGGACAATCCGTAATGTAAACATAGGCCAACACGCTACCATCGAGAACTGTACACGCTTGGAAAACGGGACAGTGAACAGTAATAAAGAAGCCCCTGTATATATCGGTGACAGCGTGATCGCCCAGGATTTTATCATCTCATCAGGGGCAGTCATTGCCGATGCGGCAAAGATCATCCGTTGCTTCATCGGACAAGCCTGCCATGTGACACATAATTTTTCGGCACACGACTCCCTGCTATTCAGCAACTGTTCTTTTGAAAACGGAGAGGCCTGTGCCATCTTCGCCGGACCGTTCACGGTATCCATGCACAAGAGTAGCCTCCTGATTGCCGGCATGTATTCGTTCCTGAACGCCGGAAGTGGTTCGAACCAAAGCAATCATATGTATAAGTTAGGCCCGATTCACCAGG
>OGJU01001814.1_pt1 | contig 12376 bp, 10 predicted proteins | sample 1572251 | NCBI WGS metagenome assembly OGJU01 (sample SAMEA2582144, study PRJEB24529) | metagenome | biome: Human gut stool | place: China | collected 2011
CGCCGCGCTGCATATGACCCGGGATGCACACGCGGGTCTCCATGCCGGTCTTTTTCTGCACGGCCTGTGCAATGCGGTTGGTGGCGGTGGTGCCAAGGCCGGCCTCGGCACGCTTGGCCATCCAGTCCTTGCGCTTCATGCGGGCTTCCTCGGTGTTGATGGCACCCTCGGCCACGGCAAGGATAGAGAAGTTGGAACCCTTCTTGGCGCGGCGCTCCACGGCCTCGCACACGCGGTCGATATCGTAGGGCAGCTCCGGCAGCAGAATGATGTCCGCACCACCGGCAATGCCGGAGTACAGGGTAAGCCAGCCTGCCTTGTTGCCCATGATCTCAATGCACATCACGCGGCTGTGGCTGCCGGCGGTGGTGTGGATGCGGTCGATGACGTCCGTGGCGATGTCCACAGCGGTGTGGAAGCCGAAGGTCACATCGGTGCCGTAGATATCGTTGTCAATGGTCTTGGGCAGGCCGATGATGTTCAGCCCCTCCTGCGAGAGCAGGTTGGCGGTCTTGTGGGTGCCGTTGCCGCCCAGACACAGCAGGCAGTCCAGCTTTGCCGCCTTGTAGGTCTTTTTCATGGCGGCAACCTTATCAATGTTGTCGTCCTCCACCACACGCATCAGCTTGAAGGGGGTGCGCTTGGTGCCCAGAATGGTGCCGCCTAAGGTCAGGATGCCGCGGAAGTCGTCCTCGTTCATTTCACGGTAGTCGCCGTTGATCAGGCCGCTGTAACCGTTGGCGATGCCCACGATCTCCACGTTATCTCCCATGCGGGCGTACAGTGCTTTTGCAACGCCGCGGATGGTGGCGTTCAGGCCCGGACAATCGCCGCCGGAAGTCAGGATACCAACACGTTTTTTCATTCAAATACCCTCTTTCATTGTCATTCAGGCAAAGCCGAACGGTCCGGCAAAGGGTGCCGGGCTGACCGGGGTCCTACCTTTTTATAGTATTAGAGTATTCCGAAAGGGGAGTGCTGTCAAGAGAAAAACCAAAAATTTACAAGCCTGTGTGCATCGGAAAACCGCTGCGAAAACTTTTGCAGAAAAACTGAAAAAATGGTTGACAAGCAGCCCGCCGGCGTGTATAATATCCCTTGTCAGCAACGCACGGCGCGGCTGACACAACCGAATATTGGGGATTTGCATAGTGGTAGTGCGGTAGACTCTGACTCTACTTGTGGGAGTTCGATTCTCTCATCCCCAACCAGACCGCAGCCCATTGGGTTGCGGTATTTTCGGGGCATAGCGCAGTTGGTAGCGCGCCTCGTTCGGGACGAGGAGGCCGTGGGTTCAAATCCCGCTGCTCCGACCAAAAAAAGCAGACACACTTTCGTGTGTCTGCTTTTTTATTTGCGCGAACAGGCTGTAAAAACAAGTGGCTCAGAAACACCGACAGGTGTTTCTGAGCCACTAATATTATATCGTTTCCAGCAATGCGGGCAGCTGGGCGAGGTCGTCGATGACGTAGGGACTGGCCTTTTCCAGCCGGGCGCGGGACTGGTGCCCGCCGGTGTACAGCACACAAGTTGCACCGATGGCCGCAGCCACCGCGGCATCGTGGTCGGTGTCGCCGACCATCACACAGGCCGCCGGGTCGATGCCGGTGCGGCGCAGATAGTCGGTGCCAAGCTGTACCTTGCTTACGCCGTAAATGTCCGCAAGGCCGAGCAACTCGGTAAAAAAGCCTTGCAGACCCCGGGCGGATACCTGCTCGATCAGGTAATCACGGCGGGAGGCGGAAAGCACAGCCTGCTGCCAGCCCATGCGGGTCAGCGTTTGCAGGGTGTCAACGGCGTGTGCCGTTACAGCGCAGCCGGGCACACCGGCGTTGTAGTGCTCCATAAATCGGGCGGCAAGCTCCGGATAGGGGTGCCGCGCAAAATCGAACCCGGCACAGCGGTAGTAGTCCTCGATGGGAAAGCCGAACAGCTCCCGGTAGGCAGCCAGATCGTACCGCTGGGGGTAGCCGTGGGTCTCCAGCATCCAGTTCAGGCATTCGTGGGTAAAATCCACATCGTCCATCAGGGTACCGTTCCAGTCCCAGAAGATCATACCGTTTGGCTGCATGGAAACCTCCTTGCGTTATTCCGTCACAAACACCTTGCGCAGTGCGGCGTTGCTCTCGATCAGCTTTACCAGCACAACGCCCAGCACGGTGCAGCTGATCAGCTCGCCGATGCCAACCGAGATGCCGTTGGTGATGCAGGCCAGCCAGATGGGGGAGCTGGACGTGGGGTCCGGGAACATCACGGCGATCTCAATACCGATGATCACCGCGTTGAACAGCACCGGGGGCAGGCTGGCGGCAATGGCCAGACCCTTGAAGCGCACATTGCGCAGCTTGTAGGTGACCAGACAGGCCAGCAGGGTAGCCAGTGTGCCAAAGATCACATCCACGATGGTGGAGCCCAGCAGGTTTGCCAGGAAGCAGCCCAGCACCACGCCCACGATGTACTCTGCACCGAACACGGGCAGCAGGCACAGAGCCTCGGCCACACGCACCTGCACAGCACCATAGGAAAGGGGCTGCAGTGCCAGACACAGCACCACATAGATGGCTGCCACTACACCACAGTGCACCAGCTTACGGACGGAAGAATTCTGATTCATGATAATACTCCAGCGGTTTGATTTTGACCGCACAGGAACCGCCAGCTCCTGTGGGTTTTGCCCAGCGCCGCTCGAGTGGCACCGGGGAGCCTAAAATCCTAAGTTGCTCTTTGAGGATACTGTACAAAAAAGCACAGCAGTAGGGAGTATATCACAAAATCGGACGGAATGCAACGGGAATCGGACGATTGAAAATGCCTGCCGCGCTGCTCTGGGCAGATTCGGCAGAAAGCTTTTATTATAGAGCCGAAGCTGCTGCCTGCGAAAATGGAAAAAGCTGAGCACCTGACTTTCTCGGATGCTCAGCCTTGCTGTACTTGTTTTGCGGAGTTGCTTTTACTGTTTCTTGCGTTTTGCGGGCTTTTTCTTGCGCACGCTGTAACCAAAGGTGCCCAGCTTTTTGCCAAGGGCCAGATACTCGCCGTGGCTGTACACGATGAGGTTTGCCTTGTCCAAGCACAGCTTGCCTTTTTCGTCCAGCAGGCTCTCGTCCACATCGCAGGCCACCACCTCGGCCAAAAACAGGTCGTGGCTGCCCAGCGGGATGCGCTGGGTGATGCGGCACTCCAGATTGACCGGGCTTTCCTCCAGCACCGGGCAGTCGGTCAGCACGCTGCCGGGGGCGGCATGCAGACCGCAGGCGGCAAACTTGTCCACTTCGCGGCCGCTCTTCACGCCGCACCAGTCAATGGCGCGCACCAGCTTTTCGGTGGGCAGGTTGATGGCGAACTGCCCGCTCTCGCATAGCAGCTGATGGCTGTACCGCTCCGGGCGCACGCTGATGGATACCATGCTGGGCTGGGTGCAGATGGTGCCTGTCCAGCCGATGGTGATAAGGTTGGGCTTATCCAGCCCGCCGCAGGATACCAGTACCGGCGGCTCCGGGTTCAAAAGGGTGCTGCCCTTCCAACTTTGCTTGCTCATCCGTGATATTTCCTTTCGTAGGGAGCCCATGTGCGCTCCGAGATGATATAGCGCGGGCGGGCCTTTGTTTCCATATAGATCTTGCCGATATACTCACCGATCACGCCCAGACACACCAGCTGCACACCGCCCATAAAGCAGACGATGCAGACGGTGGAGGCCCAGCCTGCCACGCTGCTGCCCATGGCAGCGCACACGATGGCCCAGATGACCCCGATAAAGCTGACAAGGCTCACCACGATGCCCGCTCCGGTGATGATGCGGATAGGCTTGTTGGAAAGGCTGGTAATGCCGTCAAAAGCCAGCGCCAGCATCTTGCTCAGGGGGTAGTGGCTCTCGCCGGCCAGACGCTCGTGGCGCTCGTAGGTGACCACATCGTGGGCAAAGCCCACCAGCGGCACCATGCCCCGCAAAAAGATGTTGACCTCCTTGTAATCCGCAAAGCTTTCCAGCACGCGGGTGCTGATCAGGCGGTAGTCTGCGTGGTTGAACACGATATCCGCGCCCAGAGCGTTCATCACATGATAAAAGCCCTCGGCGGTGAACCGCTTGAAGAAGGTGTCGGTGTCCCGGCGGCTGCGCACACCGTACACCACCTCGGCACCGTCCAGATACTTTTTCACCATCTCGTCCATGGCGTTGATATCGTCCTGACCGTCGCAGTCGATGGAGATGGTGATATCGCAGCTGTCGCTGTGCAGCGCCTCCATCAGCCCCGCCAGCACGGCGTTCTGGTGGCCGCGGTTGCGGCTCTGGGAAATGCCGATATAGTGCTCGTCCTGTGCGGCAAAGCCTTGGATCAGTTCCCACGTTTTGTCGCGGGAGCCATCGTTGACAAAGAGCACCCGGCTTTTATCGCTGACCAGCCCCTGTGCGGTCAGACTGTGGATCTTTTCCAGAAACATGGGTGCTGTAATGGGCAGCACCTGCTCCTCGTTGTAGCAGGGGATCACGATCCAGAGTACGGGTTTGGACATTGTTTTATCGCTCCTTATTGATAAAAGTAGTCAGAGGGTCACTGCACCATCTGCTGCAAGGCATCCGGCTCCAGCAGCTTGAAGCTGCTGCGGTAGGTGTCGATGAGCCCTTCCTTCTGCATGGTGCTCAACTCCCGGGAAAGGGCGCTGCGGTCGCAGTTGAGGTAATCCGCCAGCTGGATGCGGGAGAAGGGGATGCTGAAGGTCAGGCTGTGGGCGCGGGCGGCCTCGCTGAGCAGATAGGCCGCTACCTTGGCGCGCAGGCTTTTCATCACCAGCAGGTCGATGCGGCGGGAGAGGGAAAAATATTTATCGCTGATGGTGCGCACAAGGTTCTGCACCACCCGCTGGTGGGCGGGGCTGCCGTCCGAGAGCAGCAGCCGCTCGTAGGGCAGCAGCAGCACCTCACAGGGGGCGGCAGCCAGCACGGTGACCGGGCTGGACAAGCTGGAGCCTCCCAGCACGTCCCCGAACACCCCGCCCGGCTCTACCTGGGCGATGGGGATGCGCACCCCGCCCGGTGCCGGGCGGTAGGCCTCCAGCTCGCCGGACAGCACGATGCCCACCCGGCGGCTGGGCGCCCCCGCCAGCACAAGGGCTTCGCTCTTGCCGTAGCTGCGCACACTGCCCCCCAACCGGGACAGCAGCGTGCTGAGCTCCGCAGCGGAAAGCCCCGCGAACAGCGTGGTGGTTTGTAACAGCGGCAGATAATTATTCATCGCAACTCCGCAGAGAAAATAGCGTTCTCCGCAGCCTCCTGCAATTACGTTGCGCACGCAACGGTATTTTTACCCCTATTATAGTAAACTGGAACGCGCAAAGCAAATGATTTTGCAAAATTTTTCAAAAAAAGACCGGTTTCCGCTTCCCGTACCGGGGCGTGCCGGGTGTGAAAAGGAGTATTTCATGAAAAAGATCCTGTCCTTACTGCTGGCGTTCAGCCTTGCACTGAGCCTTGCAGCCTGCGGCGGCAGCGCAAGCTCTGCCGCTTCCAGCGCAGCGGTGTCCGAAGTTGCTTCCTCTGCGGCTGCTTCCGAGGAAGAAGAGACCGCAGCGCCGCTGTCTGCTACCGAGCCGCTGCGTATCGCGGGGCTGAAGGGCCCCACCACCATGGGGCTTGTCAACCTGCTGTCGATGGAGCAGGCCGGTACTGCCGCCATGGACTACGATCTGCAGCTTTACGGCGCTGCGGATGAGATCGTGCCGCTGCTCATCAAGGGTGAGCTGGACATGGCTGCCATCCCGGCTAATCTGGCGGCGACCCTGTACCAGAAAACCAGCGGCGGCATTCAGGCCGTGGCAGTGAATACCTTGGGCGTTTTGTATGTGGTGGAGCAGGGCGACACCGTCCACAGCATGGCCGACCTCAAGGGACGCACCATCCTGTCCACCGGCAAGGGCACTACCCCGGAGTATGTGCTGCGTTATCTGCTTACCGCCAACGGTCTTGACCCGGATAAGGATGTGGATATTCAGTATTATAGCGAGGCTACCGAGGTGACCGCCCAGATGGCCAGCACACAGGATGCCATTGCCGTTTTGCCCCAGCCCTATGTGACCGCTGCCGGGCTGAAGGACGACACCCTGCGGGTAGCCCTTGACCTGACCGCCGAGTGGGACAAGGTGGCAGACACCCAGCTGATCACCGGTGTGACCGTAGTGCGCAAGGCCTACGCCGAGGAGCACCCGGACGTGGTAGCCGCCTTTCTGGCAGACTACGCCCAGAGCGTGAACGCCGCCAACACCGATCTGGACGGCACCGCCGCCCTGTGCGAGGAGCAGGGGGTGGTGGCAAAAGCCGCCATTGCCAAAAAGGCACTGCCCAACTGCAACATCGTCTGCCTGACCGGCGAGGAACTGAAGGCGGACGTCTCCGGCTACCTGCAGGTGCTCTACGATGCCGATCCTGCCGCCGTGGGCGGTACGCTGCCCGGCGAGGATTTCTACTGGGCAGCCCAGTAACAGCCTGAAAAAAGCATTCCATCTCCCGCCGCTCTGCCGTGGTACGCAGCGCGGCGGTTTTTGTTTCCCGGTTGCAATTCCGCTGCAAAAGTTCTACAATAGAGACACATTATAGAATATGGAGGGAAAACCTATGGCTTGCACTACCATTCTGGTCGGCAAGGCAGCATCGTACGATGGCTCTACCATGATCGCCCGCAACGATGACTCCGGCTCCGGCCATTTCACCGCTAAAAAATTTACCGTGATCCACCCGGAGGATCTGCCCAAGACCTACCGCAGCGTCCTCTCCCATGTGGAGATCCCCCTGCCGGAAGGCGCATTGCGGTTTACCGCCATGCCCAACGCCGTGGAGGGCAAGGGTATCTGGGCAGCTTCCGGTGTCAACGCCGCTAACGTAGGCATGACCGCCACCGAGACCATCACCTCCAACCCCCGCGTGCTGGGGGCAGACCCGCTGGTGGAGTATCAGCCCGCCAAGGGCGAAAAGCCCGAGGTGCCCGGCGGCATCGGCGAGGAAGATATCGTCTATCTGGTGCTGCCCTACATCCACTCTGCCCGCGAGGGCGTGCTGCGTCTGGGCAGCCTGCTGGAGCAGTACGGTACTTACGAGATGAACGGCATTGCTTTTCAGGATGTAAACGAGATCTGGTGGCTGGAGACCATCGGCGGCCACCACTGGATCGCACGCCGCGTGCCGGACGATGTGTATGTGGTCATGCCCAACCAGCTGGGCATCGACACCTTTGATCTGGAAGATGCCTTCGGCACACAGGAAAACTACCTCTGCTCTGCCGACCTGCGGGAGTTCATTGCCAAGAATCACCTCGACCTTTCTTTGGACGGCGCGCTGAATCCCCGGGACGCCTTTGGCAGTCATGACGACGCCGACCACGTTTACAACACCCCCCGCGCATGGTATATGCTGCGCTACCTCAACCCCCGCACATGGGTGTGGGAGGGTGCCGACGCCGACTACACCCCCATGTCCGATGACCTGCCGTGGTGCATGGTGCCGGAGCGCAAGGTGACCCCGGAGGACATCAAGTATATGCTGTCCAGCCACTATCAGGGCACCCCCTATGATCCCTACCTGAGCTACGGCGACAAGTCCGCAAAGGGCGCGTACCGTTCCATCGGCATCAACCGCAACGACTTTATGGCGCTTTTGCAGATGCGTCCCGACCAGCCGGAGGAATCCCGCGCTGTGGAGTGGGTGGCCTATGCCTCCAACGCCTTCAACACCATGGTGCCCTTCTACGCCAACGTGGAGCGTACCCCGGAGTATCTGGCCAACACCACCGGCACCGTGTCCACCGATAACTTCTACTGGACCAGCCGTCTGATTGCCGCCATGGCAGACGCCTCCTATAACAAATCCCTCTTCCACCTCGAGCGCTATGAGGAGGCCGTGCTCTCCGCTGCCCGCGCACTGGTGAACGGGTACGATGCAAAGCTTGCCGCCGAGCCGGATGCTGCAAGCCGCGCCGCCCTGCGGGAGGAAGCCAACACCGCCATTGCCGCTATGCTGCAGGAGAAGGCCGCCGACACGCTGGATAAAGTTCTGTTTGAACTGAGCAGCCAGATGAAGAACGCCTACTCCCGCTCGGATGCCTGATGTAAACCAGCCGGAGCACAAAAACCGGTCGCGACCGGTCACATAAACGCAGAAAAGACCACCGCATACACAAGTGCGGTGGTCTTTTTGCGTGCAAAAAGCTCTTGTATCCAAGGTATTGGAAACTCTGCACAAAAATGATGAAAATTCTTTGTGAGCGAAAATGACTGAAACTGATTGATTTTGACAAGATTTTTGCTATAATAAAGATGCAAACAACCAAAACACGCCAATACCGCGCAGAAACGGTCAGGCGTGAGAAGGAAAGAAGGAAAAACACCATGCTGGCGGAGGAACGTTTTGCGCTGATCCTAGAGCAGCTGAACGAGCAGCGCACCGTGACGGTGCAGCAGCTGTGTGAGGCACTGCACACCAGCGAATCCACCATCCGGCGTGACCTGACCGAGCTGGACCGGCAGGGAAGGCTGACCAAGGTACACGGAGGGGCCACCCTGCCGGACAGCCGCTTTCTGGCAGACGAGCCCACCATGGAAGCCAAGGAGACACTGGCTGTGGCAGAAAAGCGCAGCATTGCCGCAGTTGCCGCAGCACTTATCACTGCCGAGGATTTTGTGTTCATTGACGCAGGCACTACCACGCTGGAACTGGTGCGGGCGCTGACGGGTGCGGCGCTCAAGGCCACCTATGTGACCAACGGCGTGGCGCACGCCCGGCTGCTGGCGCAGAAGGGCTGTCGGGTGTATCTTCCCGGCGGGCTGCTGCGCCCTCAGACCGAAGCCATCGTGGGCGCTCCGGCAGTCAGCAGCATCCAGCAGTATAACTTCACCAAAGCGTTCATGGGTGCCAACGGCGTGGCGCTGGAGGCGGGCTTTACCACCCCGGACCCCGAGGAAGCAGCGGTAAAGGCCGCTGCCGTCCGCCGCGCCCGGGAAAGCTGGTTCCTTGTGGATGACGCCAAATTTGCTAAAATTTACCCGGCGGTCATCACGGACCTGCACGGCGGTGCCATCCTGACCAACCGCTGCCCGAACCCGAAATATAAGCAGTATACGTTCGTAAAGGAGGCAGAAGCATGATTTACACCGTTACCTTTAACCCGGCCATCGACTACGTTGTGCGTCTGGACGCACCGCTGGAGGTGGGCGCAGTGAACCGCGCCCAAGGCGAGGATTGCGTGCTGGGCGGCAAGGGCATCAACGTGTCCGGCGTGCTGGCGCAGCTGGGCTGCGAGAGCGTGGCACTGGGCTTTGTGGCCGGGGAGACCGGCGCATGGCTGGAGCGCGGTCTGGCGGCACAGGGGCTCAAGACCGACTTTGTGCATCTGGAAAACGGCATGACCCGCATCAACGTCAAGATCAAGGCCGGGCAGGAGACTGAGCTGAACGGCGCAGGCCCTGCCATCCCGGAAAGCGCTTTGCAGCAGCTGGAAGCCCAGCTGGACAAGCTGGCCGAGGGCGATATCCTTATTCTGGCAGGCAGCATCCCGGCAAGCCTGCCGCAAAGCGTCTACGAGCGGCTGCTGGCGCGGCTGCAGGGCAGGGGCGTGCGCGCCGTGGTAGATGCCACCCGCGACCTTCTGGTAAACGTGCTGCCCTACCACCCCTTCCTCATCAAGCCCAACAACCATGAGCTGGGCGAGATCGTGGGCAAGGTACTGACCACTGACGCAGAGATCGTGGCAGCTGCCCGCACTTTGCAGGAAAAGGGCGCGCGCAACGTGCTGGTAAGCATGGCCGGGGACGGTGCGCTGCTGCTGGACGAGCAGGGACAGGTGCACCGTATCGGTTGCCCCAAGGGCAAGGTGGTCAACAGTGTAGGTGCAGGCGACAGCATGGTGGCCGGTTTTGTGGCCGGGTATCTGCAAAGCCGCAGCTACGCGCAGGCGCTGCGTCTGGGCACTGCCTGCGGCAGCGCCACGGCCTTCAGCCTTGGGCTTGCCACAAAGGAAAAGATCGACGAGCTGCTGGCGCAGCTTTGATAGGATAAAGGAATAGGAGGAACGTTTATGCGCATTACCGAGTTATTTACCGCACAGTCCATTGCGCTGGACGAAGCGCTGCAGACGCAGGAGCAGATCCTGAGCCGGCTGGTGGAATTGCAGGCCACCCACGGCAACATCACCGACAAGGAGGCTTACAAAAAGGCGCTCTACGCCCGCGAGGCCGAGGGCTCTACCTATGTGGACAACGGCATCACTGTGCCCCACGCCAAGATCAATGTGGTCACCCGTCCCAGTCTGGCCGCCCTGCGGCTGAGCACCCCGGTACAGTACAACGCTGAGGATGAAGGCGCCACCGATCTGCTGTTTGCCATTGCCGCCCCGGAAAACGGCAGCCTGCATGTGGATATGCTGGCGCGTATGATGCAGATGCTGATGAACGAGGACTTTGTGGAAAAGCTTAAAGCCGCCAAGACCCCCAAGGAGTTCTTGGAGTGCATCGACGCACAGGAGGAAGCACAGTTCGGTGCAGAGAGCTTTACCCAGCAGGCTATCCCGCAGGACGGCTACCGCATTTTGGCTGTGACCGCCTGCGTCAACGGCATTGCCCACACCTACATGGCCGCCGAGGCACTGACCAAGGCCGGTGACAAGCTGGGTCTGCCCACCAAGGTGGAGACCAACGGCTCGGACGGTGCAAAGAACATCCTGACCCGCGCCGAGATCGCCGCCTGTGACGGCATCATCGTGGCAGCGGAGAAAAAGGTGGATACTGCCCGCTTCGACGGCAAACCGGTGCTGTTCACCCGTGTGGATGACGGCATCCATAAGCCGGAGGAGCTGATCAAAAAGATCGCCCACGGCGAGGTGCCTGTGTACCACGCCGAGGGCGGCGCAGCAGCCGAGGATGACAGCTCCACCAAGGACAGCTTCGGCCGCAGCCTGTACAAGAACCTGATGAACGGCGTTTCCCACATGCTGCCCTTTGTGGTGGGTGGCGGCATCATGATCGCGCTGGCCTTCCTGCTGGATGATTACAGCATTGATCCCGCAAACTTCGGCATGAACACCCCCGTTGCCGCCTTCTTCAAGACGGTGGGCGGCGCAGCCTTTGGCTACATGCTGCCCATTCTGGCCGGCTTCATCGCCATGTCCATCGCCGACCGTCCGGGCCTGGCCGTAGGCTTTGCCGGCGGTGTGCTGGCCATGAACGGCACCAACTTCACCGACCTTGCCGCAGGCAGCACCACCGGTATCTCCGGCGGCTTTCTTGCAGCGCTGCTGGCCGGCTTTGCGGCGGGCTACATCGTGCAGTTCCTTAAAAAGATCACCGAAAAGCTGCCCGCCAGCCTGAACGGTATCCGCCCGATGCTCATCTACCCGCTGGGCGGCATCCTGATCGTAGGTGCGATGATGTGCGCCGTGAACCCGGTGATGGGTATGATCAACACCGCCATGACCGACTGGCTGAACGCACTGGGCGGCAGCTCCAAGGTGCTGCTGGGCGCTATCGTGGCCGGTATGATGAGCGTGGATATGGGCGGCCCGGTCAACAAGGCAGCCTACGTCTTTGGCACCGCAGCCCTTGCCTCCGGCAACTACGAGGTGATGGCCGCCGTCATGGTGGGCGGCATGGTGCCTCCCATCGCCATTGCCCTGTCCACCACCTTCTGCCCCCGCAAGTGGACGCCGGACGAGCGCCGCAACGGCATCGTGAACTACATCATGGGTCTGTGCTTCGTGTCTGAGGGCGCTATCCCCTATGCGGCAGCCGACCCGCTGCGCGTCCTGCCCAGCTGCGTCATTGGCTCTGCAGTGTCTGGTGCGCTGTCCATGACCTTCGGCTGCGCACTGCGCGCACCCCACGGCGGCATCTTCGTATTCCCGGTGGTGGATCACGCCGTGCTGTACTGCGTGGCGCTGGCTGTGGGCAGCGTGCTGGGCGCAGTGATCCTGAGCCTTGTCAAAAAGACCCAGCCCGCCGAGGCGAAGTAACAAGCCATTTTCTTTCTCCATACGGATAGTTTTTCATAAGAGCAAAGGGGACTGCCGCACACCGCGGCAGTCCCCTTTGCGTTTTGCGCAGGCACCATTTTCACAAAAAACAGGACAATATACCGCCCAAAACGACCTATCCTGCCGGAATTGCGTTCAGCGCTTTGTTTTGCATTGCACCCCACCCCGGGCTGTGGTATACTTATATTTGTGATTTTAAAGCCCGGGTATGGTGTGCCGGGCCACCAGAGAGGAAACGAACGATGAAAATAGGATTTGACAACGACAAATATCTTGCGATGCAGTCCGAGCATATCCGCGAGCGCATCAAGAAGTTTGACAATAAGCTGTATCTGGAGTTCGGCGGCAAGCTGTTCGACGACTAT
>OGJU01001815.1_pt1 | contig 12374 bp, 8 predicted proteins | sample 1572251 | NCBI WGS metagenome assembly OGJU01 (sample SAMEA2582144, study PRJEB24529) | metagenome | biome: Human gut stool | place: China | collected 2011
TAGAAATGGGCGTACCCGAAAATTGTTAAAAGACAGGCGTACTCTCCGTAAGCATCGGCTCCAAAGATATAAAAACCGACATTCAGCCCATAACGGAGATCATTCTTATCCCAGGTAGATATCACATGATTCCTCAAATCCGTATAATGCGTAAAATAGCCGTTCCCATTCAACATCAACTTGCCCGGTTCTATCTCATATTTCGGATGCGATGTATAAGACAGGTAATCCCAGGTTTTGCCGTCCGTCCGCGATGTCTTGATGTAAAACACCTCTTCCGTCGAAGTTGTCAGGTCATACCCGAATACTTTGTCGAAATCCCTTGAAGTACCGACCTGTGCCAATGAGTAAACCCCGCTATTGACCACTTCTCCCGCCAATGTTTTGGCTTCTTCATAATGCCCCGTATGCATATACACGTCGGCCAGACATATTCTTACCGCATTCTTATTTGGTGTTGCCAAATATCGGGACTTATCCGGGCAATTAGCCAACGCATATTTCAGATCTTCGATAATAAAGGCATAAACGTCCTCTTTTGAGCTTTTGGGTACATCCCACATCGTTATATTATCCTCGGTCTTCAGCGGAACTCCGCCCCAATATTTGACCAGATTAAAATAGTTGAATCCTCTCAAGAATCTCAGTTCACCTAAATAAGCCGCAATTTCCGCCTCAGTCATTTCCGTCGCTGCCGGCAGCTTCTCGATAGCGGTATTACAATACATGATCGCTTTATACAAATTAGTCCAGTTAGATTCACTTCGTGTGATATGGGTAGAATTTACAAAACCGTTATAAGCCTTGTAAGTCTGGTAAACCCCTTTCGGATAGCAGTATTCCGTATTGATTTCCAACGTAGCGAAAAAATTAGAATTATAAGCCGAACGCATCACATCCAGCGGAGCCAATACCGCAGCATTCGCTTCTTCCAATGTATTATAGAATGTTTCACTCGAAATCGAATATGTATATTTCGTCTCGTCCAGGCAATTGTCACAGGCTTGAAAGATAGAGAGACAGGCCACTATTGATAATAAAAACTTACTTTTCATTGCTTCTGATTTTTAAAATTTGACACTCAAACCCATTGAGATAGTTTTACTGTTCGGATAAGTCAAATGGTCGATACCCGCATTGACATCGCTTGCTTTCGAGCTTACTTCCGGGTCCACTCCGTTATACTTGGTAAAGGTCAGCCAGTTCTGTGCACTTACAAACACCCGGATACCGCTGAGCCAATTCCGGGTACTCCATTTTTCACAAGGGAAATTATAGGCCAGACTCACATTTTTCAAACGTAAATAAGAGCCATTCTCGATGAAACGGTCCGAGTACTTTAAAGAGCCGACCGCCTCAATCTTCGGATAATGGACGTGAGAATTATCTTGTCCTTCTCTCCAACTTTCATAGTACACTTTGCGTTCGATATTCATGCCTTGCCCATAAGAATAGTTTCTCATTTCGCTCAGATTAAAGACATCATTCCCCTGGCTGCCTTGCAGGAAGAAATTGAAATCCCAGTTTTTATAACGGAAACCGCAATTCAGACCATAGGTAAAATCCGGGAAAGGAGATCCCGCGATATACCGGTCTTCCGTATCCGTATATTGACCGTCACCGTTCATATCTACATAAGAAAGAGACCCTTTTTCATCTAATCCGGCATCTTTATATACATAAAACGCTCCCAAAGGTTCCCCTTCCCGGATAATGGTTATAGAACCGGAACCATAGTTGCTGTAAGTCGTTCCAAGAATATCGTCTCCGTCAGCCAGTTCTTCGACTCTATTCTTATTGTGTGCAATATTAAACTGAAGTGTAAAACCGAAATCCTTCTTTTGTACGACATCCGCTTCCACCAGAAGTTCGACTCCCCGGTTACTCATACTGCCGATATTCCGGACTGTCGATGAATATCCGGACGAAGACGGTAAGGAAACCGTATTCAACAGGTCGGTCGTCTTTTTATAATAATAATCGGCTGTAAAACGCAGACGCTGATTGAACAAACCCAAATCGGCACCAATATCCCACTGAGACGTTGTCTCCCATTTCAGATCTTCCGGGAAAGTGCTGCTTGGTGCATAGTAAGGAACATTATCACTACCAGTCGCTGTTTTCCCGGTGTTCAATAAATTTTGTGTCATATACGGGTCGATAGCACTCGAACCGGTCCTACCATATCCCAGACGCAGCTTCAAATTGGTAACTTTATCAAATTGCTTCATGAATGGTTCCTCAGAAATCCTCCATGCCAAAGCTCCCGAAGGGAAATATCCCCAGCGCGATCCTTCCGAATAGCGGCTCGAACCGTCTGCACGAAAGCTGGCTGTCAGCAAATATTTTCAATTGAAAGAATAGTTGATACGCCCGAGATAAGACATCAGCGCCCATTTGGAATAAGAAGTAGAAGGAGTATTGACTGTTCCTGCCGAAGACAAATTATTTGTTTGCTGAACATCACTCAAAAAGGTATTACCGGATGCCGCTATTGATTTATACACATTCTGCTGATAAGTAAAACCGCCCATCAGATTGAATGAATGAATTTTATCAACAGTAAAGTCATAATTCACAATATCTTCATTTATTACATTGGTGGAACGCTTATGATTCACAGAGGCGGAATTATTCTGATAAATATACTTTTTAGTCGTATAAGCATCATACCGGGAATCAGAGCCTTCCAGACCGAAAGTCGCCTTGACGGAAAGTCCCTTGACCGGTTGAAAGTTGATGGCCGCATTGATATTAGTCAGATTCGTGACCGTCTTATAAGTAGACTCATAAGCCATACAGATCGGATTTTTAATTTCATGCGACGACCAGGAATACCAGGAACGCAAATCCTTATAATCACCGTTTTCATCGTACGGATAAAAGACCGGTGCGGCAGAATAGGTGGCACCGATCATGGACGATCCTCCATTACCTCCTCCGTCAGACTGGTTCATTTGATTTATCAACGAATATCCCATGTTCAACGAAGCACTGACCATCTTGCTCATTTTCAAATCCAGGCTTGAACGCAGGTTGTATTTATCATATGAACTATTATGAATCAAACCATCTTTCATCATAGCCGAACCGCTTATGAAATAACGCACGTTGTCCGTACCTCCCGAAACATTAATATTATGATTCGAGATTGGGGCGTTCTGGAATACTTCACTCTGCCAGTCCACGCCTTTTCCCATTGCTGCAATATCCGCTTCCGAGAAAGGAGCTTCGCTCAAAATATCTGCATTAACCAGATATTCATTATAAAACCGTCCCCACTCCCGGGCATTCATTAAATCCAGCTTCTTTATCTGTTTCTGAAAGCCGTATTCAAAATCATAGGAAACGGTTGTTTTTCCGGTTTTTCCCTTCTTGGTTGTAATCATAACAACGCCATTCGCACCACGTGAACCATAGATCGCTGTCGCCGACGCATCCTTTAGAATTTCCATGGATTCGATGTCATAAGTATTAACAGAGGAAGTGCTCGCCGGTATTCCGTCAATGATATAAAGCGGAGCATTGTCCCCCTTGATAGAATTGACTCCCCGAATACGGATCGAGTAATCGCCCGATGGATCTCCGGTATTCTGCGAAAGAACAACCCCCGGAACCCTCCCCTGCAAAGCCTGGATAGGATTAGAAACAGCAAAGGCTGTGATTTCGTCGGCTTTTATCGCTGACACGGAACCTGTCAAATCCTTCTTCTTCATCGTACCATAGCCGATAACCACGATTTCATCCAACGATTCTACATTTTCCTTCATTACGATATTCAAACTCTTCTGTCCTTTTACCGGAATTTCCAACGAATTGTATCCTATATAGGAAACCATCAGGACATCATTTCCCGATACACTCATTGAAAAATTCCCATCCACATCAGTCACGACACCTGTCGCAGAACCTTTTAACACAACATTGGCACCGATAATCGGCTCTCCTTTCCCATCCACGATATTACCCGTTACAGTATACGTACTTTGTTGGTTAACAATAGGAAAAACATTGGTCTCCGCCCATGTAGATGCAGGAAAGAACTGCAATGCTACGGCAAGACATAAAACACCCACTAAATGGAATACATTTTTCTCTCGTTTCATTTTATTAAATAATAATAAATTTGATTTATTGCGGGACAAAATAAACAAGAAGACGTTTCAGCATGAAGACAAGCGAATGACATTCACCGCACATTCTTGCTACAAAACAATGTCCGCATTTCATAATAATTCATTTGGCAACATTCACGTTGCTACATCAGAATCCTATAAGAAAGGAATAGTACTAAACAAGGTTTCATATCCGGCTGTTCGCCGGGAGTCCAAAATTGAGAGAAAGTAGACCAATAAAAAAACGTGGACCCATTGTCTTTTCGTATTACGGTCCTGAAAGGTCTACCACAACCCGCTCTCCTCATAATACAACAATGAAGTCCACGCCTAAACGTGAACGTCCAGTGTACTTGGAAGAGAGCATTTAAAAGTGGTAGTTTTTCAGCACCTTCGAAATAAACTTTACGTTTTTATATCTTAATATGTCTTTTAGACAGTTTTATACCATAGGCATAGTTTTAAATTTATATGAATACATTTATGCAAACACCCCAAATATAAGAACAATATTTTACATTCCATCACAATCTTCAAAATAAATAGCCATAAGTAAACAAAATCATCACAAGCCGCTAATATACTCTTTCAAATTCTCATATATTATGATACTGTATTCTCATATATTATACGACTTCGATATCATAATATATGAGAATACAGTATCATAATATATAGAACTATAATCCCGGAAGCCGTAAAAGACTGGGACTATCGCACCAGAAAGAAACCTTTGTAAAGAAAATACGAACTAAACTAACTCCGTCAACCGGTTCATTGTAATATTTTCTTACTTTTACATGTTGAAAAGAAACAGTTATGCTTAAAATAGGACTTCTCTCAGATACCCATGCTTGGTGGGATGATAAATATGCGGAATATTTCGCAGAATGCGATGAAATATGGCACGCAGGTGATATTGGTTCGGACGGGTTGGCAGCAAAGCTAGCTGCTTTGAAACCTTTCCGGGCGGTATATGGAAACATAGACGGGCAATCGCTCCGGTTGGAATATCCCGAAGTGGCTCATTTTAAAGCGGAAGAAGTAAATGTGATGATGACGCATATAGGCGGCTATCCGGGCCGTTACAACCCGGCTATCCGCAAAGAATTGTACGATACCCGCCCGAACTTGTTCATAGCGGGTCATTCGCACATTCTGAAAGTCGCCTTCGACCAATCCCTGAATTGTTTATATATCAATCCGGGCGCAGCCGGCAAAAGCGGCTTCCATCAGGTCCGTACCCTTATCCGTTTTGTGATTGACGGCAAAAATATTAAAGACCTTGAAGTAATCGAACTGGGTATCCGATAAATACCCAGCCTACTTACCACAGCAGAAACTCTCTGCCAGTAAAATTGTGTTCTGAAGATAAGAGAATTCCTGTTCGAAATATTCACTGAATACACCGGTATGCAGGTTCTCTTCAATTTGTTTGGCTGTCCATAACTTACCGCCAGCTCGCTTACACTGGTTAAACTGCTCCTCTGTACGGAGACAGATCACGTAAAGCGATACCAGATGTTTCACCTTCTCGTTCTCGAACGTATAACGTATCAGAAAACGGGGATTTACATCCTGCTGTTCGGCGAGTTCGCCAACCGATTCACGCACCGTACTTTCAATACTGTGCCTGAACAATACATAACTATGGAAAGGGTAATCAATCGTATCCGGAGATACGAACGCATCTTTACTCCTTTTCATCAGATAAAGCATTCCGTCATGAATGACGGCAATCCGGACGATCGGATGGTAGTACTTCTTAGGCAACGTGCGGCTGACCGAACGCGCAATACAACCAATAACCTTTCCTCCCTCATTCAACACCGGTAACCACATTTCTTTCTGTAAACTACCTTGCATCAACGATAAACGTACCTGCTCATAAAGAATGACCAGAACTCCAATCAATACCCCCAGTTCCCTATAAAGGAAACGTTCCGCATGTACATTCTGCATCGTATCCGGAAGGATACTGTAAACCAGGATGACAAACAGATGTAATGTATACAAATTCTGAACCAGCTGGGCAATGAAATAGAATTCATTCAGCGTCGTACGCATTAAAGTCCGTTTATAAGTCGGGTGCTTTGAAGTCCTTATCTTCTTTAATACTGAGCGCCGGCTAAAACCGATAAACGCCAGTACTACGACCAACAGCACCTCCGTAATCAACGGAGAATAAATAAACAATACGGGCTCCAGTTTCAAGCAGAGAAAGACGGAATACAATACTAAAGTAATTGCAGAAGGCAACAATAAAAATTGATATACCTTATCCTTACTCAACACCTGATACAGAAAAATACATACAAAACAGAAGGTAACGCCGATAATGAAAGACAACAGGTAAGATAAATAATTATCCAAAAACATAAAAAGCAACAATGGCAACAGACCAACGGCTTGATTGTCTAATCCCTTCTTAACTTTGTTCATACCTTCCAGCCCTTCCTTCGCACTTTAAATATATAACAACCCACTTTGTTAAAAGTTTTGGTAATTAAACATGCTTTTCAGCGTGATAAGAGGAACGGACCAGCGGAGCGCTCTCTACCATACGAAAACCTTTTTCCAAAGCGATTGATTTATAGACATTAAACTGATCAGGGGTCACATACTCAGTTACTTGAATATTTTTTCTGGATGGTTGTAAATATTGACCAATTGTTAATACGGAAACACCTGCATCGAGCACATCGTCCATCAGACAGCATACTTCTTCGGGGGTTTCGCCCAAACCGACCATAATACCGGTCTTTGCCGTCGCACCTTGTCCGGCTATGCGTGACAGGACAGCCAGGCTGACATCGTATTTGGCTGCACTGCGAACCTGCGGGCTGATACGCCGCACGGTTTCCATATTATGCGATATAATCTCGGGAGCAGCTTCCACTACCTGATCCACCAGTTCAAGGCGTCCCTGAAAGTCAGGAATCAGGACTTCTACGGTGGTGGCCGGATTTACCTCTTTGATGGTCCGGATTGTATCCACCCAATGTTGGGCTCCCAAGTCAGGAAGATCATCGCGATCAACCGACGTTATCACTGCGTGTTTTAAGTTCATCAGGCGAATACTTTCCGCCACATTCGCCGGTTCTTTCGGGTCCAGCGGCAGCGGTTTGCCTGTTAGCGTGTTACAAAATCGACAGGAACGGGTACAGATATCGCCTGCAATCATAAACGTAGCAGTTCCCCGGCTCCAGCATTCTCCCATGTTCGGGCATTTTCCACTTGTACAAATGGTGTGCAGACAATGAGACTCAACAATGCTTTTCGTCTTTGTAAACTGTTCGTTCCCACCAAGCCGGATCTTCAACCAATCCGGCTTTCTCACATGTTCTGACATTATAAGTTATCCAATAAAAAGTTAGACATCCTGGTATACAGATGATAACGGGTATTTCCTCCGTAAATACTGTGATTACGGTCTTTATAAACCTGCATATCGAACTGTTTACCGGCTTGTACCAATGCTTCTGCATAATCCATCGTCTGCTGGAAGTGTACATTATCGTCAGCAGTTCCGTGTACCAGCAACAGCTTACCCTGTAAGTCTTTTGCCAGCCGGATGGGCGATGTTGCAGCATAGCCCGAGAAGTTTTCTTTTGGCGTACGCATAAAACGTTCGGTATATACCGAGTCATAATATTTCCAGTCTGTCGGAGGAGCGACAGCGATACCGGCCTTAAATGTACCGTTACCCACGCTCATCGACATCAATGTGTTGTATCCGCCAAAGCTCCAGCCCCAGATGGCGATGCGTTTTGCATCCACATACGGCAGTTTGCCTAAAGCCTGTGCAGCTTCCACCTGATCTCTGGATTCCAAATCACCCATCCGCAAGTATGTACATTTGCGGAAGGCTTCACCACGTGCACCGGTTCCCCGGCCATCCACGCTGACTACGATGATTCCGTTCGCAGCCAGGTAATGTTCCCAGTCAAAACCATATTTGTCCAGTACTTGTTGCGAATTAGGACCACTATATTGTACCATCAACACCGGATATTTCTTCGATTCATCGAAATCGACCGGCTTAACGATCCAGGCATTCAACTCAATATCAGATGCTGTATGCACCTTGAAGAATTCTTTTTTAGAGAAAGATGTATTTGCCAATTTTTCTCTCAAAGCAGCATTATCCTGCAACACACGCAGTACTTTTTTCGACTTCGTTTCGTTGACGGTAATCACTGCGGGAGTGTTTGCATTCGAATAATTATTGACAAAATAAGCATAATTCGCGCTGAAGTCGGCACTGTTCGTCCCCTCTCCTTCCGACAGTTTTGTCTTTACGCCTTTCTGGTCAATCTTATAGACTGAACGACGCAACGGACTCTCTTCGGCCGATTCATAATATACAACCTTAGTGGCATCGTCGTAGCCAATCAGACGGGTTACGTCCCAGTTGCCTTTCGTTACCTGGCGTTGCATAACACCCGTCGGAGAATACAAATAAATATGGGAATAGCCATCCTGTTCGCTGACATACGTAAATCCGCTCGGATTGAAATGAATGGAAGTCAGCCATTCGGAATCCACATAGCATTTGTTCTCATCGCGAAGAATCAGACGGGATACGCCGCTCTTCGGATTCACATAATACATATTGAAAACATTCTGCTGACGGTTCAACGTCATGACAGCCAACTGGTCGGAATTGGTAGTAAAGGTAATTCTCGGAATATAATAATCACCTTCGACCGGCACTTTCAGTTCTTTGATATCTTTTGTCGCTACGCTGTAAGAGTGAACCGTTACTTTCGAATTCTTCTCGCCTGCTTTCGGATATTTGAAATTATAATATCCCGGATACAGTCCGTTACCCCACATCTGCATGGAATATTCCGGCACTTCACTTTCATCGAAACGCACATAAGTCAGATATTCACTGTCGGGCGACCAGGCCATCAGGTTAGTCACAGCGAATTCTTCTTCATATACCCAATCGGTAATGCCATTCAGTATTTTGTTCAGTTCACCGTCTTTGGTAACCTGTACTTCCGTATCATAGTCAAACTTACGAATCCATATATTATTATCCACGACATAAGCACACATGCGTCCGTCCGGCGAATAAGTCGGAATCATCTGCTTGTTCTTCGAATCGGAAACAGGCTTTACATAGTTACGGCGCACGTCATAATCGTACACCATCGCCTTGACAGAACGGCGGTAAATCGGTTCGGTTTCCCGCCAAACCAGGATATGATGGCCGGTACTGTTGATATCGTATCCGTCAAAATCATCGAATGTGGATTCACGGGCAGTCCGGGCATTGAACAATGTGTCCACCGGATTACCTGTACGATAAGAGTATTTGATAATCATACTCCGATCTTTATTCATTGCTGTATAATGTTCTCCATCCGGCAGCGACCGCATTTCACCAATAGCAGTTACCTGACGGAACTTTCCATCTGTAATTTCTTTTAAATCGACACGTTTGCTCCCGTTCTGAGCAGATACGCTTCCAATTATCGCCAATGAAAGCAAGAAACCAACACCCAATCGTCTCATGAATACTTTTATTTTATTTTGAATAGGCTGCAAAGTTAGTATTTTATCACGGTAAACCGTTCACCATTAAAGGTAAATTATGTACCGGAGCCTGGTTATCCGGGCATTTTATCATTAAATTAACCACCGGACATTGGTCATTAACCATTATAAATTACCTTTGCCCCATGGAAAACGTAAAACCTTATAATGATTTCGGAGATTTCCTGCGGAAAGTATTCCCCTGTAAGGTGCAGAAAATCTCTATAAATGCAGGCTTCACCTGTCCGAACCGCGATGGTTCGAAAGGATGGGGCGGCTGTACTTATTGTAATAATCAAACATTCAGTCCGGAGTATTGCCACACGGAAAAGAGTGTGACCGAACAGTTGGAAGAGGGAATCCGCTTCTTCTCCCGCAAATATCCGGAGATGAAATACCTCGCCTACTTCCAGGCTTACACCAATACATACGATGAACTCAGTTCGCTGAAAGCCAAATATGAAGAAGCGTTATCTTATCCCGGTGTAGTCGGGTTAATCGTCGGAACACGCCCGGACTGTATGCCGGATCCTTTGCTGGATTATTTCACAGAACTTTCCCAGGAAAAGTTCGTCATGATAGAATACGGACTGGAAAGCACACTCGATAAAACGTTACTCCGCATCAACCGCGGACATACCTATGAAGAGTCGGAAAACGCTATCCGCCGGACAGCCGGACGAGGCATTTACACCGGTGCCCACTTGATTCTGGGTTTACCGGGAGAAAGCAGGGAAGAGATATTACACCATGCCGACCGGTTATCCGGATTGCCCGTAACCACTTTGAAACTGCATCAAATGCAACTGAGTCGCAACACCCGCATGGCCAAAGAATATGCCGAACATCCTGAAGAGTTCCATCTTTATACGGCCGACGAATATATCGACCTGGTGATCGACTTCATAGAAAAATTAAACCCCTCTATTGTGGTAGAGAGGTTTGTATCGCAATCCCCGAAAGAGCTGTTGATCGCTCCCGACTGGGGACTTAAGAACTTCGAATTTACTGCGAAAGTAAATAAGCGTATTGCCGAAAGAAATGCACGGCAAGGACGATTATTTATTCCTTTTTCTTAGGAGCCAGTTCCCCATAGAATGTGATGTTCTGTTTGTTGACAGGCGTCACATTGATTGTCGCGGAGCCATTTGAGAACACCTGCACACTGAATGCAAAGGTATCGTCATCGCTTCGGGTACGAAACTGTATTTGAGCGGTTCCTTTCTTATTAAAAGAACATTGATAATCGGTAATTGATTCTTCGAAACGTAACCCGTCACCGCCACCATAAGGAGCCGAATAAGCCCTTCCGAAATAAGGAAGATAGGAAATAACCGAGTCACCGCGCATTTCCAAAGAGTAGGGAGACGTCAGATTGAGTGAACGTCCTCCCATGGGTATCGCACGATTTACATCTATTGTAAACCGTTTACTATCTATTAATTCTTTCACTTCATTTGCCTTCTGCTCCCGCTTTTCCTTTTTACTTTGAGCATAAAGGGATTGCCCTGCTAATAAAAGGACAATCCCTAATAACCAGAATAACCTAACATTCTTCATAACCTTAAATAAATAACACACATTTTGCTTCTATATATAAGACAATCAGAACAGACCAAAGGTTTACCTCCTGTTCGTTAAATTAACACAACAAACGGTTAACAAAACATTACTGTTATATTCTATCATCAATTAAAAACCAAAGCACTTGCGTATGTCCGTCAACTTTACGTAATTTGTCTACTCATTTTTCTGAATCAGATTAAACAAATTTATGGAGAAAAAACATCAGTATCAAGGCTTAACCAAACAAGAAGTAGAAGAAAGCAGGCGCCTTCACGGCGAAAATATCCTCACTCCACCAGAGAAAGCCTCTCTCTGGAGTCAATTCCTCGAAAAGTTTAATGATCCGATCATTAAGATCCTACTGGTAGCATGGCTGTTATCAATGATTATTGCCGGCGTACATTGCTGGGGACCGGAAGCGAAAGGGTTTACCGCTTTCCTGGAGCCGATCGGTATATTCTTTGCCATCATGCTGGCATCCTGTGTCGGCTTTTTCTTCGAACTGAAGGCCAACAAAGCATTCGATGTGCTGAATACCGTCAATGACGATACGCTGGTCAAAGTGATTCGCGAAGGAAATATCTGCCAGGTAACCAAAAAAGAAGTCGTTGTCGGCGACATCGTCGTACTGGAAACCGGAGAGGAGATTCCTGCCGACGGTCATTTACTGGAAGCTATATCTTTGCAAATCAACGAATCGACACTAACCGGGGAACCAATTATCAGTAAAACAACCAACGAAGCCGAATTCGACCATGAAGCGACCTATCCGTCCAATATGGTCATGCGGGGAACAACCGTTGTCGACGGGCATGGAGTCATGAAAGTCGAACTGGTGGGAGACGCTACCGGATATGGTAAAGTATATGAAGGTTCGCAGATTGAAAGCGACATAGAGACTCCACTCCAGATACAGCTGAAAGGGCTTGCCGCCGTAATCAGTAAAGGAGGATATACGGTTGCCGGGCTTACCTTTATTGCCTTGCTGATCAAATTATTACTCGGTTCATCGGGTATGCCGGTCATGGATCTGATCTCCCATATACTGAATATCTTCATGATAGCAGTAACCTTGATCGTAGTTTCCGTCCCTGAAGGTTTGCCGATGAGCGTAACCCTCAGCCTTGCCCTGAGTATGAACCGCAT
>OGJU01001822.1_pt1 | contig 12335 bp, 7 predicted proteins | sample 1572251 | NCBI WGS metagenome assembly OGJU01 (sample SAMEA2582144, study PRJEB24529) | metagenome | biome: Human gut stool | place: China | collected 2011
AACCATTTTGAAAGACACCGGTGTTCCGGGTATCTGTTCTACATAATCGGCAAAACTTGTTACCTGTGCAGGTTCCTTGAAATAAAGGCTTGTATCGACCGCCGAAGATCCGGAAGCCATGCCAGGAATACCAGTCAACTTGGAATGGTTGTAGTTGGGATTATAATGCCCGGCATCCAGGTGACAACTGATACACTGCAAGTCCAGTTTCTTTTCATTTTCATCATAATAAAGGTGTGCTGTAATACCGTCGTTCGTAATTCCTTCCGGAAACAAATTCTGGTGGCATTCTTTACATGATTCGTTCGGGATATATTTAACGGCATGATCCAGTTCTGACTTTACATCCCAGTCAAAGTCGGCACTGTCTTTGGTCATAAAAGACCAGACATCTTTTAAGCCCAGTTTTGCTTTTGCCGTATAATGGTTCCAGGTATCGTTTTTAGGCGGAAGGTGGCAGTCCACGCAATGCACTTTCACCCCGCTCCCGTTATTTACGTGCTTGGATAGTTTCCAGCTGCCTTCCACATGCGGATGCACATGACACATCATACAGGATTCGTCACTGGAAAAATAAACGGAAGTATTATAAGCCAGAATCATTACCCCGGCACCAAAAATTACGCCCAAAAGAAGCATAAAGGTCTTTCCTTTAAAAAAATTCTTCTTCAGGCCTGATGAGTATCGATTAGAATTCTTGTTAGTAGCCATCTGTTTTTATGGTATTCAATATTTACACTTAGTCTGAGAATTAGATTTAAAAATCGGCAATAAAAGTAACATTTTCCTTAATATAAAGAAAGCATAACCCACCTATTTAACGTAATAAGTAAGCAGATTATGCTTTTTTTAATTATTTTCAGTATCCCTTAAAGATTTGACTGTATCGGTGTCATAATGAAAGTAAATTCATAATCACCGTAAGGCAAACGATATTGCTCCAAAGGCAATGCGCCCCAGCTGTTCACACAGCCCAGTCCCATCTGTACCTTGTCGATACAAAGGTTGGCATAGTCCACTTTCGGGACTAATTCTGAATGTCTCTGGTCTTTCTGCACACCGTCGTCCAGTGATTCGATCGAGTAGTTCAATGCAGAAGCAGAGAAAGGAGCCTCGGCAACAAACATCAGACCGTTGCCACCTTTGTTTGTCTGTTTCCACCAGCGGATATCCGTTTTTGTACCGGTTTCCTGCGGACGGATATAAGAGTAGAATTGTTCATCCACTGTCTGGCAGAATTTACCCAGATCGGTCACATTGTTACGGTCTGAATAGTTTTCCCACGGACCACGACCATAATATTTGATCAATGCCATTTCTTTCGGCATCTGCATCTGCATACCGAAACGGAACATATCCGATACTTTAGCCGACTTATCGGCAATCATCTTCTGTGTTACTTTTACGGCACCTTCATTATTAATGGTATAAGAAACGGACAACTTAGCCGATACGGCTTCCATTGTATATTCTGCATTTACTACCGCCTGACCGTTTTCCATCTTATTTGTCAAAGAGGTCAGTTTCAGTCGCGGCTTTTTCCATGCTGCATATCTGTTCTGCAAACCGGCTCCCATATCGTTATCGGTCGGAGCACGCCAGAAGTTTGGAGTCAGCTTGCCGCCTTCATCGATCAAAGCCTGGCCCTTTACATCATATTTGCAAAGGAAACCGTCATGTTTATTGAACTCGATACGGAAGTTTTCACCTGTAACGATCAGATAGTTGTAATCATTTTCTGTAATTACCGGGGTTACCGTGGCAACATTTACCTTTTCAACATTTGCCAGTTTCAATTCCGGAGCCTTATACGGGCGGACAACCAACTGGTTTTTAGCAACCGTATATCCCGCCGGAAGCATTGTTTCCGCTTTTTTCAGTTTGAAAGCGACATTCAACAGCAATTCCTTGCATTTGCAGATTCCGTCCGTAGTATAGTTCAACTTTACAGATTTGGTCTGTTGCGGAGCCACTTCCAGATCTTTGACCATGCCTGTCTGAACTACTTCGCCATCAGCCAGCAATTCCCATTCTGCATAATAACCGCTCAAATCACGGAAGAAGTTTTCGTTATAAACATTCACGACACCGCTTGCCAGGTCCGAAGGAGTTACCCAGATCGACTGGTAAATATGTCCGACCTCATGCATATGAGGATTAGGCTTACGGTCCGGACTGATCAAACCATTGTCCAGGAAGTTATTATCAGATGCATCGTAGCGATTAAAATCGCCACCGTATCCATAATATTCCACACCTTCCTTATTTTTCATACGCAATGACTGATCCACAAAGTCCCAGATGAAACCACCCTGATATTTCGGATATTTACGGACAAGATCCCAGTATTCTTTGAATCCACCCTGTGAATTACCCATTGCATGCGCATACTCGCACTGGATAAGCGGTTTGTCGACATTACTATTGCAATAGTCTTCGCATCCTTTATACCCCAGATACATCGGGCAATAGATATCGGTAAATTCATTCTTTCCTGCCTGCTCATACTGAACGGCACGGCTCTTATCTTCATTCTTGATCCAGGTGTAACATGCTTCAAAGTTCGGTCCGAAACCGGCTTCATTACCCAATGACCAGAAAATAATAGACGGATGGTTGAAACCACGTTGTACATTACGCTGGTTACGTTCCATATGTGCTTTTGCATACGCCGGATTCTTAGCCAAGGTTTGTTCGCCATACCCCATACCGTGGGATTCCACATTTGCCTCGGCTACGACATAAATACCGTATTCGTCACACAAATCATACCACAGGTTTGCATCCGGATAGTGACAGGTACGAACCGCATTAAGGTTGTATTCCTTCATCACCTTGATGTCCTGCAACATACGTTCGCGGGAAACCACATATCCGCCGTCCGGATCCATTTCATGACGGTCTGCTCCCTTAAACAGTACCGGCTGCCCGTTTACCAGGATCTGGCTGTTTTTCAGTTCTATCTTACGGAAACCGACTTTCACCGGGATAACTTCCAGTTCTTTATTGCCTTCTTTCAGCGTAGCGACCAGGGTATACAGGTTAGGCGTTTCAGCCGTCCACTTCAACGGATTGGAAACAGCGATATCCGCAGACACTTTGCCTGAGCCTTTCAGCGTAGTTGTTGCAACGGAATTGCCTTGTTTATCCAACAATTTCACATCCACAACACCACTACCTTTCAGGTTAACGCTTACATTTAACGTGGCATCCTTATACTGTGCATCCAGATCCGGAGTTACGCGGATATCCTGGATATATTTAGGATTACGGGTATACAGATAACAATCACGCCCGACACCGCACAGACGCAGAAAATCCTGGTCTTCCAGATAAGTCCCGTCGCACCAGCGGAATGTCTGGAATGCGATCAGGTTCTTGCCTGGTTTCAGGTATTTGGTCAGATTGAATTCCGCTTCGAGTTTGCTGTCTTCACTATATCCTACATACTGCCCGTTTACCCAAAGATACATATTGGATGTTACCGAACCGAAATGAGCAAATATTTCTTTTCCTTTCCAGTCTGCCGGAATAACGATTTCTCTACGGTATGAACCGACATGGTTATTTTCGACCGGCACTTCCGGCGGATTATTCTTGAACTGGTTTCTCCAGGCATATCCCACATTCACATAAATAGGATCACCGAAACCATTCAATTCCCAGATGCCGGGAACGGGCATATTCGCCCAACCTTTATCATTAAATCCTACCTGATAAAAATCTGTCGTACGGGCATCGGCATCCTTCACCCAGTTAAATTTCCAGGTCCCGTTCAAAGTCATAAAATTGACTGACGATTCTTTGCATCCCTTCAACGCCGCATCCTCTGTTTCAAACGCAAAGTAGTTGGTATGCATCGGGGCACGGTTAACTTCATTTACGTTCGGATCTTTCCACTCATTTTTTTGAGCAAATGCTGTCACTCCCAGCAAGGAACAACAGCAAGCTAACATTTTTAATTTCATTCCTATATTGATTTACTAATGTGCGATCATCAATCCACCCACTTCTGCCACTTTACATTTTCATTGTATCCGGCTTCCACCATCGTTTCAATAAACTGCATGCCTCTTACACCGTCATAAACAGTCGGGAAGTCCAGACATTCCTCACATGGCTTCTCTCCTTTCTTGATACTCATGACAGTATGAGCAAAGTTCCTGTAAATATTGGCAAAAGCTTCGATGAAACCTTCCGGATGCCCCCCCGGAGTGCGGGTATTCATTTTGGCCATATCACCGATAAAACCGTTATTTCCCATACGGATCACTTCTGTCGGTTTATTCGACCATTTAGCATATAAAGTATTCGGTTCCTGCTGCTGCCATTCCAGACCGCCCTTATCTCCGTAAATACGGATCCGGATATTGTTTTCTTCTCCGACAGCGACCTGCGATGCGGTTAAAGTTCCGACCACACCGTTCTCATAACGAAGGAATGCTGCGCCATCATCATCAATCGGACGTCCGGGCACAAAAGCATTCAGGTCGGCACAAACTTCCAGCACCTTCAAACCGGTTATATATTCACTCAGATGCCAGGCATGCGTACCGATATCTCCGATACAACCGGCTTTTCCGGAGCGTTTCGGGTCTGTACGCCATCCGGCGTTATTTCCACCCTGTAGTTCGATCCGATCGGAAAGCCATCCCTGGAGATATTCCACATAAACACGGCGGAGCGTTCCCAGTTCACCTCTGGCGATACGTTCTTTGGCTTCTTTTACTGCCGGATAGGCAGAATATACATGGGTCAGAGCCAGGATCAGTCCTGTTTCTTCCACTTTCTTCTGAAGTTGTTTAGCTTCTTCCAGCGAGAAGGTCATCGGTTTATCCACTACAACATGGAATCCTCTTTCCAAAGCCATCATAGCCGGTTCAAAATGCCAGCGGTTAGGTGTCACGATAGTCACAAAATCCATCCGTTCACCTTCCGGCAACGTCATTTCATGCTCGAACATTTCCTGATAAGTACTGTAAATGCGATCTTCCGGCAAGTAATAAGACAGACCGGAACTCTTAGAAATTTCAGGGTCTACGCTGAAACATCCGCATACCAGTTCGATCTGATTGTCCATAAAAGCCGCACGACGATGGATTGCACCGATAAAGGCGTCACTTCCACCGCCTACCATGCCCATTCTTAATTTTCTGTTTTTCATGATAATACTATTTTTACAATTACGAATTGAGACCCTAAAGATAGGATTTATTTCGTTATATAGACAAATGATAAATCCGATTTAATGCAAATCGCTCAACAAAAGGCTGAATAAAGTACCGTCTATACTCTAATACAAAGACGGTACTTTATAAAAAAAGAACTAGTAACTTATTTAATTTTCATAACCTGGATTTTGAATTAAATTTGGATTACTGTTTTTCTCATCACGCATTATAGGTAAAAAATAGCATTTGTCAACAAACTGACGCCCTTCATTATTCAGGTCTATAACTTTATAATGCATATTCCAGATATCCGGATCCGCAGTATACTTGTATTGAACACCAGCTCCTGACTTCAATGTAGCAGTAACACGAATACCTTTCAAACTATTTAAACCCGGAAGATCAGGGGCAGTCATCCAACGGCGGACATCCCAATAGCGAATTTCTTCAAAAGAAAATTCCAGACGACGCTCATTCTGATAAATTTTCCGCAATTCATCTTTATTATTGGTTGTAACAGCCGGTAAATTCACATGTTCACGATATTCATTCAGATACTTTTTCGCCTCGTCCAATTCACCCAACTCAATGCAAGCTTCAATATAGCAGAAATAAACCTCTGACAAACGAATGAACGGAAAAACCGCATTGATCTTGTTACGGTGATCCCCATCGGCAGGATTGATATATTTCTTTAAATAATAACCAGTGTATGTAGCATTCCAATTTTCCCCACCGCCACTACGGCTATCCATTCCTGCATAAAATTTAGAATCATCAGTTACAGACGGATCCAACTGATAATAACCAGTCTGTATTTTTCCGGTCGGTTCAATAGAAGCATAATCATCGGGTCTCTGTATCCATTGCATGCCATCATACATGATGGTTGCATAAAAGCGGGGTTCGCGATTACCATATGGATTGTTTGCATGTTGAGAATTATTCCAATCAAATTTGCTCCCGTCCTCCATTGCAAATGCATCTACCAAATCTTGAACAGGAGTATTTCCTCCCCATCCATGATAACCGGAAGGGCCATTAAATATCGGCATCTTAGTACCACTTTCGTCTTTTGTATCGATAAAATAGCGAGAAAAAATATGATCTGCACTTTCTGCCAAAAAGAAACGCCAGATAGCCTGAGCTTTTTCTTCCGTAGAAAGTCCTGTACCTCCATAGGTCGGAATAGCATGTCCCATCGGATTATCCAACAAATCTTTTGCTGCGACTTTAACGGCTTGCCAACGCTCCGTTCGTGACCCTTGCGTGTAAAACAACAATTCCGGATTTTTATAAGAAGCAAGCAGAGACGATTTTGCCGAAGCTGTAGCCTGGTCATGCAAATCACTGGCAGCATCCGTCAACACACGAACTTTCAAAGCCTTAACAGCAGCCAATGTAGCCCTGCCCTTCTGCGTATTATCAAACGTATGATCCTTTAAACACTCCGCAGCTTTGTCAATATCATCCAGAACCTGCCCGATACAATCCGTATAAGAAGAACGGGATAATAAAAACGACTCCGGATCGTCAGTCAGCTGGGTTACCTTTAACTGAATAGGAACACCGCCAAATCCACGTGTTAAACGATGCAGGAAATAGGCTCTCAAAAAATAAGCCTCCCCCTTCAACTGCTTTTTTGCATCGTCAGCAAATGTTGCGTCATCCACATGTTCGATAAAATCATTGCAGGAACGGATATTCAGGTATAAACGTTGCCATTGATGCCCACTCTGAGTCTTTGAAAACCAGCCTAAATTCACATCAGTCACAGCACCTGCGTTTGTCTCAACAAATTCCCTCCCATGTGTAAACATCGCCTCGTCGCAAGCCGAAGCCTGTAGTTCTTCCGTAAAACCGGCATCCTGAAATGCAAAATAAATATCATACATATAAGCTTCTGCCAGACTCTTTTCTTTCCATATATCATCTGCCATGATTTCTGTCTGTGATTTTGTATCCAGAAAATCCGTACTGCAAGACACAGTAAGCAAAGCTACAGATAAAAGACATAATATATTCGCTTTTTTCATGTTCATATCAAGTTTAGAATGTTACAGTAAAACCTACATTAATAATTTTTGACTGAGGATAGTTTGTCGCATTGGAACTTGTACTTTCCGGGTCAATATCTTTACTTGGCGAGAAAGTCAGCAAGTTTACCCCACTCACATACAAACGGGCATACGAGATAAACTTTGTTTGCAGCAACCATGCTTTGGGGATACTCCATCCTACTTCAAGATTTTTCAAACGGATATAATTCGTATTGACCATCCAGTAAGTGTTGTTACCGGCCGCCGTTCCATCCCAATAATACTGACTGCGTTCGTTTACACGCGGATATTTGTCAGATGGATTATCAATAGACCAATGCTTGTCATAAACTGTTTTCGGATAATTACCAATATCACCGGCTTCCCAGTAAACTTTAGTCCATGAATCAGCCGCACCTTGAAATAAGATATTCATGTCAAAGTTTTTCCATTGCAAATATCCTGTAATGCCATATGTCCATTTCGGTTCATTGGTACGGTCCGAACGATAACGGTCATCCGGGGTTATTTTACCATCCCCATCGAGATCCTTAAATTTCATATCACCCGGTTTTAAGTCCGCATCCTTTGTTATACCGTCATAATTTGGACGATTAGCTATATCGTTGATTTCATCCCAATCCTTAAATACACCGTCATACTCGTAATACAAAGAAGTATTCATCGGATGACCTGTCGACTTTTGCCACTCAGGAGCACCCGGAGCTTCATCCCAGAACTTAATGGTATTTTTTGCATAGCCTCCGGTTGCAGATATACTATAGCGCCAATCTTTACCGATATTGTCATTCCATTCAATCTTAAAATCAAAACCGGTATTATTAACCTTACCTATATTTTCAGCAGGCAATGTTAAGCCGGAAGTTGTAGGAATAGATGCATTTCTACGCCATAAAATATTTGAACGTTTATTATAAAAATAATCTGCCTCTAAATATAAGCGATTATCGAATGTCCGGGCTTCAATACCAACATTGAAGTTATTAGCACGTTCCCACGAAATAGCAGGATTCGGAAAACGACTGATGCGCAATCCCTTTTCATCCGCATTATCAATAATATATCCCCATTCATAATAATAGGTAGGTGCAAATTGGTATTCCCTTAATTTATCATCATAATAAACCTGGTCGTTCCCCATCTGCCCCCAGGATGCACGTAACTTAAAGTAATTAATAAAAGAGAGATTTTCTTTCCAAAAGTCCTCTTCCGAAATACGGTATCCAAGCAAAACACCGGGGAAAAAGCCAAAACGCTCGCCTGCTGCGAACATATAAGAACCATCATAACGCCATACAAATTCAGCCAGATATTTCTCTTTATAGTTATAAGCAAAACGTCCGAAATAATTCATACGGGCACGTTCCCAGTTATCTCCGTCACTCTTGGCATTTTTCTCTTTATCACCACCTGCATTAAAATGATGAAGAGCCGTAGAAAGGAAATACCTCCGGTATCCGTTAAACGATTCAGCATCGGACCAGTCGCGTTCCATACCTATCAAAAAATCGACTCCATGATCTCCGAAAACCCGATTATATGTCATAATACCGCTTAAGACTGTATTTGTCTGGTCTGTAGACTCCATAGACAAGTCCGGATCCTCATGGTTCGGGTAACTCAACATCGGCGTTAATTTAGGTGTTGTGCCATCTGATTCATAACTCACTTTATCCCAATCATATAAAGTCCATGGCTGAAACCATGTTTTACTTTGCTTTAAGTATTTATCATAAGAGACGGAAGCTACAAGTTTCAAACCTTCAATCCAGGGCTGAGTAATTTCTACATTAGCATTAGTTTGTATATAGTAACGCTTATCATGCGTATAACCGGTTTCATCTGTACAGGCAACAACCGGATTACGCCCATATTCCTGTGCCGGTCCGGGTAGTCCGTTAGGCCAGTAAGCCTGGTCAGTTGGACGGCCTCTGGATGTGAACCATAACAAATCACCTGCTCCCTGACTTGGGAAATTACGGTTTTCCTGACGTCCCATTAATTGAGTTCCCACCTTAATAAAATCATTGAGTTGTGCATCAACATTCATACGCAGGTTGAACTGTTTGTAGTTGTTCGCAGATTTATGATAAAGCCCGTCTGTATATTTATGTCCGAAGTTTACAAAGTATTGATATTTATCAGAACCACCTTCCAGCGATGCATTGTGAATTCGCTGTGGAGACCAATCTTTAAAGGTTGCCGCATACCAATCCGTATTCGGATATCTCCAAGGATCAGAACCATCACGATATTTCTGAATTTCTTCCTGAGTTGCAAACAAAGTATAATCTCCCATACCGACACCATTATTCTTAGCCGGATTTTTCATGGCTTTATTCATATACAATTCATTCATCAACTCTGCATATTGAGGAGCATCACACATTTCCGGTAGATTGGTAGGCTTAGACCATCCTTGGTTAAAAGAATAAGAAAACACCGGTTTCTTGCCCGCACGTCCTTTTTTTAGTAGTTATCAAGATTACACCATTGGCTGCACGTGCCCCATAGATAGCCGCAGACGCATCTTTCAGTACAGACATCGTTTCAATCTCGTTTGGGTCAAGACGCTCCAAACCACCAGTTCTCGCCGCTACTCCGTCAATGACAACCAACGGATCATTATTTCCTAATGTATTTGAACCGCGAATACGAATTGTTGCTCCATCGTAACCCGGTTCACCAGAACGCTGAAATGTTACCACTCCCGACATTTTACCAGCTATGGCATTTGATAGATTCGCTACTGGTGTTTTTATTAAATCATCCCCCTTCAATGTGGAGACAGCACCTGTAACAGTTTCTTTTTTCTGAACTCCATATCCGACAACCACAACCTCATCTATATTTTGAGTATCTTCCTGCATCGTAATATTGATCGATAACTGATTACCTACCGCAATCTCCTGCGAACGATATCCGATATAAGAAAAGAGAAGCGTAGCATTGGCCGGTACTTCCAGTTGATATCTACCCTCCATATCGGTAATTATACCGATTGTCATTCCTTTTACTGAAACATTTACACCAATAAGAGGATCCCCCGAAGCATCAACAACCGTTCCCCTGACATTTTTCTGCTGTGCAAATACATTTGTCGTACAAAAAATTAAAAGCAATAAGGTTAACATTCTGAATAAATTGCTTTTAACACGACATCCTTTTAAATGTATGTCTAAAAAAGATTCTTTCATTTCCTTCTGTTATTAAATGAATATAAGGTTAAAAAACACAATGGATATGACTACATATCCGAATAGAAAACATTGGAATTAAAAATTCATAATCATAGGCAAGCAATATTAAAATGAATACTAGTGAATTATATAAACTTAAATTTTATCTTCTCCATTACTTAACAAAGTGCAATCTTTATTACAGAGAAACAACTGGCATATATCTTGAAAACCGTATTACTAAGGAAAACAGTCCCCTTCATACACATACCGGACACCTCATTTACCAAACAAACATAACCTTCTATAGATCAACATAATCTTCAAACAAATTAGGTTAACGATTAGACTTAATAGCAAAATGTTTCAAAATGGGAACACAAGATCTATTAAGAGAATTAAGAAAATCACAGCAGCAAAGATATTACATTTTGTTATATTAGCAAACATAAGTGCAATTTTTTATTACAAATATCATTTATTTATTCAAACCACAAACACTAAATTGCTTACATGAACGATATACTAAGGAATATAGATGCAATTCGCAGAAACAAAGGATATTCGCAAGAATATTTAGCTAGTCAGATCGGCTTAAAACAAGCTGGGTTAAGTCTTATTATGTCAGGAGAGCGGGAACTTAAATACAACACATTATTACAAATTGCAAACGCTCTGCAAGAATCAGTAATAAACATTATTGCATATCCGGATAAATATGTTCTGAGCAAGGAAAGTAATATATCAACAGAAACAGTATTACAAATCAAGCTGGACAACGATAAAAAAGAGCAGGTGCTAAAAATCGTTTTCGGAGATGAAGCAGCAGAATTGCTAAAAGGAAAGTGATATTTTTATCTATTGAAAAGATCAGATCCGGTTTATTGAATATAAAAACCGGATCTAATTAATTATATTTACTCTGTAACTATTTATACTTAAAGGAATTATCCCCTAACTGGCTTCAACCCCATCTTTGCAGCCCGTTCCAGCATAAACTGTTTAGCTGCCTCATATTCATTAGGAATTATGCCGTCCAGAATAGCATTCTTGATGGCTTCTTTTATGACGCCTACCGGCTGTGAAGGAGGCAGGGAGAATGTCTCCATAATTTCCTCACCGGAGACCGGCGGCTGGAAATTCCGTACCCGGTCTTTTTCCTCTATTTCTGCCAGCTTCTCACGAACCAACCGGAAGTTATTCAGAAAACGGCGGACTTTTTCCGGATTCTTACTGGTGATATCCGCCTCACAAAGCTTCATCAAGTCATCGATATCGTCACCGGCATCGAACAACAAACGACGGATGGCAGAATCTGTCACTTCATCGTCTGCCAAAGCTATGGGACGCATATGAAGGGTTACCATTTTCTGTACATACTTCATCTTCTCATTCATCGGCAACTTCATCCGACGGAAAATACCCGGCAGCATACGCTCGCCGATAAAATTATGATTGTGGAACGTCCAGCCCAGGCGCGGGTCGAAACGCTTCGTCGCCGGCTTGGCTATATCATGAAAAAGGGCACTCCAGCGCAACCACAGGTTATCAGAGGTCTTGCTCAGGCGGTCGAGCACCATCAAGGTATGGGCGAAATTATCCTTATGCCCGATCCCTTCCTTCGTCTCCACTCCTTTCAGGGCACAGAGTTCGGGGAAGATCAACGGCAGCAACCCGCAACGTTCCAGCAGGTCGAAACCGACAGAAGGTTTCGGCGAAAGGACGATCTTATTCAACTCATCCACGATACGCTCTTTCGAGATGATTGAGATGCGCTCCTTGTTCCGTTCAATCGCATCGAAAGTGTCGGGATCGATAAAGAATCCTAACTGGCTGGCAAAGCGGACGGCACGCATCATGCGCAACGGATCGTCACCCAACTGAACTTTCTCCCCGAGCTACAAAAGTATCAGCAAATTATCCGT
>OGJU01001823.1_pt1 | contig 12332 bp, 10 predicted proteins | sample 1572251 | NCBI WGS metagenome assembly OGJU01 (sample SAMEA2582144, study PRJEB24529) | metagenome | biome: Human gut stool | place: China | collected 2011
AGTTGTGGGGTGCCGTTTGTGCCGTATTCAACTCCTGGATGAACGAACGTGCTATCCTGTACCGCCAGATGGAAGGTATTCCGGCAGAGTGGGGAACAGCCGTAACTGTTCAGGCTATGGTATTCGGTAATATGGGTGAAACTTCCGCTACCGGTGTATGTTTCTCTCGTGACGCCGGTAACGGTGAAGACTTGTTCAACGGTGAATACCTGATTAATGCACAGGGTGAAGACGTTGTGGCCGGTATCCGTACTCCGCAGCAGATCACTAAAATCGGTTCACAGCGTTGGGCTGAACGTGCCGGTATTCCTGAAGAAGAAAGAGCAGCCAACTATCCTTCAATGGAAGAGGCTATGCCTGAGATCTATAAGGAACTGGATGCTTTGCAGACGAAACTGGAAAATCATTACCGCGACATGCAGGATATGGAATTTACCGTACAGGAAGGTAAACTGTGGTTCCTTCAGACTCGTAACGGTAAACGTACCGGTGCTGCTATGGTAAAGATTGCCATGGATTTGTTGCATCAGAGAATGATTGACGAAAAGACAGCTCTGGCACGTATCGAACCGAATAAACTGGATGAATTGCTTCACCCGGTATTTAATAAGGCTGCGCTGAAGAAGGCTAAAGTATTGGTAAAAGGTTTACCTGCATCTCCGGGTGCTGCTACCGGCCAGATTGTATTTTTTGCCGACGACGCTGCTGAATGGCATGCTGCCGGAAAACAGGTTGTTCTTGTGCGTATCGAAACATCTCCGGAAGACTTGGCCGGTATGGCTGTTGCCGAAGGTATCCTGACAGCTCGTGGAGGTATGACTTCTCATGCAGCCGTTGTTGCCCGTGGTATGGGTAAATGCTGCGTATCGGGAGCCGGTGGTTTGAATATCGACTATAAGAAAAAAACAATCGAAGTAGGAGGTATCACGCTGAAAGAAGGTGACTTCCTGTCTATCAACGGTTCTACCGGAGAAATCTTTGAAGGACAAATTGAAACGCAGGCTGCTGAATTGTCGGATGATTTCGCTGAATTAATGAAGCTGGCCGATAAATATACCAAACTTCAGGTTCGCACAAATGCAGATACTCCTCATGATGCCGAGATTGCCCGTGCATTCGGAGCAAGCGGTATCGGATTATGCCGTACGGAACACATGTTCTTCGAAGGCGAAAAGATCAAAGCAATGCGTGAAATGATCCTGGCGGAAGATGCCGAAGGACGTAAGAATGCATTGAAGAAGATTCTGCCTTATCAGCAAGCAGACTTCAAGGGTATCTTCAAGGCTATGCATGATCTGCCTGTTACCGTTCGTCTGCTCGATCCTCCTTTGCACGAATTTGTTCCTCACGATCAGAAAGGTCAGGAAGAAATGGCTGAAGCAATGGGTATCTCCGTAAAAGAAATTCAGCAGCGTGTTGAATCGCTTTGCGAACATAACCCGATGCTGGGCCACCGTGGTTGCCGTCTGGGTAATACATATCCTGAAATCACTGAAATGCAGACACGCGCTATTTTAGGTGCTGCATTGGAATTGAAGAAAGAAGGTATTGTGGCTAAACCGGAAATTATGGTTCCGCTGACCGGTATTCTGTATGAATTTAAAGAACAGGAAAAGGTAATCCGTGCTGCTGCTGAAAAGTTATTTGCCGAAGTAGGAGACCGTATCGACTTTAAAGTAGGTACAATGATCGAAATTCCTCGTGCAGCCTTGACTGCCGACCGTATCGCTTCTTCTGCCGAGTTCTTCTCATTCGGAACAAACGACTTGACTCAGATGACATTCGGTTATTCCCGTGACGACATCGCTTCCTTCCTGCCTATTTATCTGGAAAAGAAGATTCTGAAAGTAGACCCGTTCCAGGTATTAGACCAGAATGGAGTAGGTCAGCTGGTAAGAATGGCTACGGAAAAAGGACGTGCTATCCGTCCGGATCTGAAATGTGGTATCTGTGGTGAGCATGGTGGCGAACCGTCTTCAGTTAAGTTCTGCCACAAAGTTGGTTTGAATTATGTATCATGTTCTCCGTTCCGTGTGCCTATTGCTCGTGTTGCCGCAGCACAGGCCGCTATTGAGGATTGATCTGAAAAAATAATAAATAATGCGATTAAGAAGGGTATTTTTTTTGAATATCCTTCTTAATTCGTTTTAAAATGTACGTATTATTGGTTATTTATTTCTTTATTTTCAAATAATAATTACTTTTGTACTAATGATTTTATATTATCCATTAATGTATAAAGAATTATATGGCACGTACAGTAAATTATTCAAAGAAGATTGGGAAAATTAAAGCTCAGTTGGATGAGCTAGTTAAGGACATTGAAAATGGTTCTAAGAAAGGAGAAGAAGTTGTAGAACAGAAAACAAAGACTAAGATTTCTGATATCGATTTCGAAACTGAGGACCTGGCTACCTTAATGAAAATTCAGACGCGTTTAGTGCGCGCAATTAATGCAAAAATGAAGAATTAAATCGAATGCAGGTTTTATACCTTCGATAAAAGAGGGATATTCCATCCAATGGAGTATCTCTCTTTTTTTATTAAATAAGATCATATCCGCCACTCATTTGAACCAAAAGAGGTTTTAAAATGTATTATATAGACGAATAATTATAAAATGGCTGGTTATGGAAACTAAATTACTCAAAACAACACAATTGCTGGTATTTATCTATGTGATTTTCTTCTTTGCCGGATGTTCCAAAAACACAATAATCCTGGAGGTCGGTGATGAGAATAAACCTTCGGGAGGGAATAATACGGAAGGAACTAATCTGGTGACCTTCAATGCTTCAATTGAAGGTCGTAATTTGATGACACGTGCAATGTCACCCATGAATCAGGGAATAAAAAGCAAAGTATTAGTATTTGAACCCTCTACCCAAAACGGGACAAAAGGAACTCCTTCGGCACAGGGATTATACATCACTTCTGCTCCCGGAGTATTAACCGGAGTGGATGGATATAAAATGTATCTGGGAAACGGCATTTTTGACTTTTATGCAGTATCGGATAATTTTTCTACTATACCGCCTACATTCTCGGCCGGAAAATCGGAACCTTTATTCAATGGGATCGATTACCTTTGGTGGCATAATTCGAATCTGGATGTGGCAAGTTCACAGATCAATATACCGATTGTCTATTTGCATGCAGCGACACAAGTAGTTATTGAAATATCGGAAGGAGAAAGTATTCGATTAAACAAATTAATTTCAGCAACGATCACTCCGCCGGAACCGGGAGCAAGCATGGATTTGGCAACGGGAACCATACCTCCGGCAACTACATTCGACAGACCAGACAAAATGGGTATAAATGGTTTTCTGGCTCAGTATATCATGCTTCCGCTGGAAACATCCGAACCGATGTCTTTGACTTTGGAGATAATGGCAAACGGAGAAAGTGCATCACGAATTTATACCGTTGATGTTCCTGTTCCCGACGGTGCATTAAAAGCCGGTAATTCATATTTATTTAGTGCAATAATCGATGGAAACACCGTTACATTTTCAAGTGTGAATGTAAAAAACTGGACTGAAGTTGATGAAACAGGCAATCCTCTTTATCCTACTTTGGAGTGAGATTTGTTTCCTGTTTTAAATTATACCTGCAAAAGCATTGAAATTTAACATAAACTTATTCCAGGCAAAATGCTTAGTATTTAGGAATGAAAGAGGAATATTTTTCACAAATATTCCTCTTCCCATTTATATTTCTTTATAAAATATAGCCGGGGTAAAGATAAAATGCCGTATATTTGTTACTTGATGAAAATTAAAAAAACAATATCAACGTATGGAGCGGTATTTAATAATTAAGACGAGGGATGAGTTGTTACGGATAAAGATAGGGCAGATACTCTACTTTGAAGCTGATAGAAATTATACTAAATTACTATTATCCAATGGAATCCAGTTTACGTTTGCGATTAATATCGGTAAGATAGAAGAGATACTGGAGAAGCAGGTAGAGGGATGCAACAAGATATTAATGAGAGTAGGAAAAAGTCACATCATCAATAAAAATCATATCCTGCAAATCAATTTACCCAAGCAAAAACTGTTATTATTGACAGAAGAAGGCAAGCCCAGGGAACTTATAATATCCAAAGATCCTTTAAAAGTACTAAAAGAATCGCTGGAAAAGGAAATGGGTAAACCGGAAGAACCAAAGGAAGTGAAAGATGAAGATTAAAATCGGTAAAGCTGAAGATAATGATTTTATAGTGAATGATCCTCATGTTAGCAGACACCATGCTTGTCTGATGCGTGAGGATCATGGCTGTTGGTTGTTGGAAGATCTCGGCTCTACTAACGGAACTTTCGTCAATGGTTCACAGATCGTCAAGAAACGTATTACACCAACGGACAAGATTATTCTTGGTACCGGGTATGTGCTGAACTTGACTGAAGCGCTTAAATATAATAATGATTATAGTGAAGAGTTTGATGCATTGAACCAAGTGTATGACGACTATGTTCAAGAAAAAGTTAAGATACAGTCGGCTAACCAGTTTAAAACCAGATTATTCCAGTCCCTTCCTTTTGCGCTGCCCGGTGTGATAGGCGTTGTGATCGGATTTCTGGGCAAAGGAAGTCCGGAGTTCTTGGCTATAAGTTTGTTTATAACTATCTGTGCCCCGACGATAGGCATTTACCTGGGTGCAAAGCAGGCATCCAAGACTCCTCAACAGCTTCAGGACATTGCAAACCGATTTAAAATAGACTACGTATGTCCTAAATGCGGTACTTTTCTGGGTGAAATTCCCTGGGAATCTCTGAGGAACAGGAAACAATGTCCTGTTTCTTCCTGTAAAGCAAAGTGGGTCAGTGAATAAGTTGTTTCGTATCTCAAAAGCGGACAGTTTGTACATAAAACCCAAACCTTTGATTATAAGAGAATATTAGATGTTAATTTAATCCATTACTTTTCCTACTTTTGTTTCCAGAAAGAATAATTTTAATTCAAACCAGTATGCAAGAGGAGGAATACACATTTGTTACACTAGACAGTGACGACTCCGTATTTAGTGATGCGGTAGTTGTAGATGTGGATGGGGAAAACGATTTATCTGGTATCGTAATGATTGATGACGATAATATGGATGTTTCAGATTTTATTACATTATCTGACGACACAATATTCTTGTCGGATGCAGACGTGCATGATACTTTCTCAACTGATATCGACGGAGCAGATTTATCATTTATGCTATGATTTCAGTTAAATGTCCACATTGTCACGTAGGATTAAAGGTAGACGAGGGGAAACTTCCCCTCGATCTGACCTCCTTTAAATGTCCGAAGTGTAAACAACCGATTCCTGTCTCTTTGCTTCAACTGGGAAAACAAGGACTTGATGCGGATCAGGATACAATTCTTGTCAATCCGGTTTCGAATGGTACGGGACAGCTTACAGTTGTTGGAGATTCGGCTACACCGGAACAAATTTTCCCTCTCAATGAAGGTATTGCAATCATCGGTCGTAAATCTAACGCTTCGAACGCTACAATAGGAATTGCAACGGCTGATAAGTCGATGAGCAGGGAGCATATACGAATAGAAGTTAAAAAAGACCCGAAAGGAGGGTATAAACATTTTCTTTCTGACAATAATAGTAAAAACCATACGTTATATAATAGCAATTACCTTGAAAATGGAGAGGTCGTAGTGCTAAAGAACAATGACGAGATCATTATCGGCCATACGGTTCTCCGCTTTAATGAATAAAATCTGTTCGTGCTATGAATATAACGATTTGCAAGCCTTGGGCCGTTTGTGAAAAAGGCGGTAGACAAAACAACGAGGCTTCTATTTACCCCTTACCGGAAAGGGTAAACTCCAATCAGAAATTATTTCTGGTCTGCGATGGTGTCGGCGGCTCAGAAAAAGGAGAGATTGCAAGCTCATTAGCGTGTGAATCTTTTCAGACATTCTTTTCCACCTTCTTAGAGGATGAACCTACCGAAGAGTTTGTTAATAAAGCTGTCGGTTACACGGAGGTACGCTTTGACGATTATGTGAAAAATCATCCGGAAGCAAAGGGTATGGCTACCACATTAACGATGGTTTCAGTCGGGAATAACACTGGCACATATTGGGGATAGCCGTATTTACCAGTTCCGCCAGGGAGAAATTATTTATCAGACAGAAGACCATTCGCTGGTTAATTCGCTTGTCAAACTGGGGAAAATAAGCAAAGAAGAAGCATTGACCCACCCGCAAAAAAACGTAATAATTCGTGCCATACAGGGATCGGAGCATCCGACAGAAGCCGATGTAGTCCTTTTAAAGGATATACAAGCGGGCGATTATTTCTTTATGTGTACCGACGGTGTGTTGGAAAGACTTAAAAACGAAGATCTTTCTTCTATTTTCTCTACTTATAACAATCCGGAAGACATCAAAGACGGTATTATGGCTGCCTGTTGCGGAAAGACCAGAGATAACTTTTCTTTTTACATTTTACCAGTTCAAAATGTAGGTGAATCTATCGGAATAAAACAAAATATTCTCTCTTTCCTTTATTCTTTTATATAAATAACGTAATTTTGGCAGATTAAAAAGAATAGCGCGAGAAAGTTATGAATTTGCCAAACGGATATCCTCTTCAAAACGGAAAGTATCGACTTACTCATGTAGTTGGTCAGGGCGGCTTTGGTATAACTTACAAAGGCGTTTGGTATACAGAAGTTAAGGGACCGCTAGGAACGATCAAAACGGAAGTTCCTATATGTGTAAAAGAATATTTTTTTAAAGATTACTGTTACAGAGATCCTGACTCTTTCGCTGTCAAGGTTCATTCTGAAACGGGCAGGGCTCTTTTTGAGAAGTTTAAAGAGAAACTGATCAAAGAAGCTAAAATCCTGTCCGATGTTCATCATCCCCATATTGTGAATGTATTGGAAGTGTTTGAAGAAAATGACACGGCCTATATTGCTATGGAGTATATTTCAGGTAATAGTCTGAAATATAAGATGGATAAGGAGGGCATAATGCCTGAAGCGAGAGTTCTCAGATATATGCATCAGATAGGAGAGGCCCTTCAGTTTGTCCATGAGAAGAATATTCTTCATCTGGATATCAAACCTAGCAATATATTGATTGATCAGGCTGGGAAAGCGCGTCTGATTGATTTTGGTGTGAGTAAACGGTATGATATCGAGCAGCAGGAAACGAGTACCACGATGTTAACTTTATCGAAAGGGTTTGCATCTATTGAACAGTATGATAATGAAGGTACACAAAGTTTTTCCCCTTGCCCGGATATTTATTCGTTGGGAGCAACCATGTATAATCTGCTGACGGGGAAGATTCCTACAGAATCCATTCTTCGTGCAGCACGTCCGTTGCCTTCCCCCCGGGATTTGAATCCCTCCATTTCTGCAAAAACGGAAGCGGCTATTATCAAAGCGATGGAGATTGTTCCGGCTGACCGTTTCCAGTCAATGTCGGAAATGCTGGCTGCATTGGATTTTCCGGAAGTTGAAGAAGAGGAGATAAAGAAAGATATTTCTTCCCCCGAATATTTCGAAGAAGATGAGACAACGATTCTGTTTACGACCCGTTTGCCACAATCCGGAAAGGATGAAGGGGATGAGACTGTACTGAATAACGTCGATATACCGGCAGTACCTAAAAAGAAAAAAAGAAAAGTAACGTTAATCTCTTTACTAATTATTATATTTGCAAGTATAGGTTCAGCGGTGGCTCTTTTGGTACAGCGCAGTAAAGCTGTTCCTCCTGTTGCTGAAGTTTTGAATTCTGTTCCGGAAGGGAATAATAATCCTGTATCAGATTCGACTGTTCCTGTTGTTATTGACGAAAACAATACATCGGGAGTTGTTGAAGCAGAACCTGAAACTGAATCTGAATCGAAGAAAGAGAGTACCGGCGTTCGACCGGACTCACAGGAAAAGAAGATTGTTAAACCGGAAACGACTCCGAAACAGACCGATCCTGTAAAGCAGAAAGTCGAACCTGTCGTTAACGATATAAAGCAGCCGGTAACAGCACCTTCAGTTCCTACTGAAGCAGAGATGAATGCAGAGTTTGAAGCATTGATCGCTTCCGGTAAAAATAAAATGGCAGCATCGGATGCATCCAGTAATGCGGCTGATTTTATAAAAGCAACAGAGGAGATTGCCGATGCCGGTACTGATTTCAGTAAGGCTGCTAAGATCAAGATGACAGATGAATTGATTAGTCTGATTGAAAAACGTAAAGTCAAAGAAGAAGAGATACTTTTGGCTGGCAGAAAAGCACTGTATGATGAAGTGAAGCCTTTTGGGGAACTCATGATCGTTCAGAAAAAGGAGACACAAAAGTTTGGAGCTATCGATGCCAATGCGAGAGAACGTATCAAATGTAAGTATTTGGCTGCCTATCAAACCCAGCAAGGGTATAGGGCGTTTCTTAGAGAGGATGATCTGTTCGATATTTATAATGCAGAAGGTATAATGATTAGTGAACGTTTACCGGATTATTATTAATTGTATTTATGAAAAGACTTTGGATATTTATCTTATTTGTTGCAGTGTTGCCGGGATATATGATGGCACAGCAACAAACTGAATATAACAGAAAAGGCGACGAGGCAATGAGGCGTCAGGATTATAGGATGGCGACAATGTGGTATGAAGAGGGTGTCATACAATGTGATTCGTATAGCATTGATCAGTTGACAACTATATGGAAAAACAATAAAAAGATGCGTTCTTCCATGCGTAGTCTGATGAGTCGATGTTTTGATTGCCTGAGAGACAAAGCGACAATAGAGAGCGATACAACAGCAATATCGCAATTGATCCATTATTATACGGAAGGCATCGGGACGCAGGCTAATGAGGAACGTGCCAGAAGTTGGAGTAATCGTCTGGAAGAACTTCGCCGGCCGATGGAGCTAGTCTCTTATATACCCCCAAAAGAAAAAAAGCCGAGAGAACCCATGAAGTTCTTTGTCAGTTATGCTTTTTCAATTGAAGCTCCTTATGGGTTAACCGTTGGAGGTGTCGGGGAAAGGTTCGGTTGGTACGCTCGTTTTAAAACCAATATGTCATTTGATAACTACACCTATGAATGCCGGGGAACGGATGAATTTGTAAGTTATCCGGATAACACATCTTTGAGATTTACAAACGAAAAGAAAGTGAACAGTTTAGCTGCCTCTGCTGGTCTTGTCGTTAAATGTACTCCCAGGCTATATACTTCTGTCGGTTTGGGGTATGGTAAACGGGAGTTGTTATGTGAATATCAAACGACCAGTTGGGATGATGTTAGTATACAGAAAAACGACTGGGCTAAAAATACAGATTACTCTCACGAAGGAGTTGTTGTAGACTTGGACTTTATGGTAAAATTCGGTTCTGTGTTTGTTAGTGCCGGATGTAATACTTTGAACTTTAAATATGTAGATTTGAATGCAGGTGTTGGTGTATTCTTTTAATTGATAGGCTTATGAAACAATTATACTTTATAATAACTATATTGTCTTTACTATTATTTGGTTGTTTGGAAGATCCGGAGATGAATACCGGATTGCAAAATGCATTGAAACCAGAGTTTGAAAAGTTTAGTGGAGATGACATTACAAAGACGGCGACAACGATTCTTGCTAAAGCTACCATAAAGAAGGAAAATGGCTCTCCGGTTACTGAACGCGGATTTCAGTATTGGGAAGAAAAAAGTTCCAGCACCCGAAAAGTTACTGATGAAGAAAAAGAGGGTAAAGGAACATATAGCTTAACGATAAGTCAACTGACGGATGGTGAAACTTACATGATATGTCCTTATGCGATTAATGGAGTTGGCACCAGCTATGGAGATACGATTAAAGTCAATACAAATCCCGGTACCGGTAGGGTTAAGACATCGGTTATTGATGATGAATCTGTTGATGCTACTTCGGTAGATGTAAAAGGTATTATTGCGGAGAAAGGAGAAGGCGATTATGAAGACTATGGTTTTCGTTTGTTTAATGCGGAAAAAGACACGACATTCAATAAGGAGAGAGGTGTAGAACTTCGGGATGACAGTGTTTTAGTATATACTATTAAAGGATTGGAACCCAATACGGAGTATTTTGTAGAAGCCTATGTGAAGAATAAATTTGGAACATTCAGTTCTGATGGTAAAGTAAAATTTACAACAAAAGACGGTCTCCCTAAATTAGGCAGTATCAGTATCAAGGGAGAAGCTGCATATGATTATGTAGATTTAAGAGCACAACTGATTAGTGAAGGAGATTCTGCTGTTAAAGAGTTCGGTTTCTGCTGGGGAACAGATATTAAAACGCCAGGAAGACCGAATATTGAGGAAGATAGTACAGTTCAAGCCCTTTCCTTGGGGGATGATAACTTCTTTGAAGCTCGGATAGAGAACTTGAAAGCGGCAACAAATTACTATGTTATTGCTTATGCAACAAATGCTTTCGGAACACGATACAGTAATGATACGATCAGAGTTGTAACGAAGAGAGATCTCCCGACTATATTTCTCAATGACCCTTCAACTTATGTTATAGATACAGGAGTTGTTACTATTGGTGGAGAATTGCAAAGTGAAGGGAAAACACCTGTGACTAAATTAGCTATTTATTATTCTTCTACCTCTGCCCCTGGTCCGAAAAATTATGAAGGGAAAAAAGAGTTTACCACTGCTGATCTTGATGAAGATAAGAAATTTAATATTTCTATTGAAGGAATAAAGGGAGGTAAGAATTATTATCTCAGGGCATATGCAACCAACGAATCAGGTGATACCCCAAGTAATGAGGTCAAGTTTACTACTCCTTCAATATTTGGAAATGATCTGGCTACTTTCCCAGGAACCGGACGTGTTGAGTTTGCTACATTCTGTGCGAATAATCAGATATATGTTTTGGGAGGATCTTCTGGTACCGGGTATGTTAAAGATCTTTACGGTTATAGTCCGAGTGAAAATAAATGGGCCGCTTTGGCTTCTTATAAAGAGAGTGCGTATGGTGTTTCAGTCTGTACACAGGATGATAATGTTTACGCTGTAGCTGGTATTACAAGTGCCAGGTGGTATACTGAACTGTATACCTATAGTAGTAATACTTGGACTCAGTTTGCTTCATTGGAAAGTGATAAGAAGATGGAATGTATCTTTCCGACAAGTTTTGTTTATAAAGATTCAATCATCTTAATCGGAGGAGAAAGTCTTGGTGAAAGCAATCTGGCTGTGCGGGATACCATATATCGGTATGATATGATCAATCAGGAATGGGCCGGTTGTGGAAATTTCCCGGTTCCTATAAAGGCTGGCGTTTCTATTACTTCTGGTGATAGTGTATTCGTCGGACTCGGCAATAAACCGGAAGATGGTCCGGATGAACGGGGATTGTGGATTAATACTTCTGGTAATTGGAGTAACTGGACTCGGTTAGCAGAGACTCCGCCTGAGATGAAAAATGTTTGTTCAGGTGTTTTGTTCAAAGATTGCTTATACTATATAGACAATGGTGGTGTTATTTGGCGTTTTAATTTGACAACGAAGGACTGGTCCAAAATGTCCAGTTTCCCTAAAAAGTTGACTAATACGCCTGTCGATTATAGGATATTCTTGTTGAATGATACCATATACATCTTCTTAATCAATTATTATTCTTCTTATTTGAAAACGTACGATCCTTTATGGGATGTACCGCAAAAATAGAATCGACATGAACAGGACTGACATCTTAAACCAGATACAAAAAAACGTAGAACGTTTGTCGGCTTCCGATCTGCCGGAGTATAAATATATTCCGCTGCATCAGAAGCCATCACCTTCAGTTCTTTCGCTTCGGGAAGTTATGTTGTTGCTTCGGAAAGTTATCTTTCCGGGGTTCTTCGGTTCCGAGCAGGAGGCACAGGTTGATTCTATTCAATATTATACAGGGGTATATCTGGAACAAATTTATGATTTGCTCCACGAACAGATATATAATGGTTTGTGCTTTGAAGTAGACCGTTGCTGCGATTCAAAGGACCGGGCATCCCGGATTGCGATAGACTTTATAAATAAGATACCTCATATTAAATATCTGCTTTCAACAGATGTCAAAGCTATTCTGGATGGTGACCCGGCAGCAAAGAGCCTTAGCGAAATAATCTTCTGTTATCCGGCTGTACATGCTATTCTTCATCAACGGGTTGCTCATGAATTATTAAAGTTGGGCGTCCCTGTGTTGCCCCGTATTATCACAGAGATGGCCCATTCCGAGACTGGTATCGATATTCATCCGGGGGCGCAGATTGGAGAATATTTCAGTATAGACCACGGTACCGGTATCGTGGTGGGACAAATAGCCATTATAGGTAATCA
>OGJU01001825.1_pt1 | contig 12320 bp, 10 predicted proteins | sample 1572251 | NCBI WGS metagenome assembly OGJU01 (sample SAMEA2582144, study PRJEB24529) | metagenome | biome: Human gut stool | place: China | collected 2011
ATTTCAATGGCGCAGGACACCCTTCTTGGGTTTCCCGCGCACACCCTTCCTTACCATTGCGGAGAATTTACCACTTAATCGACAGTCTCGGGGGCCTCGCTGAAAGCGAGGCCCCTCTTTTGTTCCGTATGATTTTTCGTGTTGTTTCGCAGATCAGGAATGGACGGCGGCGATCCGGTCTGCGATATAGGGCTGGACCGCCTCGTAGGGAATTTCCAGTGCGGCGGCCAGCTCGCCGAACAGAAGCTGCTCTGCCTGCTTGAGATAGCGCTCGTCCACCATGCCGAGGCGGCGGTTCTGGGATTCTGCCTGACGGCGCTTGGCGTGAATGGACATGGCGAGCTCCACCAGACTGCGGCAGTTATGCTGCCGGAGACTGGCCTGATACAGCTGAGTCAGCGCCTGAGTGGTGGAAGCCCGACAGGCAGCGGGATGCAGAGTGGGAATTTCACTGATAAGATCTTCCGCCTCCTGCCGGGAGATAATGGGCCGCATGGACACCTTGTCATTGTCTACCGGGGTATAGATCAAACCGCCCTGATAGATGGGTTTAAGCTGATAGTAAAGCCGCTCCTGACGGGTGCTGCCCACCCGCTCCTGCCGCCGGTCAATGGAAAGCACCCGACAGACGCCGGTGGTGCCATAGACCAGCAGATCTCCTGCCTGAAACATGGGAAGTGCCTCCTTTCCAAAAACTGCAAAAATCTCAGATTCATAACCATTCTAACATTATTTTGGCAAAAATGTCAGGGAATATACGAAAAAAGTAAAAAATCTCTGTTTTTCTGAAAAGACGGCGCCCTTTTTTGTGGAAAATATAGGGATTTGGCGCATGATATACACATGGACAGGGAAAAAGCGCCCGAAAGTGAGAACTTTCAGACGCTTTTTTATAAATGGGAAACCAAATCACGCACGATCCGGGCGGTCATGCCCCAGATGGCGTGGCCCCCGTAGAGCCACACCGGGACCTCTACCTTGCCGCAGTTCCAAGGGTAATCCCGGGGAATCCCAACCGCTTCATAGGGGAAAGACTCCGGGACACGGGGAATCAGATCATAGGCACATGGCTGGGGCAGGGTGGCCCTGAAAAATTCCACCGGTACAGTGAACACCTCCGCTACCTCAGCGGGGGCGGGACGCAGGGTGGCGAGACCGGCAGGGGATACCAGCCCCGGCAGCGGCCGCAGAAGAAAGCCCCGCTGATTGCAGATAAAGTCCCCTTGGCCCAGAAGCCGGATCTCGGCGCGGGGGATGGATAATTCCTCCTCCGTCTCCCGGAGGGCGCAGTCTGCCGGGGTCTCTCCCGGTTCCATCTGCCCGCCGGGAAAGCAGGTCTCGCCGCTTTGACTGACCCCGGCAGACCGGACCTCAAACAGCAGGTGCAGTCCATTCGGACGCTCTACCAGAGGACACAAAACAGCATATTCGTGCCGGGCTTCCAGCAGCGTGGGAACATGATCGCCGTAAAACCGGCGCAGATTTGTCAGTTCTTCTCTCATAGCAGCATCGTCAAAGCCCGCTGGCAGTTGGTGATGTCCACCGTCGGCTGGCTGGGTTCGTACTCTCCGTCCAGGGACCAGGGCAGATCCTCGTCCGTTTCCACATGAAGGGCCGACACATGGCGGAAGATGAGACCGCCGCTGTTATACTGCTGATTCAGCAAGGCCCAGATCAGATTTTGCAACTCCGCTGCATTTTGGGGATGGGGCACCAGCAGCAGCTCAAAGAGGCCGTCATCCAGAATGACCTCCTCCCGCTCCAGCTTCATCATACCGGCGATGGAGGTGGAGTTGGCAACGGCACCGAACAGGTATTCATCGTCCAGCGTCTCCCCATCAGCGGTGATGCGGACCTTATAGGGGCGCAGCGTATCCAGATCCCGGAGGCTTTCCAGCAGATAGCCGAAGTGGCCCAGAGCATTTTTCACATCCTGAGAGGCGGTGTAGGATGTCCGGGTGAAGGCTCCGAAGGAGGCTACATATACGAAAATACGCTCACCGAAGCGGCCGATGTCAAGTTGACGGCGCTGACCACGGACGATGGCCTCCGCCGCCTGAACGGGATCTGAGGGGATCTCCAGGCTGGCGGCAAAATCATTGGTGCTCCCCTGAGGCAGATAACCCACCGCCGGGGGAGTTTTAAGCGTTTGGATGCCGGAGATGACCTCGTTGAGGGTGCCGTCGCCGCCCACGGCCACCACAGTGTCATAATCTCCGCCCTCTTGGGCGGCAATGCGGGCTGCGTCCCCGGCGGCGGTGGTGCGGCGGATACGGAGCAGATATCCGGCATCGCACAGGGCGGCAGCCGCATCATATAACGGCCCCCGGGGCTTGCTGCGTCCCGCCCGGGGATTGACGATCATCAGGAGCTTCTTTTGGGGTTCCATGTCCATGCCTCCGAAAATGATTATAAATGTTAACAGACGGTTAAAGTAGTATAGCATGGGGAATTGAGGATTGCAATTCCCCCGGGCGGCGTGTAGAATAAAGTTTGTATAAAGGTTTCGGGAGAAGTCTGCCGCAGGCGGGCGGACCCTGTCGGCAGGAGGCGGTTGGATGAAGAAAAAAGACAGCGCGGTGCGGTGGGGACTTGCCCTCTTTTTGACCGTGGGCGCGATCCTGCTTTTTTACGATACCCTGTTTGGCCGCCGGGTACTGCCATCCTTCGGCGGTCAACTGCTGAAAGCACTGCAGCCGGTTCTGATCGGCGCGGTACTGGCGTACCTGCTGGCGCCGGTCATCGACTTTATTGAAAACCTGTTTTTTCCGGAACAGATGAAAAAGGCCCACGCAGAGGGGCGCATGACCTCCCGAAGCGCCCGGGCCGTCAGTCTGGTGGTGACCTGGGCCATCATCGGCCTGCTCTGCTATCTGCTGGGCCATGTGCTGATCCCGCAGCTGTACCGGAGCGTGGTGCAGTTGGTTTCCAGCGTGGAAGGTTACTACAACACCATCAGCGGCTGGGTGGAGCATCTGTTGGAGAGCAACCCCACCGTGGAGGTTTGGGTAGCCGGCCAGATGGATAAGTTCTACGAGTCCGCAACGGAGTGGCTGAAAAATCAGGTCTTTACCCGGACGCAGATGCTGATGATCGCCGTCTCCGGCGGTGTGCTCAGTACGCTGGCGTTCTTGAAGAACCTGCTGGTGGGCATGATCGTCTCTGTGTACTTCATGGCTACCAAGGAGCGCTGTGCCGCTCATGCCCGGAAGCTGGCTTACAGCCTGTTTTCCGAGGAAGCGGTCTACTGGGTCTTTCGGGGCAGCGCCAAGGTCGACCGCATTTTCTCCGGCTTTGTCCGGGGCAAGCTGCTGGATTCCCTCATCATTGGCGTGCTGTGCTTCATCGGCTGCTCGCTGCTGGATATGCCGTATACGCCGCTGGTGTCCGTTTTTGTGGGCGTCACCAACGTCATTCCTTTCTTCGGACCCTTCCTGGGAGCGATCCCCAGCTTCTTCCTGATTCTGCTGGTCGATCCCATTCAGTCTTTGTATTTCCTGCTGTTCGTGCTGGCTCTCCAGCAGCTGGACGGCAACGTGATCGGCCCCAAGATCCTGGGAGAGAGCACGGGCCTTTCCAGCCTGTGGGTCATCATTGCCATCCTGGTGGGCGGCAGCTTTTTCGGTGTGGCGGGTATGTTTTTCGGCGTGCCGGTATGCGCCTGCCTGTACAGCCTGGTGGCGTTCCTGGTGGATCGGCGTCTGGCGGAAAAGGATCTCCCCGTGGAAACGGAGCATTACACCGCTCCGCTGCCGGAGCAGGAAACCGAGCCTGAAAAACCGGAGAAAACGTCGGAAAACTTGTAAAAAAGGCTTGCAATCAGCCGCAGTATCCTGTACAATACAGCCTTGCGGACATATCGTTAGAAAAATAACAAACGATGTGTCCCAGGGCTGTTTTTGCGGATTGGCCACCGCATATTCCCTCATGGATTTTCAGTACCCGTAAGGGACTGGGAATTTGCGGAACGGAGAAAACCGCTCCGCGAATACACTGACTCCCCGGAGCAGTGATATAAAAAGGAGAATTGCATATGAAGAAGAGAATCCTGACGCTTTTGGCGGCGGTCTGCCTCCTGAGCGCCGTACTCAGCGGATGCGGAGACGGCAGCCAGAACGGGATGACCGGAACTACGGACCAGAGCACCGCGAACACCCAGACGGAAGGCCCCGCGGCCCGCGCGGCGGCCGGCGAGCTGAACGTGGGCATCGCCCAGGACCTGGACAGCAGTCTTGACCCTCACAAAACCGTGAAGGCAGGAACTCGTGAGGTCATGTTCAACGTATTTGAAGGACTTTTGAAGCCCGACGCCAGCGGCAACCTGAATCCCGCTGTGGCGGAGAGCTATACCGTTTCCGAGGACCATCTGCTGTATACCTTTAAGCTCCGCGCCGGTGTGAAGTTCCACAACGGTCAGGAAGTGACGCCGGAGGACGTGATCTGGTCCTACCAGCGCTGCGGCGATGCCAATGCCCCGGCAGACATCATCCAGGTGGCGGCTTTTGCCAACGTGGAGATGTATCAGGAGGGGGATGACACCGTCTGCTTCCAGCTGCAGGAGCCCAATAATGAGTTTGCTTCTTACCTGACCACCGCTGTGCTGCCCAAGGACTACACGGAGCAGGATACCGCCCCCGTGGGCACCGGCCCGTTCAAGTTCGTTTCCCGGACGGCTCAGGAGTCCGTGGTGCTGGAGCGGTTTGATGATTACTGGGGCGAGAAGCCCGATCTGACCAAGGTCACCTATAAGATCATTGAGAATGCCGACAGCATCCTTCTCAGCCTCCAGAGCGGCGCTGTGGATGTATTTGCCCATCTGACCACCACCCAGATCCAGCAGCTTGGCGACGGCTTCCATGTGGAGGAGGGTACCATGAATCTGGTGCAGGCCCTGTACCTCAACAACGCCGAGAAGCCCTTTGACGATGTGCGGGTGCGGCAGGCTCTCTGCTACGCCATTGACCGTCAGCAGATCCTGGACCTGGCTTTCAACGGCTACGGCACCCTGCTGGGTTCCAGCATGTACCCCGCTTTCAGCAAGTATTTTGATGATGAGCTGACCAACTACTATACTTACAACACCGAAAAGGCCAAGGAGCTGCTGACGGAGGCCGGTTATCCCAACGGCTTCGACATGACCATCACCGTCCCCAGCAACTACCAGTCTCACATGGATACCGCACAGGTCATCGTGGAGCAGCTGAAGGCTGTGGGCATCAATGCCGCCATTCAGCCCGTCACTTGGGAGAGCTGGGTGCAGGACACCTATTCCAACCGGCAGTTCCAGTCCACTGTGGTGGGCGTGGACGCTTCCAACATGACCGCACGAGCCATGCTGGAGCGGTTCGTCTCTACCGCCAGCCGCGACTTTATCAACTACAACAACGCGGACTATGACGCTCTGTGCGCCCAGGCTCAGGCCTGCTATGACGATGGGGAGCAGACCGCCCTTTACAGAGCAATGGAAAAGAACCTGGCGGAAAATGCTGCCAACGTCTATATTCAGGACATGGCAGACTTCGTGGCAGTGCGGGATGGTCTTGAGGGCCCCTCCTTCTACCCCATCTATGTTCTGGATCTTTCCACTATCCACTATACGAAATAAGTGATGAACAGCGGACGTTTTGACGCCGCTGACCCGGAAGGGAGATGACAGTCATGCGATACACGGCGCGGAAAATTCTGACGCTGCTTGTCACCATGCTCGTCGTCTCCCTTCTGACGTTCGCGGCTTTTGATATGATCTCCGGAGACCCCGCCGCCACCCTGCTGGGGACGCAGGCCACGCCGGAAAAGGTGGAGGCCCTCCGGACGGAAATGGGATTGAACCGCCCCATGCTGGTGCGGTACGGGGAATGGCTGGCCGGTTTCTTCACCGGAAATCTGGGCGTTTCCTTCCAGTACCGCCAGCCGGTGCAGGCGCTGTTAGGCCCGAAAATGCTGGTGACGCTGTGCTTGAGCCTGGTGAGCTTTGTGCTGATCGTCGTGGTATCGCTGCCCTTGGGATTGCTGTCTGCCAACGGAAAACTGGACGGACTCCACACATTCCTGAACCAGTTCTGCATGGCGGTACCGCCGTTCTTTACCGGTATCCTCATTTCCTGGTGCTTCGGCATTTTCCTTCGGGTGTTTGTCCCCGGTGACTTTCCGGGGCTGGACCGGAACCTCGGCAGGTCTCTGGTGTACTTATTCTTTGCCGCCGTGTCCATTGCCATTCCCCGGGTGGCTATGACGGTGCGGATGCTGCGCAGCACGGTCATCAGCGAGATGAACAAGCCCTATGTCCGCACGGCCATTGCCCGTGGCAATGACCGGCGGCAGGTGCTGTGGGGCCATGTGCTGAAAAACTCTCTGGTGCCAACCGTCACGTTTTTGGGACAGACCATGGCGGAAATCGTAGCGGGCAGCATCGTGGTGGAGCAGGTGTTCTCTGTTCCCGGACTGGGGCGGATGCTGGTGGCCTCTATTTCCAGTCAGGACTACCCGGTGGTGGAGGCCATCGTGGTGATCCTGGCCTTCTGGGTGGTGCTTTCCGGCACTCTGGCAGATCTGGTCAATCGCTGCATCGACCCCCGGATGGGAGGGATTGGCAAATGAAAAAGAGAAATCCTTACCTGACCGTGGGACTGGTGATGACCGGCATCCTGACGGCTCTGATCGTTCTCGGCTTTTTCTGGACGCCCTATGACCCCAACGCCATGGCAGCGGGGCCGAAGCTGACGGGGCCGTCTCTGGCTCACCTGATGGGAACGGACAGCTTTGGCCGGGATATTTTCAGCCGGGTGCTGAAGGGCGCCGGGACCACCTACGGAATCGCGCTGTGTACTGTGGCCGTGGGCGCGGTGTGCGGCACGGTGCTGGGCGCCGTTACCGGCTATTTCGGCGGCATCGTGGACGATGTGCTGATGCGCCTTGGCGATGTGCTGACGGCATTTCCCAGTATTCTGCTGGCACTGGTGGTCATCAGCCTGCTGGGCCCCGGCAAGACGCGGAATGTGATCCTCGCTCTGGGCCTGGTGTTCATCCCCAGCTTTGCCCGGATGGCCCGTGGTACCTACGCCGGACTGCGGGAGGTCAACTATGTAAAAAGCGCCCGGCTCATGGGAGCTTCCAGCAGCCGCATCCTGTGGAGGCATATCCTGCCTAATACTTGGAGCGTGCTGCTGCCGGCGCTGACCATCGGCTTCAACAACGCTGTGCTGGCGGAGGCATCCATGAGCTATCTCTGCATTGGCGTAACGCCGCCGGACGCCTCTCTTGGCTATATGCTCTCGGAGAGTCAGGGCATGTTTATGAGCGCGCCCTGGTACGCGCTGGGAACGGGCCTGACCCTTGTGTGGATGGTGTTCGGCGTGGGACTGATCGGCGAAGGACTGCAGCGCCGGGGCGGAGGTGAGGTCTGATGCTGGAAATTCAGAATTTGCATGTGAAATTTCATAACCAGGACAGGGAAGCGGTCAGCGGTGTGAGCCTGACCATTCAGGACGGCGAAATTCTGGGCCTGGTGGGTGAATCCGGCTCCGGAAAATCCGTCACTGCCATGAGTGTGGCGGGTCTGCTGCCCCGGAAGCGGTGCGACTATACCGGCCGCATCCTGCTGGACGGGCAGGAACTGCTCCACGCGGACCGGTCCGTTTTGCGGGAGATTCAGGGAGCGGAGATCGGCGTGGTGTTTCAGGAGCCCCAAAGCTGCATGGACCCCCTGATGAAAATTGGGCCGCAGGTAGAGGAGACCCTGCGGATCCACACCCAGATGCCGAAAGAGGAGCGCTACCAGCGGGCGCTGGCGGCGCTGGCGGCGGCGGAGCTGCCGGACCCGGAGGGGATCTGCGACAAATATCCCCACGAGCTTTCCGGCGGTATGCTCCAGCGGGCTATGATCGCGGCGGCTATTGTGAACCGGCCCAAGCTGCTGCTGATGGACGAGCCTACTACGGCACTGGATGTGACCATTCAGGCCCAAATTCTGGAAATGCTGAAAAAACTGAACCGGGAGAGCGGCGTGTCCATGCTGTTCATCTCCCATAATCTGAACGTGGTACGGAAGCTGTGCCGCCGGGTGGCGGTGATGCAGCGGGGCGTTCTGGTGGAGGAGGGAGATACCGATCAGGTATTCTACCATCCTCAGCACCCCTACACCCAAAAGCTCATCGACGCCATCCCCACCCGGAACCGAAAGGAGGAGCGGCCATGACGGACGAATTGGTACTCTCCCTTCAACATGTTACCGCCGGGTATCGGGAAGGCGGCGTGTTGGGTCGCAAGTACTTTCACGAGGTGCTCCACGATGTTTCCTTCGATGTGCACCGGGGTGAAATTTTAGGATTAGTAGGCGAGTCCGGCACCGGAAAATCCACGCTGGCCAAGACCATCTTGGGCATGGTGCGGCCGGAGGCCGGACAGGTCATCCATTATACGAAACGGCCTCAGATGATCTTTCAGGACCCGTACAGCTCTCTGAACCCGGCGTATCCGGTGGAGTGGCTGTTAGAGGAGCCGCTGCGGATCTACGGAAAGTATGACGGCCCGGAGCGCAAGCGCCGGGTCCGAGAGATGCTGGAACGGGTGGAGCTGCCGGAGGAAGTGCTGAAAGCGAAGCCATCGGAGCTTTCCGGCGGACAGCGGCAGCGGGTGTCCATCGCCGTGGCCCTGATCCAGCGGCCCCGCTTCCTCATTGCTGACGAGCCGGTCAGTGCACTGGACGTGACCATTCAGGCCCAGATTTTGAAACTGCTGCGGGAACTGCGGGATGAACTGGACCTCAGCTACCTGTTCATCTCCCACGATCTGAACGTGGTCTACCAGCTTTGCGATTCTGCCCTGGTGATGAAGCAGGGCCGCATCGTGGAGCAGGGGACGGTGGACGAGCTGTTCGATCATCCCAAGGACTCGTACACAAAGCAGCTGTTGGCGGCGGCGGAATAGCCGAATAACGGGATATGAGGACAGCAGGCGGTTTCGCCTGCTGTTTCCAAATTCTGAGCTAAAAAAATGACAGGTGAGGCATTGCTATGAGCTTCTGGAAAAAACATCGAAAACTGCATATCTGGCTGGCTGTCGATCTGGTGGTGTTGGGCCTGTATCTGGCCCTGCGGCAGAATCGACAGCTGATGAACAGCTTTGCGGATCACATCACCACACCGCTGAAGGCGGCGTTGGGGCGGCTGTGCGCGCTTACCAGCCTGTCCATCATGGAAATCCTGTATGCTCTGGCGGCGGTGGGGGCTGTGGCATATACCGTCTGGTCAGTGATCGCCGTGGTGAAGGCCAGGGGTCACCGGGGACGGCGGGTATACAGCGCCCTTTTGGGAGCGGCGGACGGTATTTTGACAGTTTACGTCCTGTTCTGCCTCATGTGGGGCGTGAACTACTGGACGGACAGCTTTCAGGACCGCTCTGGCATCACAGCTCAGCCAGTGGCTGCGGAAGATCTGAAAAACGTGACCGCCTATTTCGCGGAACGGCTGTCCGAAACGGCGGACACGGTGCCACGGGACGAAAACGGCGTGTACGCGGTGCCGAAAGAGCAAATTCTTTCAGAGAGCCGGTCTGTCTACGGCGGCGTGACGGAGCTGTTCCCCTTTCTGGAATTTCCGGATACCGGGGTCAAGGCGGTGCGCTGCTCCCGGATCATGAGCGTCATGGGCTTTACCGGGGTGTATTTCGCCTGCGTGGGGGAGTCCAATGTGAATGTGGACAGCCCCGCCTGCCTGCTGCCCTCCACCATCGCCCACGAGCTGGCCCACCAGCGGGGCGTCGCGTGGGAGCAGGAGTGTAACTTCTTGGGCGTGTTGGCCTCTGTCACCAGCGGGATGCCGGACTACATATATTCCGGCTGGCTGCTGGGATTCATCCACCTTGGCAACGCCTTGTACGAAACAGACCCGGAGGCTTACTGGGCCATTCGGGGCACCCTTCCGGCAGCGGTGGAGGCAGACCTCCGGGACAACAGCGCCTATTGGGATCAGTTCCGGGACAACGTGGTGGAAAAGGTATCCGATACGGTGTATGACGCCGCGCTGAAATCCTACGGTGACGCCAACGGCATGAAGTCTTACAGCATGGTGGTGGAGCTGCTGGTGGCGTATTATAAGGATCTGATATAAAACTTCATGCATGAGCGGCGCACTACGAAAACGTGCAAATGCCAGTGCATGAAGTTTTCGCGCATCATTTCCGGTTGCCCCGCAGGGGCGAGGAAATGGCGCATTTCTTAATTTTGCTATGCTTTTGCATAGCAAAACTTCATGCATGAGCGGCGCACTACGAAAACGCGCAAATGCCAGTGCATGAAGTTTTCGCGCATCATTTCCGGTTGCCCCGCAGGGGCGAGGAAATGGCATATTTCTTATGTTGCCATGCTTTTGTATAACAAAAAGGACTTCCGCAGCAATGCGGAAGTCCTTTTTTGAATCATTGGGGCAGTTCGTTTTCCTTGGGCCAGGGGTGCAGCGAATAAGACTGCTCCGGGGTCATGGCAAAATACTGCTTTGTACCGGTGTTCCCCTGATCCCCCCAGGTGGCGTCGATGTGGACGGTCTCGCCGTCCAGTGTGGCCACGGTCCAGATGTGGGTGGCGTTGGGGAGAGCGTAGCAGTCGATGCCCTCCAGCTTCAAAAGCAGATTGTAAGCGCCGGTATACCCGTCGCAGACGGCCTTGCCGTTATGAAACAGGCTGTAGGGCAGGTGGCTGACGGAGGTGTTGTCCCCGGCGTCATCGTAGGTGCAGTTGGCGGCGATCCACTGGTAATAGGCCCAGGCGATCTCCCGCTGGGTGGAGGCGGGGGTAATGGTCCCCTGCTGCCACAGCGCGTCATGGACGGCAATGGCGGCAGACAGCGTTTCCGACCGGTATTCCTCGGTACGGTCGCCGGCGATGGAGCTGAATTTCAGGATCATGGTCCCGGCGGCGTTATAGGAGCAGGAGGCGTTGTTATAGCCTTGCTCGCAGTACCGCTTGACCGCCAGCAGGGCATTGTTCAGAGCCTCCTGAGCACTGGAAACGGTAAAGCCCTGATCGTATTTCAGGGACAGGGTGTTTTCCCCCTGAGAGAGCATATAGCGGACGGCCTGGTCATAGTCCGCCGCAGTCTCTGGGGCGGCGATGTAGGTTCCCGCCGTGACCAGATCCTCGTAGGCGGCCCCCTCGGCGCTGTAAAGCTCCGGCAGGTGCCAGTCCGGCGTCAGCCGAAGGGAGGGATCCACCATCCGGGTCAGCATGGCTGCGGCGGCCCCTCTGGTGATGGGAGAATCCGGCAGAAAGGAGCCGGTTTCGTCGCTGCCCACGCTGATCCCGCAGCGGTAAAGCTTGAGAATATCATCATAATAAGGCGTGTATTCCGTCACGTCGGTGATCCGGCGGCGGCTGGCGTAGGCCTGAGTGATAAGGGAATCGTTGACCGGGGGCAGTACTGTTTCCGGCAGGAGATTTGCCAGCACATGGGCCATCTGGGCCCGGGTAGCCACATCGGCGAGCTGCTCGTCCAGAGCCTTGTCTAAAACGCCCTCCGCCTGTAAGTACCAGAGATAGGGGGCGTAGACCCGCTGGGCGTCCTTCAATCCAATGGCGGCGGCAGTGAAGGCGGCGGGACCGGCCTCCGGGTCCCCGGTGCGGTACAGGCTGCGGATGCGCCCGGCGAAGATCACCGACTGTCCCACGGTCATAGGTGCCGTCAGGCCGTAAGTGCCGTCGGCCTGACCGACAGACAGACCGTATTCGTACAGGGCGGCTACATTTTCATAGAAGGTATGGTCCTCCGGCAGATCGGAGAACTGGCTGGCGTAGGTTTTGCTGCGGGTGAAGTTGTCCGTGCTGTTCTCCTTGGCCAGAGCGGGAACGCTTATCAGAGACAGTGCCAGCAGCAGGGACAGCGCTTGCTTTTTCATGGAGTGTCACTCCTTTCCGGAAGTCAGGACGGAAGATGCAGATCCTCCGCGGTCCGATCCTCCACATAGGGGTTGAGATAGGTGTTCACCAGAGTCAGAGTTTCGTCCGGGATCAGATAAATATACGGAGATCTCCACTCGTTAGGCAGGGTGGAGAAGTCAATCTTGTCCACGCCCATTTTCAAAACCTCTGTGCCCAGCCAGGCCAGATTGCCTACGGACAGGTCGGTGTCTACATACTGGTTGAAAATTTTGGCGTAATCGTCGATTTTTGTCAGGATATTGCTGGCGGTGAGCATTTTTTTCGCTACAGCCTTCAAAAACTTCTGCTGGGTCTGCATCCGGCCCAAGTCCTCGCTGCCGTAGCCGGTGCCATCGTTGTTGTGGCGGAAGCGGACCACCAGCATGGAGTCGGCGCCGTTGAGGTATTGAAC
>OGJU01001826.1_pt1 | contig 12320 bp, 12 predicted proteins | sample 1572251 | NCBI WGS metagenome assembly OGJU01 (sample SAMEA2582144, study PRJEB24529) | metagenome | biome: Human gut stool | place: China | collected 2011
CAGCATGGGGTGCTTCATCAGCATGGGAAAACGGCGCTGAAACACCGCCCGGGCCCCCGGGTGGTCCAGCAGCTCCCCCACCGTGATCTGATTGCGCTTCAAGTCCATTGGCTTCACCTCCCAGCTATCCTATGCCGGGCCGGCGGGAGATTTGACTTGCCACCGCCGGGGACAGGCGCTATAATGATAGATATCACTGTAGAAAGGGAGAGGAACCAGCAGACATGATACAGCGCTTTCACGGGCATTCGCCCATCATCCACCCTGCCGCCCGGCTGGCCGCCAACGCCACCCTGGTGGGCTGCGTGACGGTGGAGGCCGCCTCCAGCATCTGGTACGGGGCTGTGCTCCGGGGGGATGAGAGTTCCATCCACGTGGGAGCGGGCTCCAACATCCAGGACAACGCAGTGCTCCACTGTGACGCAGACTGCCCGGCCGTGATTGGCCGCGACGTGACCGTGGGGCACGGTGCCATTCTCCACGGCTGTTCAGTGGAGGACACCTGCCTGATCTGCGTGGTAGCCATCCCCCACAGCGGTTGCCCCATCGGCGCGGGCAGCCTGGTGGCCGCCGGGGCGCTGGTCACCCAGGGAGCTGTGATTCCGCCCGGCAGCCTGGTGGTGGGTTCCCCGGCCAGGGTGGTGCGCTCCCTCCGGCCGGAGGAGGCCGCCGAACTGCTCCAGTCGGCCGAGACCTACCGCACTCTGTCCGCCGAGCTGCTCCCCACCGCCGAGGCGTCCGAAACAGGAGGAAGCGTATGAAAAGGAAAGGGAAAATTCCCGGCCGTTATCATAAAACATTGAAGGAACAGGTGCGTGAGAACCCCCGGCTGGCCGCGGTCTACGTCATTTTACGGGTGCTGGTGGTGCTGGCCCTGGTGGCACAGGTGTTTAACGGGAACTTTGAAAACGTGTTCTTATGCGTGCTCACCCTGATCCTGTTTACCATCCCCAGCTTCATCGAGCGCACAATCCGCATTGATATCCCGGACACCCTGGAAGTCATCATCCTGCTGTTCATCTTCGCGGCGGAGATCCTGGGGGAGATCCAGGCTTACTATGTCCAGTTTCCCTATTGGGACACCATGCTCCATACCCTCAACGGCTTTCTCTGCGCGGCCATCGGCTTCTCCCTGCTGGACATTTTGAACCGGGACGAGCGTCTGGCCTTCAAGCTCTCCCCGGTCTATCTGGCGGTGGTGGCCTTCTGCTTCTCCATGACAATCGGCGTGCTGTGGGAGTTCTTCGAGTGCTTTATGGACCAGATGTTCCTGCTGGACATGCAGAAGGACACGATCGTACACTCCATCGGCTCCGTGATGCTGGACCCCGCCGGCGGCAACACCCCGGTGGCCATCCACGACATCACCGACGTGATTGTGGTCACGGCTGATGGAGCCCAGCACCCACTGAGCCTGGGCGGTTATCTGGATATCGGCATCCTGGACACCATGAAAGACCTCTTCGTCAACTTTATCGGCGCGGTGGTGTTCTCCTTTATCGGCTATTTCTATGTAAAGAACCGCGGCAAGGGCTGGTTCGCCAAGCGTTTCATCCCCAAGGTCCTTCCGGAGTCCGGCGCCAAAAAATAACCGAATATTCCGCCCTCAGGGGCGCATACTAGGGAAGCACTGCTCCCACCCTGTCACGCAGGGCGGGCCGGTGCTTCCCTTGCGTCATACCAAGGAATCAAGGAGGAATCTCACCATGAACAAGACCCCCAACAACAGCATCAAGTGCTCTGTGAACAGTTGTGCTTACCACTGCGGCGAGCAGAACTACTGCACCCTGAACGAGATCAAGGTGGGTTGCTGCGACTCCAACGTGACCAACTGCGCCTCCCCCGAGTGCGCCTCCTTCCAGCTGGGCGACCACGGCGGCTGCTGCAAGCGCTGAACCGTCCATCCATGCAAAATCGCGCGTTCCCGATCGGGAACGCGCGATTTTTATGGTATTTACTCCTTGGGCTCGGCAGGCGCCTCGGCCTTGGGGGCGGCAGCGGCCTCCGCTGCAGGCTTCTCCGCAGTTGGAGCCGCGGGCTTGATAGCGGCAGCCGGGGCGGCCTTGGGGGCCGCAGGCTTCACCTCGGGCACCTTGCCGTCCACGGTGATCAGCTTGCGGGGGCACTTCTGTGCGCAGATGCCGCAGCCAATGCACTTCTCGTAGTCGATCACCGCCAGGTTGTTGACCATGGTGATGGCTTCCTTGGGGCAGCTCTTAGCACACAGGGAGCAACCGATACAGCCATTGTCGCATACCTTGCGGGCGTCCACCCCCTTGTCGTGGGAGGAACAGGGAATGGTGACGTGGCGCTTGGTCTTGTAGGGCTCCAGGGCGATGATGTGGCGGGGGCAGATGTCCACGCACTTATTGCACGCCTTGCACTTCTCCTCATCGACCCTGGCCACGCCGTCGATGACGTGGATAGCGTCAAAGGGACAGGCCTTCTCACAGGAGCCCAGGCCCAGGCAGCCGTAGGCGCAGCCCAGGTCGCCGCCGCCGGGCAGCTTGGAGGCCGCCACGCAGTCGTGGATGCCCACGTAAGTGTACTGCTTGTAGTTCTGGCCGCAGCCGGTGCAGTGCACCTGGGCAATCTGCTTCACTGCGGCGCCAGCGGACACGCCCATAATCTCGCCGATCTGGGCGGCCACCGCCTCGCCGCCGGCGGCGCAGGCATTGACTGGGGCCACTCCCTTGACCACAGCGGAGGCATAGCCGGAGCAGCCGGGATAGCCGCAGCCGCCGCAGTTGGCGCCGGGCAGACAGCCCAGGATGGCCTCTTCACGGGGATCCACCTCAACAGCGAACACCTTGGAGGCGATCGCCAGGACCAGGCCGAAGATGGCGCCCAGCACAGCCAGGACCACAACGGCAATTATAACAGTCGTCATATTCTTCCGCCCTCCTTAACCGAAGACCTTCAGGCCGGAGAAGCCCATGAAAGCCAGAGCGATGAGGCCGGCGGCCACCAGGGCGATCGGGAAGCCCTCGAAAGCCTTGGGCCACTCGGAGAACTCCATCCGCTCCCGGATGCTGGCGAAGATCACGATGACCAGCAGGAAGCCGATGCCGCCGGTAACGCCGTACACGACGCTCTCAATAAAGCCGTAGCCGTTCTGGGTGTTCTGCAGCACCACGCCCAGCACAGCGCAGTTGGTGGTGATCAGGGGCAGGTACACACCCAGGGCCTCATAGAGGGAGGGCATGGCCTTCTTGAGGAACATCTCGATGAACTGCACCAGAGAGGCGATGACCAGGATGTAGGTCACGGTCTGCATGAAGGTCAGGCCCATGGGAACCAGAATGAGCTCATTGATGGGCCAACAGATGGCGGAGGCCAGGCCCATGACGAAGATAACCGCCAGCCCCATGCCGGAGGCAGTCTCGATCTTTTTGGAAACACCCATGAAGGGGCAGATGCCCAGGAACTGGGCCACAATAAAGTTATTGACCAGGATGGCGCCGAGGGCGATGGTAAAGAGCTGAGTCCACTCCATTACTTGGCCACCTCCTCAGTCTTTTTGTCGCCCTTCTTGGGCTTGTTCAGGATGTACTGCATGGCTGCGATCACGCAGGCCAGGGTCAGGAAGCCGCCCACCGGGAGAATCATGCCCAGAGCGGGAATGCCCTCGGGCAGGATGCGGATGCCTGCGGCAGTGCCCAGGCCGAAGACCAACTGTCCTTCTGCGCCGATCTCCAGCAGGCCGCCCATAATGGTGCCATTTCCAAGGAACTCGCGAACCACACACATGATGACCAGCACCATGGTGTAACCCAGGCCCTGGAAGATACCGTCCAGCGCAGAAGCGCCGATACCATTCTTGTAGGCAAAGGACTCGGCGCGGCCCAGAATGATACAGTTCACCACGATCAGGGGGATAAACAGGCCCAAGCTCTTGGACAGGGCCGGGATAAATGCCTGCAGGCACAGGTCAACGATGGTAACAAAGCCGGCGATGACCACGATGAAGCAGGCGATGCGGATGTTGTTGGGGATGATCTTACGCAGGGCCGCGATGATGATGTTGGACAGGGTCAGAATCACCAACACGGACAGGCCCATGCCCAGGCCGTTGAACAGGGTGGTGGTAATGGCCATCACCGAGCACATGCCCAGCAGTTGGACGGTGACGGGGTTCTGGAAGAACAAGCCGTCCCTAAATTGTTTCATCACGTTCATATTCGATTACCCTCCTTAGCCCATGCTCGCGGCGGCGGCGATGGCGCTGGTGACGGCCTCGCAAACGCCGCGGGAGGTGATGGTAGCACCGGTCAGGGCGTCGATGTCGCCGCCGTCCTTGGTAACCTTGACCTCTCCGGTCTTGCCCACGAACTGGGCCTGGAAGTCCGGCTTGCTGGCGTTGGAGCCCAGGCCGGAGGTCTCGCCGGTGCTGGTAATGGAGATGCCGGAGCAGGCCCCGGTATTGTCCACACCCACCATGATAGTCAGGTTGCCGCTGAAGGACGTGGCGGGCTTAACCTCCACCACGTATCCGGCATCGCCGGCCTTGTAGACGGCCTGCACCATAGCGTCGCCGCCGGTGTACTCCACCTCGTCATAGCTGTCGGCGGGGAGCACGGCAGCCATGGCCTCCTGGGTGGTCTTCTCGTTGTTAGCCGCGATAAAGGGGGCGGTCACATAGTTGGTCAGGCCCAGCAGAAGGGCGGTGGCCGCACAGATGGCAAAGAGGACGATCACCAGGGTCGCCATGCCTGGTTCCTTTTTCTTGGTTGCAGTCTCACTCATGGCTTAGCCCTCCTTCCCGGCTTTTTTGGCCGCCTTGGCCGCAGCCTTCATTTCCTTGGTCACTCCGTAGCGGCCGGGCTTGCCCACCTTGTCGATGAGCCACACGCAGCAGTTCATGATCAGGATGGAGTAGCTCACACCCTCGGGATAGCCGCCGAAATAGCGGATGAACACGGTCAGCAGGCCGCAGCCGATGCCGAAGATGATCTCACCCTTTTTGGTGACGGGGCTGGTGACATAGTCGGTGGCCATGAAGAAGGCGCCCAGGAACAGGCCGCCGGTGAAGAGCTGGTAGGTCATCCACACCAGCCGGTCGTTGCCGCCCAGGGGGAACAGGAAGGTGAGCACCGCCACGGTGGCGATGTAGGCCACGGGGATGCGGGCGCGGATGACGCCGCGGACGATCAGATACACGCCGCCCAGCAGCAGGGCCAGGGCGGAGATCTCACCGATACAGCCGCCCACATTGCCCACAAATGTGTCGAGGATGGTGGCATCGGGCAGCAGGCCGCCGTGCATGAAGTCAGCAGACAAGGGGGTTGCGCTGCTGACGATATCCACCCCGGCCATAGTCTTGGTGCCGCCCAGCAGGTCGGCCCAGGCGCCGGTGCCGATGCCGGGGGCCACCCAGGTGGTCATGGCCACGGGGTAGCACAGCATCAGGAAAGCGCGGCCGCCCAGGGCGGGGTTCATGAAGTTCTTACCCAGGCCGCCGAAGAGCTGCTTGACCACCACGATGGCGAAGAAGTCGCCGATGATCAGCATCCAATAGGGCAGGGTGGGGGCGCACACGAAGGCCAGCAGCACGCCGGTGACGGCGGCGGACAGGTCCTTGACGGCGCAGGACTTGTGCATCAGCTTGCGGTAGCCCCACTCGAAGAACTCACAGGCCAGCACGGAAATAATGGTGGCCACCAGGGCGCGGGGGCCGAAGAACACCACGCCCATGACCATGGCAGGCACCAGGGCGATGAGCACGTCCCGCATCAGGTTGGTGGTGTCAATGGGAGAGGCCACGTGGGGGGACGACGCCACCGTGAGTCTCAGCTTCTTTTCCTCGTTCATGCTTTGGCCGCCTCCTTCGCCGCTTTTTCCTTGGCCGCCAGAGCCCGCAGCTCACCCTTGGTCACACGGAAGGACTGGACCAGGTGGAGGCGGGCGGGGCAGATGTAGTTGCAGGAACCGCACTCAATGCAGTCCATGACGTTGAGCGCCTCGGCCTCCTTCCACATGCCCTTCTCGGCGTACAGGTGCATGTAGACCGGAGTCAGGTGCATGGGGCAGACGTTGACGCAGCGGCCGCAGCGCAGGCAGACCTCCTCCTCCACAACGGGGGCGGCCTCCTTCTTGGTCAGGCAGAGCACGGCATTGGTGCCCTTGATGCAGGTGACATCCAGGTTATACTGGGCGATGCCCATCATGGGGCCGCCGGTGAGCACGCGGTCGGGCTCCTCCTTGAAGCCCTTGCCCTCGTCGATGATCTGCTGGAAGGAGGTGCCCAGGGGCACCAGCAGGTTTTTGGGCTCCTTGATGGCGTCGCCGGTGACGGTGAGGATGCGGTGGGTCAGGGGCTTGCCCTCCACCACGGCGTCGTACACGGCAGCGGCGGTCACCACCTTGAACACCGCGCAGCCCACATGGGCGGGCAGCCCGCCGGGAGGCACCTCGCGGCCGGTGACGCGCTGAATGAGCTGCTTTTCCGCGCCCTGGGGGTAGCGGGTGCGCAGAGACTCCACCTGCACGTCGTTCTTGCCGCCCACCAGCGCCTTCAGGTGCTCGATGGCGTCCTCCTTGTTGGCCTCCACACCGATGACGGCGTTCTTCAGGCCGAAGGCCTGCATCAGAATGCGCACGCCGCCGATGACCCGCTCGCCCTGCTCCAGCATCAGCCGGTGGTCAGCGGTTATGTAGGGCTCACACTCGGCGCCGTTCAGGATCAGGGTATCCACCTTGCCGACGCCGGAGCTGATCTTCACGTGGGTGGGGAAGCCGGCGCCGCCCATTCCGGTGATGCCCGCCTCCTTGACAATCTCCACGATCTCCTCGCAGCTCAGCTTGCTGTAGTCGGGATGGGGGGTGAGCACGGAGCCCCAGGTGTCCTGGAAGTCATTCTCGATGACCACCGACATCACCTTTCCGCCGCCCACGTAGGGACGGGGCTCCACCGCCTTGACCACACCGGACACAGACGCGTGAATGGGGGCGCCCAGGCCGGCGATCTCGCCGATCTTCTGGCCCACCTTGACCTGATCGCCCACGGCTACAATGGGCTTACAGGGCGCACCGACATGCATTGCCATGGCGATGACGACCTGCTTGGGAGCGGCGCTCAGGGGCGCAACCTCCTTGTGGCGTGCCAACTCTTTCCGGTCATTGGGGTGCACGCCGCCGTAAAAGCTTTGCTTCATAGGTCCACCTCGCAAATCTGACCCACACACGGGCCATTGTTCTGAGTCGTTTGACCGGTATCTCAAACAGATTTATCATAGCGCAAACCAAGCATCTTGTCCAGTTAAAACGCTCAAATTCCCTTCATTTTTTCTTTTAAACCAATCAGTTTTTCTCTTTTTCCAGAAATACGGTAACATCCGCAGTACCATTTTCGCAAAAACCATTCGGTTTACTTTTTCGTCAGGATGCCAACAGAGCCCCGCACCGTTCTCCACTTTCGTTGTTTAAAATGGAGAAGTTCAAAAAGTGAAATTAACCCGATTGACAAATGCGGTCCGGAACGGTATGATATCAGATAATTACATTTTCCGGGCTTGCCCGGAGCGCACAAAGGCGATGACCGGGACAGTACGGGCGGTACATAAGCGCAGAGAGGGAGCGGCTGGTGTAAGCTCCCATGAGGCCGCCCCGAACGCTCGCCCGGGAGCAGCTCTGCTGAACCGCAGGTTAGGCAGGGACGGTTTCCCCTCCGTTAGCGGGGCAATGAGTGCGCGGGCGCGCCCCGCGAAGTTAGGTGGTACCACGGAGTCATGGCGGCTTCGTCCTATGGGACGAGGCCGCCATGTTTTTTTGCGATTTATAAAGGAGGTTCGGACGCCCTATGAGAATGAAAACCGCCCAGATTTTGATGGAGTGCCTGCTGGAGCAGGGGGTGGACACGGTCTTCGGCTACCCCGGCGGCACGATCCTGAACGTATACGACGAATTTGAGCTCCACGGCTACAAGGACAAAATCCGCCATATCCTCACCGCCCACGAGCAGGGCGCCTCCCACGCCGCCGACGGCTATGCCCGCGCCACCGGAAAGGTGGGGGTGTGCTTCGCCACCTCCGGCCCCGGGGCCACCAACCTGACCACCGGCATCGCCACGGCCTACTACGACTCCTCCCCTGTGGTGTTCATCACCTGCAACGTCAGCGAGAACCTCATCGGCAAGGACTCCTTTCAGGAGGTGGACATCACCGGTATCTCCATGCCCATCACCAAGTGCAACTATCTGGTGAAGGACCCCGGCGCCCTGGCCGACGTGCTGCGGGAGGCCTTCGCCATCGCCCGCTCCGGCCGCCCCGGCCCCGTGCTGGTGGACATCGCCAAGAACGTCACCGCCGCCGAGGCCGATTACGAGCCCCTCCCCCTCGACCAGCACGCCAACCACGGCCGGCTGGGGGCCATGCTCCGCCGGGCCAGCCACGATCTCAAGACTCCCGAGCCCGACGCGGGGGACATTCAGACCCTGCTGGATCTCATTGAGGGGGCCCGGAAGCCCCTGGTGCTGGTGGGCGGCGGGGTCATCCGCTCCAAGGGAGCTGTGCCCCAGTTCCGCACCTTTATCGAGCGGCTCAACGCTCCGGTGGCCTCCACCATCATGGGCGGCGGCGCCTGCCCCGGCAATCACCGGCTGTTCACCGGCATGATCGGTATGCACGGCTCCCACGCCTCCAATCTCGCCTCCGACCAGTGCGATCTGCTCATCGCCGTCGGCTGCCGCTTCTCCGACCGGGTGGCCACCGACCCCGCCACCTTCGCACCCAACGCCAAAATCGTCCACATCGACATCGACCGGGCGGAGATCGACAAGAACGTGCTCACCCACCGCCACATCATCGGCGAGGCGCGCCGGGTGCGGGGTCTGCTCAACGAGAAGCTCCCCCAGCACGACTACCCGGAGTGGAAGGCGTGGGTGTTCTCCCACCCGGAGGTGCCCCTCAAGAAAGACGATGTTCTCCACCCCCACGAGATTCTGGAGACCATCCAGGCCGTCACCGGCGGGGACGCCATCGTGGCCACCGATGTGGGCCAGCATCAGATGTGGTGCGCCCAGTACTACCACTTCTCCCGCCCCGGCCAGTTCATCACCTCCGGCGGCTTCGGCACCATGGGCTTCGGCCTGGGGGCCGCCATGGGGGCCGCCGTGGGCAATCCGGGCAAGGTGGTGGTGCACTGCACCGGCGACGGCTGCTTCCGCATGAACTGCCACGAGCTCTGCACCGCCGAGCACTACAACATCCCCGTCATCACCGTCATCTTCAACAACCGCACCCTGGGGATGGTGCGCCAGTGGCAGAACCTGATCTACCAGAAGCGGTTCTCCCAGACCGATCTGGACCGGGGCCCCGACTTCGTCAAGCTGGCGGAGGCCTACGGCATCCAGGGGGAGCGGGCCGCCACCCAGCCGGAGTTCGAGGCGGCCTTCCGCCGGGCCGTGGCCGCGGGCCGGCCCTACCTCATCGAGTGCGCCATCGACAAGGACGCCATGGTCCACCCCATGGTCTCCGCCGGCGCTCCGGTTACCGATTTCATCCTGGATTAAAGGAGGGCGTGGATATGAATGAAGCCAATGTGACCCGCCGCACCCTCTCGGTGCTGGTGGAAAATGCCGCCGGTGTCCTGTCCCAAGTCTCCCGGCTGTTCTCCCGGAAGGGCTATAACATTGAGTCCCTGGCGGTGGGCACCACCGACGCCCCAGCCGTCTCCCGCATCACCATCGAGGTGTGGGCCGACAAGCCCATGATCGAGCAGATCATGAACCAGCTGCGCAAGCAGTTCTCCGTCTACTCCGTGCAGGAGCTGCTGCCCGAGCGGTCCATCCGCCGGGAGCTGGTCATGTTCAAGGTGCGGGCCGAGACCCCCGACATCCGCAACGAGATCATCCAGATCGCCAACATCTTCCGGGCCTCGATCATCGACGTATCCCTCAAGTCCCTCACCCTGGCCCTGATCGGCGACGAGACCAAGGCCGACGCCATGCAGAAGCTGCTGGAGGCCTTCGGCATCCTGGAGCTGGTGCGCACCGGCATGGTCGCCCTCGAACGGGGCGCCTATACCATCGGCGACGAGACCAAGGAACAGACCGAGTTTAATCTGGGCAAGAACTTCTTGTAACTCCGGCCGGTCCGTTCCTGCGAGCGCAGCGAGCCGCCGCTCTGCGGCGTCCAAGCGTTTCGCGCAGCGAAACCTTGCCGCAGGGGCAATTCACTTGCCCCGAGGATGTGAATTCCCGCCCGGAGGGCTCCCAAACGCGTCGGCGCGTTTGGGACATGCAGACCGAGTTCTATCTGGGCAAGAACTTCCTGTAAAGCTCCCGTTTCCCGGTGCGCAGAACATAGGCCCCGGCAAATTCCACAGAGGCCTCTGTGTTTTCATATAAATATGAAGTGTCTCATTTTCCACAGAAAGGGGGAGAGCATGTATGAAGCTGTATGAAACCATGTTCCTGTCAACCAAAGGGAGGGTGTTCCTCTATTAGCCCTCCAGATATGAAGGAGGAAATATGAACCATATTACCCTGCAAAAAGTGGATGAATCCAACTTTCTTGCGTGCTTTTCCCTGAAATTAGAGGCCCAGCAGGAGAAATTCGTATCCCACCCGATCCGGAGTCTGGCCCAGGCGTATGTATACTACAGTCAGTGTACGCCCTTTGCGGTCTGCCGCGCCGGTCAGGTGGTCGGATATCTGATGGTCATCTATGACTATGACGAAGAGGCTTACTTCATCTGGCATCTGATGATCGACGCCCAGCACCAGGGCAGGGGCTGCGGGAGGGCGGCTATGGAGGCGGCGCTTGCCTATATCCGTTCCAAGCCTTTCGGGGCTTCCAACCTCGTCCGGCTGACCGTCAGCCCGGAAAACGCGGCCGCCTGCCATTTGTACCAGACCCTGCGCTTCTCTCCCACCGGCCGGGCGGACGGGGATGAGATCGAGCTGGAGCGGGTGCTTGACTGACCTCCGCCCCATGCGGCGGCCTTCCGCTTCTGCGGATTGTATCACAGTTATCATTCTTTTCCCGAAAACTATGCTATCATGAGTTCAAATTCCCCCACCAACAAGAAGAAAAAGGAGTGTATCACCATGGCTAAGATGTACTACGAGAAGGACTGCGAGCTCTCCTACCTGAACGGCAAGAAAATCGCCATCATCGGCTACGGCTCCCAGGGCCACGCCCACGCCCTCAACCTGAAGGACTCCGGGTGCGATGTGTGCGTCGGCCTGCGGGCCGGCTCCAAGAACTGGGCCGAGGCGGAGAAGGCCGGCCTGGCGGTCAAGACTGTGGCCGAGGCCGCCCAGTGGGGCGACATTGTAATGATGCTCATCAACGACGAGGTGCAGGCAGAGGTCTATAAGAATGACATTGCCCCCTACCTGACCGAGGGCAAGGCCCTGGCCTTCGCCCACGGCTTCAACATCCGCTATCAGCAGATCGTCCCCCCCGCCGGCGTGGACGTGTTCATGGCGGCCCCCAAGGGCCCCGGCCACACCGTCCGCTCCACCTATGTCAACGGCAAGGGCGTCCCCTGCCTGGTGGCCGTGGAGCAGAACGCCACCGGCAACGCCATGAAGATCGCCCTGGCCTATATCGCCGGGATCGGCGGCGCCCGGGCCGGCGTGATGGAGACCACCTTCCACGACGAGACCGAGACCGACCTGTTTGGCGAGCAGACCGTGCTTTGCGGCGGCGTGGTGGATCTGATGCGCTGCGGCTTTGAGGTGCTGGTGGAGGCCGGCTATGAGCCGGAGAACGCCTACTTCGAGTGCATCCACGAGATGAAGCTGATCATCGACCTGATCAACAAGGGCGGCGTGGCGGCCATGAACTACTCCATCTCCGACACCGCTGAGTTCGGTGAGTACGTCTCCGGCCCCCGTGTCATCCCCCACGAGGAGACCAAGGCCCGCATGCGCGCCGTGCTCTCCGACATTCAGGACGGCACCTTCGCCGGCAAGTGGATCGCCGAGAACAAGAACGGCCGCACCTTCTTCAACTCCAAGCGCGCCCAGCTCAAGAAGCACCAGATGGAGCTGGTGGGCGACGAGCTGCGCCGCAACATGATCTGGGGCGGTGATAAAGATCTGGACACTGCCTCCAACTGACCCAGAACCGGGCGCGAGCCCCGCGCAGCGGGTCGCGTCCGGAGAGGAGGCGCAAGGGAGCGCAGCGAGGGATGCCCGCAAGGGTGTCCCGAGCAGAGTGGACTTTGCGCCGACGAGGGGCGGCGACAAGGATCTCGACACCGCCTTCAACTGAACCGGGGCCCCCGCGCAACCCCAGCGTCAGCGGTTTGCGTGGGGAAGCGGAACCTTCCCTTCTCCCCAAAAAGTCCGGCCCGTGCAAATGCACGGGCCG
>OGJU01001852.1_pt1 | contig 12185 bp, 11 predicted proteins | sample 1572251 | NCBI WGS metagenome assembly OGJU01 (sample SAMEA2582144, study PRJEB24529) | metagenome | biome: Human gut stool | place: China | collected 2011
CTCAGTCGAAAGCCCGCAAGTCGGCAATCGCGCGCTGGGCTTCGCGTCATGAGCCTTTTGTTTTCTACGAAGCACCGCACCGCATTGTCGACATGTTGCGCGATCTTGCCGCATCGTTGGATCCGGAGCGCCGTATCGTGGTGGCCAGGGAACTCACAAAGCGTTTTGAAACGATTGTCTCACTTTCAGCCGGGGAACTGCCTGCATGGCTCGACACCCACGAACCGCGCGGCGAGTACGTGATTCTCGTTGATGAGGCGCCTCATCGGGAAGAAGGACTTACCGAACGCGACAGTCGCTGGCTTGATGTCCTGCGCGAGCTTTTGCCCGCCTCGAAACTCGCCGCGGCCGCTGCAAAAGCGACGGGAAACGACCGTTCCGTTCTCTACGATCTCCTCACGAAAAAGTAAGCGGAAGACGATCCGCCTCTCAAAACAAACCCCGGAAGAGCCAAGGCCTTTCCGGGGTTACTTTTCGTAAGGGGCGAGGACGTCTTATTCGTCCGAGCGCAACGCGATTTCGCGGGTCTTCGAAGAGTGGATGTTGCGCACGAGACTGTCGAGAAGGCTCGAGAGTTCCTCCACGAGATTGGAGTTGCTGATCACGCCGATGAGCGCGCCTTCTTCGTCCACGATCGGCAGACGTCGAATACCGAACTCGCGCATGCGGGCGAGGGCCACCACCATGCTTTCGGTGGGGGCCGCAGTGACGACAGGCGCCGTCATGGCTTCGTGTACGGTTACTTTGTTCGGATCCCGATTGCGGGCGACCACTTCGATGGCGATGTCACGGTCCGTGATCATGCCGATCGGGCGATTGTTGCGGTCCACCACTACGAGACTGCCGACGTGTTCGCGGCGCATCTGTGCCGCACATTCCGTAATGTTCTTCTCATCGGTGATGGTCGCCACCTTGTGCACGGCCATGTCGATGACTTTCATGGAACGGGTTCTCATAGTTCTAAATCACCCTTTTGAATATCAAATGAATTGAGAGCATTGTAGCCAAATAGGGTTTCGACGTTTCGGCGTCAGCCCTCATTCTTGCGGATCTTCCGTTTCCTCTTTTCGGGGCACGACCGATGCGAAACTGTGGAAGTCGTAGAGCGACTTGTCCATGAGGTGCGAGGGAGACACCCGCTGCAGACTCATGAAGAGGTTGTAGACGCGTCCGGGAAACTCGCGGTCCCAGCTCCTCATCAACTCTTTGATTTCCTGTCGCTTCAGATTTTCTCCAGCGCCGCAAAGACCTTTGGGAGCAAGGGGGTAGCCGCGCAATTTGGCGAACTTCTCCGTTTCATATTCCCGTACGTAGGCGAGCGGCCGGATGACCGTGTGTTTTCCGTCGTCGCTTCGTAGCACCGGCGGCATGGCTTTAAGGCGACCGCCGTAAAAGAGGTTCAGAAGCAGGGTGCCGACGATGTCGTCCATGTGGTGCCCAAGGGCGAGCTTCGTGCAGCCGAGTTCGCCCGCCAGGCGGTAGAGCACGCCTCTACGCAGACGTGCGCAGAGCGAACACACGCTTTTTCCTTCGGGAATCAGCCTCTGAATGATCGAGTAGATGTCCTGATTCTCGATGTGGTACGGCACTCTCTCGGCTTCTAAGTAGGCTCGAAGTGTCTCGGCGGGGAATTGAGGAATGTGCGGATTCACCGTGACGGCCAGGAGTTCGAACGAGATGGGGGCGCGCTTCTGCAGGGTGCGCAGAGCGTCGAGCAGCACATAGCTGTCCTTGCCTCCGCTCATGGCCACCATCACTTTGTCGCCCTCCTCGATCATGGAAAAGTCCGTGATCGCTTGTGCCGTCTGTCGGATGATTCGTTTCGTCAGTTTCTTTTGCGAGACGCTTTGCTTGTTGCGTTCGTTGTGCTTGAAGCCTGAGGCATCCTCACGGAAGAACGGATTGCTTTCGGAATGAATGGGAATCAAGAGGCACTCTCCTCATAGAAAAAACGCCAGATTTCCACGCCCGCCGCTTCGACTTCCTCGTAGGCGTCGGGTTTTTCCGATGCGACGCGTACGGCGAGAACGCTCGACAGTTGGCCGAGACGTTCGGCGATTTCCGCGACGAGCGTTTCCTGCAGGTCGTGATGACGGGCGAGCGCTGTGCTTTTAAGCACTTCGACGATTTGGTCGTAGTTCAGGACCTCATCGATCGAGTCTCGGTAAACGGGCGTATCGGGCACCCAGACGTCACACGAAAGGATCAGACGTTGCGGCGCTTTTTTTTCGTGTTCGTAGGCGCCGATTGGCGCGGTAATCGTTACATTACGAATAAAAAGGCGCCGGGCGCGCAAAAGGCGGTTCGGAAGCATGAACAATTGGGAGTGAATGAAAGAAGAGAGCTACTCTAGCAGAACATTTCTCTTGAGAAAGGAAGATTATGCGTTGGGCCCTAGTCATTTTCGTACTGTTTTTTGTGCTTCTCACCTGGATGCCGCAATTGCGGCGCTTCGGACTCGGACGTCTGCCCGGAGACATTCACTTTGAAGCCTTCGGGCGCAAGGTGGAGCTCCCTCTCATGAGCACGATGTTGCTTGCCGTGGTGGGACTCCTCCTCATAAAGCTTTTTTGACGTGTTTCACGTGAAACATTGCGCCACCGCCGCCCTACGGGCGGCGAGAACGGCTTCGGGAATGTCGCGCTTGGAGGGACAACTACGGGCGATGGCTCCCGCATCCACACTGTTCCAGGCGGAAAGCCCCCGCAGAATCCGTTCATCCTTTCGGCCCGCGCAGAGCGCCCAGAGACGAGCTGCGGATCGAACCCTTTCCGGACGGCGAACGGCATACGCGCGGCGGTAAAAGCGGCAGAGCGCATCCGTGTCGAGGGATGCCGTCAGCAATTGTCGGGCGCAGAGAAAAGCCTGTGCCAGATCGGCGCTTTCCCGATCCGCCCGAACGGACTTCATGAAACGTGCAATCGTCTCCTCGTCCCGAGCGGCGAGCGTCAAGGCGGCAAAACGTTCTGGATAGGGCAAATTCTCCTGGGCCGTCTTATTGAGAAGCGCCATGGTCTCAGTCGTGCAGGGGAGATCAGGGGCGAAACTCTCCCAAAAGCCGATTTCCCTGAGCGTTTCGAACATTTTCTCTGGAGCCTTCGTCATGAGCCCCTTTTTGAATTCCGCTCCGATGCGTTCGGGAACGAGTGCGCGGGTTTCTCCGTCGGCCACCATTTGCCGTAGAAGAAGAAAAGTTTCGGGCGCGATGGAGAACTCCGGAAAACGCGCCTGAAAACGCGCGATCCTCAGTACCCGGACGGGATCCTCGGAAAAGGCGGGACTCACGTGACGCAAAATACCTTCGCGCAGATCTTTTTGTCCTTTGAACGGATCGATCAGATGCCCGTCCTCGTCCATGGCGATGGCGTTGATCGTGAGGTCTCGGCGCCGAAGATCCTCTTCGAGCGTTACGTCGGATGCAGCGTGGAAGACAAAACCTTTGTAGCCCGGCGCCGTCTTGCGTTCAGTTCGGGCGAGGGCGTATTCCTCATGCGTGACGGGGTGAAGAAAGACTGGAAAGTCGGCTCCTACGGGCTGAAAGCCTTTTTCCAACATGGCTTCAGGCGTCGAGCCCACCACGACCCAGTCTCGGTCGCCCGGTACGATGTCGGGATGGGTTTCGTGAAGCAGGGTGTCGCGGACGTAGCCGCCGACGGTGTAGACCTTGGACATCTTCTTTACGGCAAATGGGTGCGCGATGCCGGACTCGGTCGAATGGTGCCGAGCATTTTGCTGAAGTTCTGGGCTGAACCGTGCAGCATCAGCGCATAGGTGTGGGTGTTCGACATGACGTTTTTCACGTAGTCGCGCGTCTCAAAGTATGGAATGGACTCGACGAAGGCTGCGGCTTCGATGGGACGCCGCAGGGTCGTGCGCCAGATCCTCGCGCGCGAGGGACCTGCATTGTAGGCCGCGGTTGCAAGCGGGAAGCTCTCGTCGAGCGACTCGTAAAGCGTGCGCAGATAGGCCGTTCCCAGGATGAGATTCATCTCGATGTCGCTGATGCGGTGCGCTTCGTAGCGATTTAGTCCGAGTTGTTTGGCCATCCAGGAGGCGGTCTTGGGCATGAGCTGCATGAGGCCGCGTGCCCCTACGGAGGAACTCGCCTGGGGGATGAAGCGGGATTCCTGCCGAATGAGGCCGTAGACCCACTCCGCGGGGAGTTGCTGCCCTTCAGAGCTTCGTTGGATTACGGAAAGGAGCGGGGTGGGGTAACGAAGTCGGAAGTCCGAGTTTTTCGTCCGGTCGGACGTGTTGATCATTCGGTGAATCAAACCGCGCTGACGGGCGTATTCGGCGAGCGAGGCACGGCCCTCGTCGTTGAGGCCCCGCATAGCCCAGTTCCATTCTCGATGGCCGTCCGCATACCAGTGAAGACGATAAAAAATCTCCGCGCGGCGAATGCCGGCATTTTCCTCCCAACGTTTGACGGCCTCTTCTGCAGGGGGTTCGCGAAGCGTCGGTTTCGGGTAGGGACGCTTGAGGGCGTCGCAGGCGAGTTTCCCGTAGAAGCTCCAGTTTCCCGCAAGGGAGGAGAAGAGTTTCTTCGCTTCTTCGTGATTGCCGCGCACGGCGTGGGCGCGGCCGAACCAATAGACCCATTCCTCCCGCTGGAGAACCTCTTCAGGCATGCCGCGCAGGATGTCGAGAAGGGAGTAAAGATTCCCTTCACAAATCGCGTTGCGGGCCTCCCAGGCGAGAACGTTTTCAAAGTCCGCCATGAGTTCCCGGGGAATGCGGGTCTGGTCGGCGCGGGGGCACCACTTCGTTGCGTCGGGGCGCCGATCGACCGCGGCGCTGTAGCCGAGTCGGAACCAGAGGAGCGATCGGCGCCCGGCGGATAGTTTCCCTTCGATTTTGTCGAGGAATTTCGCCGCTTCCTGGCGGTTGTAAGAAATGAGGCGCAACGTTGCGAACTCCGCGACGCGGGAGGAAACGGTTGAGGGCTTCTTCATGGCCTTCTGGTACCAATCGTGCGGGTGTTCGAGAATGTTTTCGAGCGCGGTGATGGAGGCGGGAAGGAGCGGGCGGGGAACTGCACGGAGATTGCGTTTGGCTTCCGCCCACTGTCGCTTCTGAAGCGCGAGGAGCACACGATCCCAGGACCAGGATCGGTCAACCCGGGCCAGAAGGTCTCCGAGCCGTTGGAAACTCTCGTCGATCGCCTTTTGGTCGCGAAGATGCAGTTTCACGGTTCTGCGAAGATCTGTCGGCACGGGGCCACGGGCGACGGCGTCTTCCAGACGGTAAAGGTAGAGCCAATTGAGCAGTTCCGTATCGTCACGATTCCACGCGAGAGAGTTGAAGTGTCTCTCATAGGTTTCGAGGTTCAGCACTTCGGCGGCGGTCTTCAGATAGCGAACCGTGGCGAGTTCTCCGAGGTATTCTCCGGCGTGGAGCTGCAGAAAACGCTCAAATTCCGCGTGTACGAGTGGATCGCCAGGCTCCGCCTTAAGGCGCAACTCGAGCGCCCAAAGCGTCCAATAGCCATCGATTGCGTTGGGGCCCGCCGTCTCGGCTGCGGCCATGAGAAGTTCGAGGTCCTTTTTTCGATAGCCTTCACGTGCCATACGGATCCACTTGTCCTCGGGTTCTTCAGGAGGTTGCGCGAGAGGAAAGCGATCCGTATCCTGCGGAGGATCTTCGAGAAATTCCGCCGTGATGCGCCCCGCCGTGGTGGCGGCTTCCTTTTCTTCTTTCGAGCTCTCGCTGGAGGAGGCGGCCTCCTGAAAGAGGGTGTCGACCGAGCGGATGACTTCGGCAAAGTCGATGGTCGCGGCCGTTTCGTCTTCAATGAAGGCGCTCCCCTGTCTTCTCAGATTGTGGAGACGCTCCTCCATCAGTACGGGCGCCCGCCGCATGACGGACGTTCCGTCGGCAGGCGCCGCTTGGGCATCGGACGAAACCGCCGTCGAAAGAACGGGCGTCAGCAGTGAGCCGAGCAACGACAGAAGAAGCCTAGATTTGACCATATCCGTAGTATTTGCGCATCGCATAAGATGGAACAACTATAACGGATGAGGGAGGTTTCCCAATGAGAGAGATAAAAGAGAAACGACTTTGGCGGCAACGTTGTCGGGCGGTTCGCGAGGCGTGGACCCGGGAGGTGGACCCTCGTCTCGTAGAGGTGTTTGAACGCCTGCTCGAAGAGGTGGAAACGGGAACGGTCGGCATTTTTTGGCCTATCGGCAGTGAGCCCGATCTGCGTCCCGCAGCCCTTCGCTGGTGCGGGAACGATCCTCTCCGGCGTCTCGCCATTCCCGCCGTCGAAGAGGCTGGAATGCGTTACCGTCTCTGGAGAAGGGAAGTTCCCCTCACGACGGATCGGGCCGGCCTGACGGTACCCGATGCCGAGGTCGTTGCTCCCGATCTGATTTTTGCGCCGGCCCTCGGCTTTTCTTCCGAGGGACATCGGCTCGGTTACGGTGGAGGGTATTTTGACCGCTTCCTTGCCGAAAGCCGCCCGAGCCGATGCATTCTCGTCGCCTCGGAGGCGCAGAGGGTGCCCGCGTCGATTTTTGCGGCGCATGATCTGCGCTTTGACGCATTGATCACGGAAAAGGGCCTTACGTTCTTTGCATGAAAAACCCCGAAGGGTTTGCGTCCTTCGGGGTTCTCGTACGCGAAAGCCGGGGATCAGTAGCGGTAGGCGTCCGACTTGTAGGGGCCTTCCTTGGGCACGCCGATGTAGGCGGCCTGTTCGTCCGTCAGTTCGGAGAGTTCGGCGTTAAAGTTGCTCAACTGCAGGCGGGCAACCTTTTCGTCAAGAATCTTCGGCAAGATATAGACGCCGAGAGGATACTTTTCCGTGTGGCAGAAAAGTTCGATCTGTGCGAGCGTCTGGTTGGCAAAAGAGGAGCTCATCACGTAGGAGGGATGCCCCGTCGCGCAACCGAGATTGACGAGACGGCCTTCGGCGAGGAGGATGATGCGGTTCCCCGAAGGAAGCAGAATGTGATCAACCTGCGGCTTGATGTTTTCCCACGGATACTTGCGCATGGCGGCGACTTCGATTTCGCTGTCGAAGTGACCGATGTTGCAGACGATGGCTTCGTTCTTCATCGCGATCATGTGGTCGTGCGTGATGACGTGAACGTTGCCCGTGGCCGTCACGAAGATGTCTGCCTTGTCCTTGGCGTAGTCCATCGTGACGACGCGGTAGCCTTCCATGGCGGCTTGCAGAGCGCAGATCGGGTCGATTTCCACGACCCAAACCTGCGCGGCAAGTGCACGCAGAGCCTGGGCGCACCCCTTGCCCACGTCGCCGTAGCCGACCACGACGGCGACCTTGCCGGCGATCATCACGTCGGTGGCGCGCTTGATGCCGTCCACGAGGGATTCACGGCAACCGTAGAGGTTGTCGAACTTCGACTTCGTCACGGAGTCGTTGACGTTGATGGCCGGGAAGCGGAGTTCACCGCGGGCGTGCATCTGATAGAGGCGGTGAACGCCCGTCGTCGTTTCTTCCGTCACGCCCTTGATGTGCGGGATGCGCTTGGAGTACCACTTCGGATCGGCTTCGAGATGACGACGGATGGCGGCAAAGAGCGCCTTTTCTTCGTCATTCGTCGGGTGGGCGACGAGGTCGGCGTTTTTTTCCGCTCGAGCGCCGAGATGCAGGAGGAGCGTCGCGTCGCCGCCGTCGTCGAGAATCATGTTGGAGAAGCCCCCGTCGGGCCACTCGAAAATTCGGTGTGTGTATTCCCAGTATTCGTCGAGGGATTCTCCCTTCTTGGCGAAGACGGGCGTGCCGCCCGCGGCGATCGCGGCAGCTGCGTGATCCTGCGTCGAGAAGATGTTGCAGCTCGCCCAACGCACTTCAGCGCCAAGGGCGAGAAGGGTTTCGATCAGTACGGCCGTCTGAATGGTCATGTGAAGCGACCCAGAAATGCGGGCGCCCTTGAGCGGTTGCGAGGCGGCGTACTCACGGCGGATGGCCATGAGACCGGGCATTTCCACTTCGGCAATCTGAATTTCCTTGCGGCCCCAGTCGGCAAGACGGAGGTCCGCGATGGCGGATTCGACGTTAATCATTCGGAATGACTCCTTGATGGGAAAAGAGGAAATGAGCGCCGTTGAAGGAAAGAGAGGTACGTGAACGCGGATGTTTCACGTGGAACAATCCCGAGCCTGGCGAAGGAGGTTCGTCGCAGCGCTCCTCGGGATCAAAAGAAAAGCCGAGGCATTATAGCCTCGGCTTTTCCGAAGAGGGAACTCTTCGCCAAAGGAAATCAGTCATCTCTGAAGGTGTCGAGCGCCGCGCGGAGATCATCGTCTGTGACGCCTTCCGTGCGCTGTACGGGAGCCCCTTCAAGAGCGGCGTACCCTCCCGTCTTGAGGCGGCCCACCCACTGGCCTGCGTCGCGGCCCGAGGCGAAGCCGTTCGAGAGGAGAAGTTCGCGGCCGTTCATCGTGAGTTTGAAGTAGAAGAGCCCGTCCTTTTCACGGTACTGCTTGAAGAGGGCCTTGGTCTGCTTGACGGTCTTTTCCTGCGCCGCGTTTTCCACGGGGATCGTGAAGGCGCGAAGCCCGACGGCTTCCTTGAGGCGGGCGAGGAAGGGAACGGCGTAGGCGCGGGCCTTGCGTGCGCCTTCCTGCAGAATGGCTTCCACGGTTTCGGGGGATGCCATGAGTTCTTCGTAGCGCTGGCGCATCGGACCGATCTCGGCGTCGATCTTGTCCGCCAGGCGTTTCTTGGCTTCACCCCAGCCGAGGCCGGCGCGAAGTTCGTTCTTGAAGGCTTCAAGCTCTTCGGGCGTGGAGAAGGACGCGTAGAGGACGCAGAGCGAATTGCTGTCGGGATCCTTGGGTTCGCCCGGAAGCTTTGAGTCCGTGACGATGCGTGAGACGGCCTCGTCGAGCGCCTTGCGGCCGCCTTCGAAAAGGGGAATCACGTTGTTGTAGGACTTGCTCATCTTGCGTCCGTCGAGGCCGGGGAGGACTTCCACGTCGGAACCGCCGGTAGCCTGCGGCAGAGCGAAGAAGGGAGCGTCGGGCTTCGCGTAGAGGTAGTTGAAGCGGGTCGCCACGTCGCGCGCCATCTCAAGATGCTGCAGCTGATCGTGCCCGACGGGGACTTCGTCGGCGTTGAACATCAGAATGTCGGCCGCCATGAGAATGGGATAGCAGTAGAGCCCCATCGTAACGTCGGAGTCCGGGTCGCGTCCGGCCTCAACGGCTGCGTCGGTCGCCGCCTTATAGGCGTGAGCGCGGTTCATCTGGCCCTTGGCCGTGCAACAGGTGAGAAGCCAGTTGAGAGTCGGAATTTCCGGAATGTCGCTTTGGCGGTAAAAGACCACCTTGTCGGGATCGAGGCCTGCGGCAAGCCAGGTCGCGGCGATCTGACGACGACTTCTTTCAATGCGGGCTGGATCCTGGCACTTGATGAGCGCGTGCAGGTCCGCGAGGAAGAAAAAGCTTTGAACGTCGGGATTTCGGCTGTCCCGAATGGCAGGTCGGATAGCTCCGACGTAGTTGCCGATGTGAAGCGTGCCGGTCGTGTTGATGCCGGTAAGCACTCGTTTGGTCATATGTAGTCGTTCCTCTTTAACCCCGTACGGGCAACGAATCCGTCCATTCTACGAAATTTCCAGGGCGTAAAACCGAAGCTTCGGCGCCGAAAGCGTCTCTCGTCGTGCATCACTGGGGACGGTCCAAAAAGAATCCCCCGAAGCAGGGATTGCGTTCGGGGGAGCGCGGCGTCCGCTCAGTGTTGAGGCGGATTTGGAATTGCGTCGGATCAGAGACCGGCGGCGGCGCGCAGAGCGGCGACCTTGTCGGTTTTTTCCCAGGTGAATTCCGGCTCTTCGCGGCCGAAGTGACCGTAGGCGGCCGTCTTCGAGAAGATCGGACGACGCAGGTCAAGCATCTTGATGATGCCGCGCGGACGAAGGTCGAAATGTTCGCGCACGAGTTCAGCGATGCGGGCGTCGGGGATGACGCCGGTGCCGTTCGTGAAGACCGTGACGTTCATCGGTTCGGCCACGCCGATGGCGTAGGCGACCTGAACCTGGCAGACGCGGGCGAGGCCGGCGGCGACGATGTTTTTCGCGACGTAGCGGCAGGCATAGGCGGCAGAACGGTCGACCTTGGTGGCGTCCTTGCCGGAAAAGGCGCCGCCGCCGTGCGGGCAGTATCCGCCGTAGGTGTCGACGATGATCTTGCGGCCCGTGAGCCCGCAGTCACCCTGCGGACCGCCCACCACGAAACGTCCCGTCGGGTTGATGAGGAACTTGGTGCCGACAAGCCATTCGGCCGGAATCACCGGGCGAATGATTTCTTCGACGATGGCTTCCGTGAATTCGGGCTTCATCTTTTTGCCGTCGGACATTTCCGGGGCGTGTTGCGACGAGATCACGATCGTGTCGCAGCCCACGGGTTGGCCGTCGACATAGCGCAGCGTGACCTGGCTCTTGGCGTCGGGGCGCAGGAAGGGAAGCGTGCCGTTGCGGCGCACGAGGCTCTGACGCTCCATCAGGCGATGGGCGTAGTAGATCGGGGCGGGCATGAGGGTCGGCGTTTCGTCGCAGGCGAAGCCGAACATGAGGCCCTGGTCGCCGGCGCCGAGGTTGAGTTCGTCGTCCATGGCCTTGTCGACGCCCTGGGCGATGTCCTGGGATTGCTTGTCGTAGCCGACGAGAACAGAGCAACCCTTGTGGTCGATGCCGTATTCGGTGTTGTCATAGCCGATGCGCTTGAGAACGCCGCGGGCGAGGTCGATGTAGTCGACGGTGGCGCCGGTGGTGATTTCACCGGCCATCACGACGAGACCTGTCGTACAGAGGGTTTCCGCGGCGACGCGGCTCATAGGATCCTGCGCAAGGCAGGCGTCAAGGACGGCGTCAGAGATCTGGTCGGCCACTTTGTCGGGATGACCTTCACTGACGGATTCGGAAGTAAACAGATATTCGCTGGCCATTCTTCACACTCCAATGGATTGGGGACAGCGCCTAGCGCAATGAAGCATGAAGTACGTTGCGGCAGACGCTTTAGCGGTATTTCTTCAAACTCGCCCCGCAAGTTGTCTTGTTAACTCGGCGAGTTTTCGCATCATACGCTTCTCGTGGGGAAAATGCCAACAAAGTTGTTCGTTTGCGTGAAAAGCGGTTGCCGAAGGCGAGGATTCTGAGGTGTCGGGGGTAAAATGTTCCGTTTGGACGATACTTACGCTAAAAGCATGCAACGTTTTTTCGCCTTGCTGGCCCGTTTGCCTCTTGGGTTTCTGCAGGCGCTCGGAACCCTTTTCGGCAGTCTGACTTTTCGCCTCTCGCGGGAAACCCGCGAGCAGGCCGAAGCGAACCTGCGGCAGGCAGGGCTCTTTGACGAGCGGCTCTACCGGAGCGTCGGGCGCAATGCCGGCCGACAGGCCATGGAAAGCCTTTGGGTATGGTATCGCAAGCCCGAAGAGGTCATGACGCAGGTTCGGGTCGATCCCGAGTGTGAACGCCTCATCCGCACTGCGGTCGAGAGCGGTCGTCCGATCGTCTTCATGACGCCTCACGTGGGATGCTTCGAAATTCTGCCCGTGTGGTTCGCCCACACTTTCTGGCGTGAGTCGGGACGAAACATTTCCATTCTCTATCGACCGCCGAAATTCGACTTTCTGCGCCGTCTCGTCGGAGAAGCCCGACAGGCGCCGGGTATCGTCGCCTGCCCCACGACGCTCGCGGGCGTCAAAGAAGTGATCCGCAACCTTCGCGCGGGTCACACCTTCGGTGCGCTCCCCGATCAGGTGCCCTCGCACGGCGAGGGGGTTTGGGCGCCGTTTTTCGGCAAGCCCGCCTACACGATGACCCTGCCAGTGCGGGTGGCGAGGCAGTTTGATGCGATCCGCATCTTTGCCTGGGGCGTGCGCGAGTCGCACGGCTGGCACATTCGCGGCAAGGAATGGAACGAACCGCTCACGGGGGCCTTGGAAAAGGACGCTGCTGCGATGAACCGTCAGATTGAGGGCATCGTTTTGAGCGCTCCCTCGCAGTATGCGTGGAGCTACAAACGCTACAAGGCGCCGAGAGCGGCCCGAAAGAAATTAGAGGGAGTGACGAAAAAGTGAACGAATGGATGGCCCGCGGTTGGATTTGGCTCGTTAAAAAGCTTCGCTTTCTGACTGTCGGACAACGCGATCGGCTTGCACGAATCGTCGGGTGGGTGCTGTGGTGGTGCATTCCGAAGCGTCGCCGCGTGAC
>OGJU01001856.1_pt1 | contig 12160 bp, 10 predicted proteins | sample 1572251 | NCBI WGS metagenome assembly OGJU01 (sample SAMEA2582144, study PRJEB24529) | metagenome | biome: Human gut stool | place: China | collected 2011
GGATGGTTCCCGAACGGAACGATGGGCTTTATCTTATCATTCCAAATGGTTGTATTTGCTTTCACAGGCATCGAACTTGTAGGTTTAACAGCTGGCGAAACAGAAGATCCTGAAAAAGTTATCCCTATGGCCATCAACAACATTCCATTGCGTATTATTTTATTCTATGTAGGCTCTTTGGCCATCATCATGAGTATTTACCCTTGGACGGCCGTTAACCCATCTGCTAGCCCATTTGTAGCCGTATTTACCGCTGTTGGTATCGCAGCTGCTGCAGGTATTGTAAACTTTGTAGTACTCACATCTGCCGCATCTGCTACAAACTCGGGTATTTTTAGTACTGGTCGTATGATTTATGCCCTTGCTAAACGCGGTCATGCACCTAGCTCTATGCGTCGCTTAACACACAGCAGCGTACCGTACCAAGCAACGATTTTCTCGGCAGCCGTATTATTGATTACTGTTGTACTTAACTACGTAATGCCTGAAGCAGTATTCGTTATGATTACATCTATCTCTACATTCTGCTTCATCTTTATTTGGGCAATGATGGTTATTTGTCACCTTAAATATCGCAAGAAAAATCCTGAATTAGCGGCACAATCTAAATTCAAGATGCCTCTATTCCCAGTGATGAATTACATCATCCTTGCATTCTTTGTTTTCATTCTAGGTATTCTCGCCCTAAACGAAGACACTCGAATTGCCCTCTTGTTTACACCAATCTGGTTCGTTATTCTCTGGGCCTTCTACTCCATGCTTAATACAGATGATGAAGACGCTCTCAGTGAGGAACTTATCGAGATGGCTGGTGTAAAAGAAATTTACAAAAAAACTAAAAAAGAAGATTCTGACGATTACATAATCTAACACAAAAAGCCCGTGCTATGCACGGGCTCTTCTCTTATTTCATAGTAGGAAAATTTTGTTGTTCATACTGTTGTTGATAAGCAGGTAGATTACTTGTATCTTCGCCATAATTAAAGATCGTCTTAGTACGGTATCCGCCTTGGGTAATGATAAGATCAATGGAGGATGGTACCTCTTGACCATTTTGTTGTAAATGATTTACTAATTCTTGTAGCGCTTCAACTTGTCGCAACAAACCAGTCATATATTTACCTTTGGATAGGCCTGTATTTCTAATGACTTGGCCATTATATACTTGACCATTTTTATCTGTGTAATAGAATCGTACAGCTGATTTATCTCCTGTAGGTACAGCTTTAATATAGATGGTTTTCCAATTTTTCTTAACCATCACTCTTGTCGCATCTGCTAACTTATTAGATAAACGTTGTGTTTCTTTATTTGCAGATTTAGACACACCATTGACTTGCTGAATTTCATCATTCATAGGCATATTAATAAGTGCCATACTAGGGTCTTGTTGTACCTTCTTCGCATCTGCAGGCTGAACCGCCAACACACCAACGGCCGCCATTACAGCTAACGTTGTAAGAGCAAATTTCTTCATTATATCTCTCCTCAGATAGGATTCCCTAAACAAATTATATTTTATACAATACATTATACGCATTAGGCTATTTATTATCAAGCCTATCTTATTTTTCAGGACCATTATTATTAATTATTTGATTCCAATGTTCAAATCTTACAATATTATAACCCATATCCATATATTTAATATTAAAAGATGTAATAGATTTAAGATCGTTATAAAACTCCATCTCATCAGTATTAGTATTCCAGAATATCATCATATTTTCATATACAGGTATACCATAATACTGTTCAGCTTTTAAAAATTCAAATGGTAAATTCATGTTAGGCTTTGCGTAGTTAAGAGGACTAACAGTAAGCAAATAGGTATCTCCTACCTTACCATTCATGTATAAATCTCTAGGAATTAAAGAGTCTGATATTACTTTATCTTTTCGAATACCATGTTTACTAACATTCTTATTTTGAACAAAAATCGAGTCTGTATTCACTATTTTGCTAGCAGATAAATCGGGGCTTAAGATATATTTCGCGTTCCCATTAGAAGCTATAATTTTACCATCTATATAGTCTAATGAAGCGGAGAATTTATCGAATTCATACCCGATAACATTAGAGCTTAAAGCTGTATCATTAATCTTAAAAATTAAAAGTTGATATAAGTTCATATTAGAAATAGCATCATTAGAACGTGCAAGAAGATATAATTCATTATTAACGATAAGAGAGTCAAAAATATAACAGTTATATGCTTTCATGATAGGCAATACATCAACTACATAAGATTCAGAGTAATTACTTGCATTTATAACTGTCACGGTTGCATTAGGATTAGAATTACGATTACTATCAACTTTAATATCTTTCTCTAAAATTATCCCTTGTTTTGGTAAAACACGTGTCTCATTTCTCGTACCACTAAGGTGTAAAGAACACAAAACAAGAATAAGGAAAATAATAAAACTTATAATATAATGTTTCTCTATCCATCGCAACATAGTACCACCTCGCTCTTAGCTATAGTATAGCGAAATCTCTAAACTAATAAAAGAAAAGGCTTTAACCATTTCTTGGCGAAATTTATTTCGTCGATTATCGGTTAAAGCCTTTTTATTCTATTAGTTACTAAAATCTGTATCTACAATAGCAAATTGTGTATAATCTGGATAACGGTTATGAAGTTCCGCCTTAATCTTTTCTAATGTACCATATGGATCTTCTTCGTCAAAGTTAAAGATAATATCATAATAGATAATCTTTTTATCTTCTCGTACGTAGAAGGCATGTACTTGTACTACATTAGTATACAAACTAATAACTTGGTCAAGCGCTTTTTTGATTTCAAGAACTTCTACGCTTGGTTGATTTTCTGCGTATACGCCGACAGTCATATTAATGCCAAACTTTTTATAAAGATGAACTGCGATTCCTTTAGTTAAAGGATGAACCTCGCCCACTGTCATCGTATCTGGCAACGAAATATGAACAGAACCAATCACTTCACCTGGTCCATAGCTATTTAGCACTAAGTCATATACACCGCCTACATTTGGATGTTGCGCGATAGTTTCTTTGATGTTTCGGATAAGATCATCATCGGCGCGAATACCAAGCAAATGATTATACATATCCCGCAAGATCTCATAGGCTGCTTTCAAAATTAATATCGAAATTAAAGCCCCTACATAGCCTTGAATATCTACATTAAAGAAATATACAAGTCCAGCAGATACTAATGTGGCAAAGGTAATCACCGCATCAAAAAGAGCATCAATACCAGACGCTACAAGAGCATCGGATTTATATTTTTCACCTTGCGCCTTAATATAACGGCCCATCACAACTTTCACCACAATAGCGACGGCGATAATGGCCAAGCTTGGAATATCAAAGGTAGATACCTCTGGATGAAGAATTTTTTCAATAGATTCCTTGAGGGATCCAATGCCTGCACCAAGGATGATGAAAGCAATGGCCATGGTAGTCATATATTCGATACGACCATGACCAAATGGATGCTCCTTATCGGCACCCTTAGCTGCTAATTTTGTACCAACGATGGTCAATACAGAGGACAAAACGTCTGTTAAGTTGTTTACCGCATCAAGGATGATGGCGATAGAGTTAGACGCAATGCCTACAATCATTTTAAAAATAACGAGAACAACGTTACCTATAATACCTTTTATACTAGCAAGCGTAATCCCCCGATTACGTGCTGCACTATTTTCTTGTAAAATCATACTACACCTCTTACACATTATATACATTACTAACTACTTGTACATGTTTACTTTTATATGTATTATAGCTTATGGATTATCATTTGTCACTATATTTTTGATAACAAAATTTAAAAATCCATTGATTTTACTGAACTTATCAGTCATTCTCATTTCTCAATTAGAAGATATTTTTATATTCTTATTACTTAAAAGAAACAATAAAATATCATTTCACAACATCTCTTTGGCTTCAACCGTCACCCGTTTACCAGAACGCATATGTGTAAAAATAACCTTCATAGCCCGTAAGGCAAACGGTTTCCCTGTAGGTTTAGCACCATATAAGGTATCTCCCACTAAAGGATGTCCCATATGACTAAAAGCTACTCGAATTTGATGAGTTTTACCAGTATATAAGCGAACTGCCACCTCTGTACAAGGTCGATTTTCCAAGTTATACACAGAATTATCCACAGTTCTAGTCTGTTTATCCACACTTCCCATGTTTATATCCACACATTTTATACTTCTATCCACAGTATCATATGAGTTATGCACAAAGTTATCCACAGCCTCCATTGGATAACGATGCAAAACGGTAAAATCTGTCCGTGTTTCTTTCCCTTGTGGATTTACTTCATAATGAACCCCATCTATACTCTTAGCCATAGGTAAAACTAAAGAGTTCTCATCGGTGTCGATAATCCCTTCAACAACAGCCATATACCATTTTTCAAAGGTATTATCATCCATCTGTTGTTGATACAAGCTTTGAGCCAAGCCGCTTTTAGCAACGACGATACAACCTGTCGTATCTCGATCAAGGCGATTTAAGAAACGAATCTTTCTCTTAATACCATTTTCCTTAAAATAATGAGCAACACCATTAGCCAGAGATACTTGGCCCTTTGAATTTACCGTAAGGCCTGCAGGCTTATCGAGAATTAATAAATCCTCGTCTTCATAGAGAATATGTAAATCCATTGCAATTGGTTCATGATCAATCTTTTCCTTAGCCATAGCAATCCAAATTTCATCACCTACGGTAACCTCTGCATGAGGAGTTGCTTTATGGTCATTTACATGGACTAACTTTTCATCAAATAGCTTTACCATAGCTTTTCTAGGATACTTAGTATCTAACAAGGGCCCTAGTGTCACAATATCTTTTGATATACTTTGTTCTGTTTCTATATCACTAGTTGAAATCGTCCAAAGAATATCATCTGGTCTATGCATTTTTCGTGCCATTACATACTCCTTTCTACAAGTTTTGAATCCCTCGGCATATAATCGAGAAATGCACTTGGCGCTGTCCCCTGCCCTCGTTGTGATTCATTGGTATAGGTAATAACCAATTCCTGTTTTGGACGGGTTATCGCCACGTAGAACAAGCGTTTTTCTTCGTCCTCATTTCCCTCTCGTAGGGACATAAAACTAGGGAAAACACCTTGATTCATACCAGCCAAGAACACATGATCAAATTCACTTCCCTTTGCTTGATGAACTGTAATAATTGGGATTTTAGACTGTTTAGTCATTTGCTGCGGTTCACCAGCCGTCAAGGCAGCTAATTGCAAAATATGATTAAGACGAGCCAATCCTGTCGTCCCCCTATATTCCTTATCCAAAGATTCCATAATGCGGTATAGCTCGCGTATGTGCTCAACCTTTGCCATTTCACCATGGCTCTTATAATACGCTAGCACGCCCATTTGGTTCATAATATAGGCCAATAAATCCGTAGGATTATCAGTGTGCATCTTTCTCCGCAATGTGGCCATTTGAGATGCTATCGTTGTAAAAGCCGCCTTATATTGATTAATGGCTACCATGCGATCCGTCGTTGTGGGCACAATATTTTCACGGACTGCGTAGATTAATAATTGGCCCGTAGCAATAATATCATCCATCGCATTATGGGTAGGCGTATGATTGATAGGAAAATATTTTGATAAAAATCCTAACTTATGATTTTCTAGCGTAGGATAGAATCGTCTAAAAATATCTAACGTATCATATACAGCCTTAAAATGAGGTTCACCCAAGTTATAACGAGCTAATTCATGGCTCAAGATACTAATATCATAGTTTACATTATGACCAACGATAATACGATTATTAGAGAATTCTTTGAAAGCCTCTAAAACAATTTCAGGGCTTTCGCCATGTTCGGCCAAATATTCATCTGTAAAACCATGCACTAATTGAGATGTACCTACTGATTTTCCTGGATTGATAAACCGTTCAAATCGCTCTATTTCTTGCCCATTTTTATCGATGCGCATAGCTGCGATTTGTATAATCCTATCCTGTGTCGTATCGGTACCCGTACTTTCCACATCGTATACTACAACCTCGCCCGCCTCAAGCCCAGCTACCAATTTGGCATATGGCTCAGCTTCAAAGATGGGCATATCCATGAAATCCGTCAATTTTAGCCCTACACTGCGATTTTTGGGGCTTTCAATATCGCGAATACGCGCGTCGCCAATGCCCGATACATAGCGTTTAATAATGCGTTTCGCACTAACCGCATCATTAGGATTCATCAAGAGCTTAAAGTACGCCATGATATCCTTGATTTCCTGACGTCGGAAGAACTTATATTCATCAATAATCATAAACGGACGACGTTCAGATTCTGGCTTGTCTTGATTATATCGTTCAAACTGTTCACTTAAACGCTGTGCCTTGCGATTATCACGAACCAACACACCGATAGATGCGTCCTTTGGAAGCGCACAAATACGGTCATAAATAAATTTTGATTCCGTATATTCATTGCGACAACCTTTTACAAGAATAGGGGCGCCATCACTGGCACTATCAGCCTCGGGCATTTCATCGTATACGTCACCTACGAGTTGAGGAAACATATGTTGCAATGTTTTGAAAGCCATTGTAAATAAAGTTCTATTAGAGCGATAGTTTTTATAGAATATGATTTTTAGAGGATTAAAATCATGGGTAAATTCCTCCAATAAGCGGAATGGATCTGAGCCACGCCATTCGTAGATTGTTTGGAAATAGTCCCCACATAAAAGAACGTGATTGCCTTCCCATAGCATTTCCATAACCTTATATTCTAATGAGCCCGTATCTTGCATTTCATCAACGGAAATATATTGATAGCGACTACGCCACCGTTCTCGAATATCTGGATTTTGAAATAGTCGATGCACACCACAGATTAAATCAGTAAAATCAACGCCGTGAACGGATTGTAAACTTTCATCATAACGAGCAATCCATTCATGACCACGAGTCCAAAACTCTGACAATTCATCACTAGCAAGCGTATTGTAATTGTAGAATAATTTCTCTATTTGCTTAGACTGCTCACACTGCAACCGCTGAATAGTCTGTTTATAATCCTCTATCATGGAATCAGAATAGAAGCCATATACGGAACGATATTCTTTCACTACACTAATAAGACTAGCAAAGTTCATATCTCTCATATTTCGTGGTTTAAAGGGCAAGTAAAGCTCTTTGCAGTCTTCCTCATCAAATATGGTCACATCTGAATACAGGGACTCATCTCGTTTGCCCTCTTGTTGAAGAACGTAAAAACAAAAGCTGTGGAACGTACTAATCTCCACAGCCTTTGCAGCTTGGCCAACGAGGGTTTCAATGCGCGCCTTCATCTCCTGTGCAGCCTTATTGGTAAAGGTCATGCACAAAATCTGATGCGCTTCACAACGGCCACTTTCAATAATATGGGCCACCCGATAAGCCAAAGTATTCGTTTTTCCCGTCCCAGCGGACGCCAACAAGAGGATATTTCTATCTAGTTCATCGATGACGCGTTGTTGTTCGCTATTGATAACCATGATACCCTCTCCTTATATTATAAGCCGTGATATAGCGCAGCTAATGCCATTGGTATTGGACCAAATAATACGGTCAAAGCCCAAATGCCAACGCCAATATCCATTGGTATATTTAACACATGAATGCAAACCATATATGTCGCAAGGCCTAGTACTACATTTACGATTACCTTCTTTATCGTATAAAAGGCAAGCTTAAATGCAATAACAACAACTAGTATAGCTATAGCTGTCGAAGCAATAGGCGACGCGAGTAATGACGCAAGTGATACTTCCATATTATCCTTTCATTTCTTGGCGGTTTACAACGGCACCACCCAAGGTTAATTCATCAGCATATTCGATGTCACCACCTACAGGAACACCACGAGCAATACGCGTTACCTTAATGCCACTTGGAGCTAGTAGACGAGCTAAGTAGAGAGCTGTTGCTTCCCCTTCTACATCAGGATCTGTTGCTAGGATAACCTCCTGTACAACACCATCGCGCAAGCGTGCGATAAGCTCTTTAACGCGAATGTCTTCGGCGCCAATGCCCTCCAACGGAGATAAAGCGCCTTCTAATACATGGTATAAACCCTTGTAATCACCACTGCGTTCAAGGGCAATGACATCACGGGATGTCTCTACCACCATAATCGTAGTTTGATCGCGATTCGGATTAGAGCAAAACTCACAAGGGTCCTGAGCGGATAAATTAAAACAGATAGAACAATGACGGGTTGCCCCTTTTGCTTCAACAATGGTATTTACCAAGCTATCCACCTCTTCTTGAGGCATTTCAACGAGATGGTATGCCAAGCGACGGGCTGATTTAGAGCCGATACCAGGCAATCTGCGCAACTGTTCTACGAGCCGTTCTAATGCATTTGTCATTTAGAATAAACCTGTTGGCAAGTTAAGACCACCTGTTACTTTGCCCATTTCTTGAGCTAACAAGTCGTCAATTTTTTTACTTGCTTCATTAACAGCAGCAGTTACCAAATCTTCAAGCATTTCTACATCTTCAGGATCAACTGCAGATGGGTTCAACTTTAAAGATTCAATCATTTTTTCGCCATTCATTACTACTGTAACTGCACCGCCACCTACAGATGCCTCTACAGTGCGAGTTTTTAACTCTTCTTGCATTTTTTGCATGTCAGCTTGCATTTTTTGAACCTTTTTCATCATGCCTGCCATATTGCCCATACCTTTACCGAACATTGTATTTCCTCCTTATAGGACTGTGAAAGTCCGTATTAACAATAAAATAATGTATCTATATTCACGATGATGTGAAAATAATCTAATATTACTCTTCAATAACCTCTACATAAATATCATGGTCTTCTGAAAGTTTTTCTAATGTTTTAGCTAACAGTGGGTTTTGTTGTTCCTCAACGCCCATATTAGATGGGTCCCACTGGTATTCACGCTTTGGGACAGCTTCTACCTCCACGGTTGCACCACTATCCATAGGGCGGCTGATCACTTCACCATCTTCAGTCATAACCTGTGTACCATCAAGACTCATAACAGGGATTCCCCCATCATCATGAGAAGTTGGTTTAGCTATAGATGCATCAGTATCCACCTTGTTACTAGATGGCATAATCCCTTTGGCTGCTAGAGCCGCCAAAGCTGCCTGTTTAGCATCATTTCTTGCTTCAGAGCTCATAGATTCTTTAGTCTTTATATCACTGGCCGGCGATTCTGTTCTAGTCACACTAGGCTCAGCAGTTTTGCTTGTATCACCTAGTAACTGAGCTTCTACCGGTGCTGGCGTTGACGGTGCAACAGTTACAGACTGAGTCCGTTTGGGTGGTACTGCCTTATTAGAGCCAACACCACTCGCCGTCTTATACTCTATAAATACCTCAGTTGCAGAATCAACCACTTCTACAGACACAACATAGCCTAAAGCATATTGGAAGGCCACAGCGATTTCTTTGCGATTAGCCTCATTAGCAGCCAAATTAAGATAAAGCCCTTTTTCAAAAGCTAATACGGCCTTTTCTCTGTCTACATAAATAAGTTGTCCCTGCCCAGCAATATTTGAAGCGAAACCTCTATCACTGTCCTTTAGATATTTTATCACAGTACCATGAATGGTTCCATATTCTACTGCAGTCACCATTGTTTCTCCAATGACTGCCGTTTGGCTAATACCAGTGTTTTTTCTCTGTTGCATTGGCTTATGCGCCGTCGTTCTGCTTGGCGATGTCTTTCCTGTCATAGGTGGTGGTGTGTTCCCCACCCCCGCTATAGGTGGCGGCACCATTCCTTTCATAGGTGGCGGTGTCATGCCAGTCATAGAGTTTTTTGCAGCCCCACTAGGCATCGACTCGGCCACACTAGGACTCGATGTATAATTTGTTGGCACCTCATGAATCATAACAGATTCATACTCTTCCATAGGTGGTGGAATAAAGTCATCAACTGCCAATGTTGACCGCGATGCACTAGGCGTTGCAACAAAATTAATCGGTGCTGCTATCGTAGGGCCTTGCTGTTCCAATTTAGCCAACCGATTCAAAACACCTTCACGAGCATCTCGCTCTGAAAGTTCCAATGCAGATAAACGTGTCTCCACATCGTCATGAACCTTAGATATACCAGCACATAGTACCAATAAACCCATTTCAATAACCGTTCGTGGGTTATCTACTTGTTTCGCATCATTCATGATGGATTGTAACTGTTTAATATATTGATTAATCGTACCAAACTCAATGATTTGCGCTTGATCTAAAAACTCGTTTCGGAACGAATCATAAACCTTTAGTTCTTCTGCATCTGGTGCTACCTTGGCAATTAATAAAGCCCTCAAATGTTGCGTAAGAGCCTCCATGATTTGAGCACTATCACGGCCTTCACTAAGTGCTTCTTGAATATATTTCAACACAGCTGGACCATCCCCATTGTGTAGTGCTGTTAGGAAACGAATAATCCAATCTTTACTAACAAGACCTATTAATTCCTCTACTACAGCAGGCGTAATCTCACCACTTGCCATGCCCACACATTGGTCTAAAATACTCAACGCATCACGCAAGCCACCATCTGCATGAACTGCGATAAGCCGCGCCGCATTTGCCTCTAACGCAAAGCTTTCTTTTTCTGCTACATATTGTAAACGCTGTGCAATATCATCAGACGTAATACGTCTAAAGGTATAGCGTTGACAGCGAGATACGATTGTTACTGGTAACTTTTCAATCTCTGTAGTAGCAAAGATAAACATCACGTGATCAGGTGGTTCCTCTATGGTTTTCAATAAAGCATTCCACGCTTCATTAGTAAGCATATGTGCTTCATCGATGATGAATACCTTTTTACGCCCTTCTACAGGCATAAATTTAACGCTTTCACGAAGAGCACGAATCTCATCAATACCACGATTTGATGCGGCGTCAATTTCAAGGACGTCCATAGATTGACCACTCAAAATCGATTTGCATACGCTGCATTCATTACAAGGATGATCCGTAGGGCCCTGTTCACAGTTAATGGCACGAGCAAAAATCTTGGCCATACTCGTTTTACCAGTCCCACGAGGACCTGCAAACAAATACGCATGGGCCACCTTATCCTCGCGGATAGCCCGCATCAATGTATCACTAACCTGATGCTGCCCAACTACATCGGTAAACGTCTGCGGACGATACTTGCGATATAATGCCATATATGCCATTGGAACACCCCCTTTTTCCTGTAAATTTTCCGAAAATAACAATACTTTATTATACCATATCCAGGAAATTCTGACTTCCTTAATAAAGTTCTCTTCCCAATGCGAAAGTAATATATTTATGTATAAATAATGTTGATATTGCCTATTCAAAATTTCATCATATGGTTCACAATAAAACATAGTATAATCCAGAATAAAGTATCATGCATTCTAAATTAGACATAAAAAAAGGTTCTATAATAAATGTTGGGGTGACACCACTACGGTGTCACTTCCAACATTATTTTTTTGCAAAAAAATAAGCATACAAGACTCACATACTTTACAATAAAAGTGTCAAAGTCCTAAAGAAAGGATGTGAGCTTATATGCCTACTACTGATTATACTGAATTTTTACATAATGTAAAACAAGAGTTTATTACAAACAGCTACGAATTGGACGGAACATTTATTTTTGACATAGAATTACCGGTAACACCACATATTTGCCCAAAATGCGGAGAAACTACAGAGCGTATTAAAGATTACCGCATACGTACGGTAAAATTTGGAAAAGTACAACGAGGACCATTAATTGGAAAATACAGACAACGTCGATATATTTGCCCTCATTGTAAGCACTCTTTTTCCGAGAACAATCCATTTGTACGAAAACATATGCAACTCAGTATAACCAATATTAATTTGTTATTTGATAAACTTACTGAAAGTGTAACCTATACTGCTATCGCTAACGAGTGTGATACCTCTATTACTACAGTATTACGCTATTGCTCTATGATTACTATACCTAAGCCTAAAACATTACCTACTGTTATTGGTATTGATGAATTCAAAGGAAATGCGGAAGGTCATCAATACCAAGTCAATTTAACCAATCCAGATACACATGAAATATTAGACATTTTACCGAAACGTGATACGCAAGCATTAATCCGCTATTTTGCATCATTTAAAC
>OGJU01001860.1_pt1 | contig 12145 bp, 9 predicted proteins | sample 1572251 | NCBI WGS metagenome assembly OGJU01 (sample SAMEA2582144, study PRJEB24529) | metagenome | biome: Human gut stool | place: China | collected 2011
TTTTTTAGACACGCTTTCGTTTCTTAATCCCTGGAAAACAGATCCCTTGTATAAACCTTTTTCTTCACATCGTCCAGGACCTTGTCATAACGGTTCGCCAGAATACACAGGCTTTTTTCTTTAAACTCTTCCAGATTATTTACAACCTTGCTGCCAAAAAATGTGGAACCGTTTTCCAAATTGGGCTCATAGATGATGACAGTGGCGCCTTTTGCCTTGATCCGTTTCATAACACCCTGAATCGAACTCTGCCGGAAATTATCAGACTGCGATTTCATCGTAAGCCGATAAATTCCTACTACACAATTCTTGCCCGGTGTGCCGTCACGCCCCGCCGTTCCGGTTCCATAATAACCAGCCTTTTCCAAAATACGCTCTGCAACAAAATCTTTTCTGGTCCGGTTGGCATCCACGATTGCTCCAATAATGTTATTCGGAACATCATTATAATTTGCAAGAAGTTGTTTCGTATCCTTAGGCAGACAATATCCACCGTATCCAAATGAAGGATTGTTATAATGATTACCAATCCTTGGATCCAAACATACGCCCTCAATAATATGCTTTGTATTTAACCCGCGAACCTCTGCATAGGTATCCAGCTCATTAAAAAAAGATACCCGCATTGCCAAATAGGTATTTGCGAACAGTTTTACAGCCTCTGCTTCCGTAGGATCCATAAACAAAGTATCAATATTTTCCTTTATTGCACCCTGCTGCAATAAAGCAGCAAATTCATGAGCCTTTGACACCAAACGCTCATCCTCTAACGGCACGCCAATAATAATTCTGGACGGGTAAAGATTGTCATATAAAGCTCGTCCTTCCCGAAGGAATTCTGGCGAAAACAGAATATTTTCCGTATGATATTTTTCCCGCACACTCTTTGTATATCCAACTGGAACCGTAGACTTAATGATCATAATGGCCTGCGGATTTACTTTTAATACAAGTTCAATTACATTTTCAACAGAAGATGTATCAAAATAATTCTTAGCCGGATCATAATTCGTTGGCGTGGAAATAATGATAAAATCTGCATTCTGATACGCCGTTTCTGCATCCAGTGTTGCTGTTAAATTCAATTCTTTTGTAGATAAGTACTCCTCTATTTCCCTATCCACGATCGGTGATTTTTTGGAATTAAGCAAATCTACTTTTTCTTTTATTACATCCACTGCCGTTACAATGTTATTTTGTGCTAATAATACAGCGTTAGATAAACCTACATATCCCGTTCCGGCTACTGCCAATTTACTCATCTTATTATTACCCCTTCACAACTTTAAAACATTTGTTTAAATCTCACTAAACAATACCTATTAATGCAAATAGTATACTGTTTCAGAACCGTATCGAAACAATTTTGTTTTTTCTAAAAATCTAGAATTATTCTCCATTAACCTCGCAATTGCATCAGTATGGTCATCTTCTCGTGCCACATACACAATTATCGCATCAGTGTTAATGACTATATTATCATTTTTTATTTCGTAAAAAGATATATCATCTAATTCTTTTAATTCTAAAAAACTTTCCGCAATATTCCATTTATAGTTCTCATCGTATAAATATATACATGAGATATTGCCTAACTCACTTAATTTTTTCAAATTTTCCTTTTCAGAAAGTCGGAAATTAGGAATTCCATTTTTGTATCCCATACTCCCCAAAATTAAAAAGAAAATGACTACCAACAATTCCGTTTTCTTTTCTGCAAAATCCTTTAAAATATAATATACTAAACCTACAACTACTATATATACAAGACCCAATATATTCATCAAATATCGAATATCCTGATATGGAGCTAATTTCGCAATAAACAAACAATATACTCCTGTTGGGACAAAAATCAGTAAATATTTTTTTATAAAATCACTCTCTGGTCTATGTTTTTTTATTACGTAAAAATCAATTATAGTAAAACCTAGAATAAATAATAATATAACCAATGCCCGTCCTGCAAATAATTGCTTATTTATTGTTTCTAAAAATATTTTTAAATGTTCTAAAAAGCCACCAGAATGTATATTATTGAATGCTTCTTTGAAATATCTGTTTTATCATTGCTGGAAATACTAGCACCCCTGTTACAACACTTGTTATAATTGTCAAAGTGCTGTAAAAAAATTTTTTATAATTTCTATTTTGTATTACATAGACCGCATAAACAATACAAATAAAGCAGGTAAAAATTGAAAAATAGTATTGAGTCATCATGCCCGCTAATACAATTAGATATAGCTTCAAATAGTAAGTTTTATCATTACTAGACGGTTCCGTATTCATTAACAAAATTACTAATGCATTTGTCCATACCATCAATAAAACATACATTCTAAAAAAAGAAATTGAATTTATAAAACCAACTGAAAATAGAAACAACAGTGAAAAAATAGTTGCTAATCTTTTATTCTTTAGTAAATTTCCAAAAAGCCACCGCATCTGCCAAAAAACTATCATTGCTAATAAGACATTCAAACTCAATCCCATCCATGGCTCACACCGATTTGGAAAAAAAGAAGCTATTGTATGTATCAGGCAATAATATAATGGAGGATGTACATCTGCCGCTTGATTGGCCCACACATTTTTGTAATCAAATTTATGTCCCGGTTGCACAGCCATATAATCAGTCCACAATTTTTCTCCAGCATACTTTTTCCCGTCTATAATTTCTGGTGTTACAACCCCTAGCGATTGATTATACTGACAATTTGCCAAATGAAATGTTAAGATTTCATCTGTATGAAAACCACATTTATTTTTTCCTATAGAAAATAATACTATCATTAAAACAACTGTAATAATTATTTTCCATATATTTTTTTTCAAATAAGATTCTGCATCCTTTTTACTGTTTATTTTCATTTTATAAATTATCCTCAACCTATCTTATGTTCAAAAAACATTGCTTTATTTTTCTAGGAAGCCAAATAATTGCAGCGCCCAATTTAAATGTCTCTGTATTTTTTACATTGGCAATTTCATTGGCAATTTCTCTTGCAGCTCTATTATTGGCATTCCAAACTGCCTTTCTCTCGGCAAACCAGTCCTCAATGTAAGCCTCAAAATAGAGTTTCTCATTCAAATCTAATCCTTTAGCTGCTTCTTTTTCCTCATATTCCAATTTCATATATTTTTCTCGTGCATTTCTTAAATTATCCTTTTGTACAAATAAAGCAGCCTCCTTTTCTGGATCGTCAATATTAATTTTCTCAATATACTCCCCCATCTTCAAGAAACATTTGAAGTACCCATCAACATGTTCACATGTAGTTTTCTCTGTCATTGTAGATGCAGCTCTATATCTTCGTTTAAATAATCCTTCATGAATGTGTCCTACGCGTTCTGCTCCCAAAATAGTCTGATATGTAAACAAGTTGTCTTCATGGATAATGCCTTCCTCAAAAGAAATTCTCATGTTTTTTAAATATTCATTTCTAATCAACTGTAAACAAGGGGATACTCTATATTCTCCATTCTTTACCAAAGCAAGTAACATTTTTTCCCCTTTATATACGCCAGAATACCAATATTTTCTCTTATAATAATATAAGTTTTGATTAGAAGAACTTTCATCTAAATCATCATCTAAAAAACTTGTCCCATCAAAATATACAATATCTAATTTCTCGTTTTCTGCTTTAGAATATAATTTTTTCAGAGCATTTGCGTCCAACAAATCATCACTATCCATAAAATATATATATTTTCCGCGAGCTACACTCAATCCTCTATTTCTGGCAACCGACTGTCCCGAATTTTCTTCGGTATATACAGAAACCCTTTTATCTAGCTTAGAAATTTGTTTTAAGATACTTAAAGATTTGTCTGTCGAACCATCATTTATACAAATTATCTCTATATTTTTTAATGACTGCGCTTGTATAGACTCCAGACAACTCTTTAAATATTTTTCAGTATTGTACACTGGTATTATAACAGATACTGCAATTTCTTCCTTCACACGATTTTGTTGTATTACTCTAAATCCATTTTTCTCATATCTTCTATTCCTTTTTCTCAAACAATTTAATATATATGGAACAGATTTTATACGTCTGTAATATTCTCTATTTATATAATAGTCTTCTGGATAAGCCAAAATATTCATTGCCTTAAACTCACTGGACTCTATTTTTTCATATATTTTTCTCTTTGCATCATTAGAATGCACAGTATCAATATTAAAAACACATCCAGACAATACTGTTGTAATAAAGCTTTTTTCTAATTCCTCATATATATGCCTTTCATTCAACAATTTATATACTGCCTCATAGGCATCAAAAAATAATGTTGGATTCGTTGCTTTTAAACTTTGTAAACTTTTTGTCTGATTCACTCTATAGTAAACTAATTTTTCATTTAAATAGGTAATTCTTTCCGCTAATGCTAATGAAGAAAGTACAAAATAAACATCATTACTATGCCTTAAATTCTGAAAACGTAACTTGTATTTTTCTATAAATTTTCTACTATATAACTTGGTCCACGGACATGTAGTCGTAATTGTAAACAATCTATCTGGTATATCTTTCCTTGAAAAAACTTCTTTACCATCTAAAAGTTCTGTTCTTAATAAATGGTTCTGTACTAAACGTTCTCCAGTCTCTGTATTAAAATAGTCTGCATCAAATAAAACAATATCCGCATCTTGCTGTATTCCCTGTTTATAAGTCTTTTCTAAAAGTTCCAACTCAAAAAGATCATCCGCATCGAGAAATATCATATATTCTCCACTCGCATGGTCAATTCCATTATTTCGTGCCACTCCAGCATGCAAATTCTTTTGAGAAAGCACCATAAATCTGTTATCTTTTTTTGAATATTCCTCCAAAATGCATAATGATTCATCTGTTGATCCATCGTCTACGCATATTATCTCTATATCTTGAAGTGTCTGCTTCGTTAAGCAATCCAAAGATTCTCTTAAATACTCTGCCGCATTATATACCGGCATAATTACTGTAACTTTTATATTCTTCATAACTCATTTTTAACACCTTTCCAATTCTTACATTGTAAGCAAAAAATGCCACATACTACTCGTCCAAATACATGTATCCTTTTCGCCTGAATACAAACCGCGTTTTGCATCTATACCACTATCTTTAAATTTTTTATCAATTTCATTCATTGTCCTACGTTCCTGCATTCGATCTGCATCATCTAACATAATAACGAATTGTTCACTTAAATAATCGGGAATCATTGATATCACATCTATTCTAGAAAAACACTTCATATCTCCACCAATCGGTGCATCTATAATCACGAAATCAAATCTTGTATTTTCCCCTAACTTGTTTATAAAATCTTGATATACTCGAACATTTTCAACATTGTTATAGGTGACATATTCAATATTCATGTGCATAAGCTTAGAATTATTACTTATCGAATGTGTTTTTTCAAAAAAATCTATCCATGTTTTATCATGTTCCATAATGATATGATTCACATTTGGAAATGCTGACGCATACTGCAATGTCATCACACTAGATTGTCCGAGACCTAATTCCAATATATTTTGAGGATGAAATTCATTCAAAATTCTATATAAAGCATACAAAGCAGGATACCCCAAAGCCCATCGACCTGGTGAAAAAAATTTATTTTTTAACCACGAAGAATCTGCTATTGTATTATTAAACACCTGTCCCCATACTATTTCATTAGTACTTCTTTTTAGCTTTTCCAATCTGCTTTCAATGGAATCCACCATCTCCAATTGTTTCTTTAGTAAGACTTCTTTCTTTTCCTCCAATTGCTTGTTATACTCTAATACTTCGTCTCGAAAATTTCCAATAGCCTTTTGATATTGTTCGAGTTTCTTTCCCTGATTTTCTACCTCTAAAGCAATTTTCCCTATGAGTTTTTTCTGTTCAGATATGTTTGAATCCAATGTTTTTATCTCATCAAAAACATTTGTTTGAAATAGACAATCCGCTTCTACTTTTTGTTCAAATTTTTCTTGCGATATAGGCCAAATCCTTCTTAACCATGTTTTTAATTTTTTCATATTATATATCTACTCCATTTATTTACAATACTGTTTCACAAACCAATAGATCTTTTGAGGTACATGAATCAGCACTTTCCCCAGTGTAAATGTTTTAGATTGTTTTATATGGTTTAACTCTTCTTCTAACTTATGATTATCTTCTTTTTGTTTTACATTTTGTAAATATGATGAAAATTGTAGATTTCTAAATAAAAGTCTATACACATCTGCCCTATTTTTTACATAGGTCAAATAAGATTCACTCATAATCAAATTATATCTTTCTTTTTTATCCAAATTTTCCTTCAGCACATCCTCTTCTACCAATAAATCTATTTCCAAGATTCTAAAGATGCTCTCTTTCAAATGTTTGTATAATCTTTCATGTTCATCACGAAACTCTAAACTATCTAAATTCGCTATACATCCATCCAATGCATGATTTCGATAACTCATTGCAACTTGATCCCATATTCCATACTCTTTTAAAAATTGCATCAGCGCTTGAAAAGCCAAAAAAAAGTCCTCTGAATACAAATAATTAGTACTTTGACAGCTATCTTTTATTTGAATTCGATAATGAACTAACGCCTCATCTAAAATAACAATTCTAGAAGCTAAGATCAATGCTTTATTAGTAAAAAGAAGATCGTTTGTTCGTTTGATTTCTTGAAAATATACCTGATTCTCTAAAATAAATTTTCTCAAAAATAACTTATTCCACGCCCAATTATGGAACGAATTAAATATATGTTCTGGAAAATCTCTCCACATAAACACTTCTTTGGCGGGCAAGTATTCTTTTCTTAATCCGGCCGGTTCGTAGTTCTGAGCACCTGTTGCCTGGTGATAACACATAACACCAAAGACACCCACATCCGCTTTTTTTTCTTTGCAACGCAAATATATTTTTTGTAACATATCTAATTCAAAATAATCATCAGAATCTAAAAAAGAAAGATATTCTCCTTCTGCTTCTTTTAGTCCTAAGTTGCGCGCTGCCCCACCCCCCAAATGTTGCTGTTCCAATATTCTAAAACGTTCATCTTTTTGAGCATACTTTTGTAATATATCCATAGAAGCATCTGTCGATCCATCGTCAACACATATTATTTCTATGTCTTGAAGAGTTTGATGTACAACACTATCTAAACATTCTTTCAAATATGCTTCTGAATTATAGACCGGAATAATAACTGAAACTTTCACTGCTTGCTTCATTACGAACGATTACCTCTTATATTAAACTTATTCCTTGAAACTATCGATTCAGCTTCATATACGCATCACAAACTTCATTGACTTCTCCAGCCATTTTTGCAACACCATGATCAAGCCAAATTGCATGATCACACAATTTTCGTACGGTATCTATAGTATGCGATACAAACAAAAGCGTCGTTCCTCCACTCAACATCCGGTTCATACGTTCCATACATTTCTGCTGAAACAGGTAATCTCCTACTGCTAAGATTTCATCACAAATCAAGATATCTGGTGCCACCATAGTCGCTACAGAGAAGCCAAGTCTGGCAGTCATACCGGAAGAAAAGTTCTTAATCGGAGTATCCAGGAAATCCCACAGTTCCGCAAAATCCACAATCTCATCAAAATGCTCATCCATATATTTTTTTGAATGTCCTAACACGGTTCCATTCAGATAAATATTCTCACGAGCAGTCAGATTCGGGTCAAATCCGGCTCCTAACTCAATTAGCGGAGCAACCTCGCCATTCACTGTAATGCTGCCCTTATAGGGCTTTAAAATGCCACTGATTGCCTTTAACATGGTGGATTTTCCCGATCCGTTCACTCCGATCAGCGCCCATGCCTCTCCTTTTTTTACTTTAAAGGAAACATCCTTTACTGCCAGAAACTCCTGAAAAATCAGTTCTTTTTTTATCAGTTTAATGACATATTCCTTTAAATTATCGACCTTTTCACTCGCCATATTAAATCGAATTGTCACATTATTTACTTCAACTGCATACTCACTCATATACTCACCTGTTCTAATTTAAATATATAAAATAAATTCGTCCTGTTTCCGCTTAAACATCCAAAGTCCAAATGCAAGCATTGCAAATGCCAGAATCCATCCCCCGAAAAATATTCTCGGTCCCGGAAGATGACCGTAATATACCAGGTCACGGAATTGGGCCACATAATAGTACACTGGATTTAAGACCTTTACTACAAAACTAACACTTGCCGGTAATGATTCAACTGGGTAAAAAATCGGAGTCAGATACATCCATGCCGTAATAACAGCATGGTAAATGTACTGCACATCCCGAAAAAACACATTAAATTCTGCAAGGAAAAAACCAAGTCCACAGCAGAAAATATAGATCTGGACAATAACCAATGGAAATAACCAGAAAGTCCAGTATATGGTTGCTCTGGTACAGAGCATAACGATCAGCAATGCGCCAAGGGAAAATACCAGATCGATCATACAGCTTGTTACCTTAGACAATGTAAAGATATATTTTGGTACGTAGGTTTTTTTCAACAATGCCGCATTTCCGGTTACAGATGTCATTGCCTGGTTTGTCGATGTAGACAGGAAATCAAACAGCATTTTTCCTGTAAATAAATATACCGGGAAGTTCTGGATATTTCGGCTGAACATCGTTGAAAACACAATTGTCATAATAATCATGACAAATAGTGGATTCAATACGCTCCACAAATAGCCCAGAAAACTTCTCCGGTATTTCAGTTTAATATCTCTGCTCACGAGCTGGAACAGTAAGTCTTTGTACTTCAAAAATGTATTAATTCGGTCTACCCATAATTTCATAAACATTGCCTCATCTTTTCTTGTTTACTTCTCTGATTCTATCTTCTGATTGTGCCTTAACCGGTTATATATCTCCGAATGCAGCATCTTCTCATACACCGGGAATGTGATTCCAAACCGGTTCATCCACAGATACATTTTGAATTTTTTGCTGACCCGGTTCCAGAATTCCATGTTCAGCTTCTGAATCATTGCATTGTAGCGCAGGCAGTCTTTTCTGCCCTTCGTTTTATCGGGATTCATGATGCAGCCAGCTACATAATAGCTCAAAATAACGCCTTCGGTCTTCTTGTAAATATACTCTCTTGCCGCATCGGATAGCTCCGGATGTGCGTTATAGTGACGGATCAGATCTTCCGTCACCTTTTCTACATGACTCATCCGTTTTAAGCGGTTGGTTACCGATACGCTCTGCTCTGCGTTGCCCACCAGATACTGGTACAAATACAGATCCATGGGGTAAATGCTTGCTGCATAGGAGCATGGGATCGTGGTGTATTCATGGTCCTCATAGAAGATTTTTTCCGGCAGCTCATAGCGGTGTTTCTGGTAGAATTCCCGGTTGTAGCAGATGCCGTGAAAAGCAAAACAGCGGTCAAAATTCTTCCAGTTCTGCACGACATCCTCCAGTGTGTAGAGCGATTCATAGCGGTCTAAGAACATCCTCCATACGGTCTTTTCACCGGTCTGCATGTCTACCTGATGATACGGATTTAACACTACATCTGCACTGCAGTCAGTCAGTTTTTCCACAAATTCTTTCAAATTTTCCGTTACTACCCAGTCATCGGCATCAATCACCTTCAGATAGCGGCCAACTGCCTGCGCCGTTCCTGCATTGATTGCCGATCCATGCCCGCCGTTTTCTTTTGATATCAGGCGGAAGACCTGGGGATATTGTTCGATATATGTTCGGGCAATTTGCGCCGTCTGGTCTTTGGAGCCGTCATCTACAACAATGACTTCGATCTGGTTCAGCACTTCCGGATTCAGGAAGGATGTAAGGCAGACATTCAGATATTTTTCCACATTGTAGGACGGTATGATAAACGATACGATCTTGTCCATAAAAACCTCTCTGTGTCTTTCTAGCGGTATGTACGGCGAACCAGCATATTCGCCAGATAATACGTGTGGTACTGCGTTTTCCGAAGCAGGGAAACTGCTTTGTTGATGTTGCTGTCATAGATATCGCGGTATTGTTCTTTTAAGGTTCTGTCATACTGCCGCAGCTGCTGTTTTTTTTCTGCAGATGGCGGGAAGCTCAGCATGATTTTAAACTTACCTGCAATGACCCGGGCAATCAATCCGGCAATGTAACGCTTTTTGATGTCCGTACAGGGCAGCTGCTTCCCCAGCTGCTGATAAAAGCTCAGAAGGGATGACAGGACTTTATCGTAGTTCTGTTCGTTCTTCTGCATCTTTTCCAGTCCCACGCTCTGTCCCTCCCGTCCCAGACGATAATAATAAACGAAAGCATCCACAAAGCAGATTGTTTTCACATAGGGAATGGGGTACAGAATGTACTCGGTATCCACATAATAGCAGTGCTCATCAATACGGATCTGATGCTCCCGTAGGATTTCAGTCCGGATGGTCATGTTGTGCATCTTCATATAAAGCCGGTCTGCGATATCGTCAAACCGGTATATTTTCTGATATTCTACACCGTCAAACGGAATCTCGATCTCTGCTTTGGTCTGGAACGTGTTCTTATCTGCTTCTCCGTTATCGTAAGTCCACAAAAAACCGGAATATACGACATCCGCATCACTGGTTTTTAAAGTTCTCACCAGCCTGACAAAAGCTTCCTTTCCTACCCAGTCATCGGCATCTACTACCTTAAAGTAGGTTCCCAGCGCATATTCGATGCCACAGTTGATGCCGGATCCGTGACCGCCGTTTTCTTTGGTGATTACCCGGTACGTATCCGGATAACGCTCTGCGTATTCTCTGGCAATCTCCAAAGAATGATCCGTTGAGCCGTCATTGACGATGAGGATTTCAATATCCTGCATCAGCTCCGGTATCTCAAAGGATTCCAGATTGTCCCGGAGATATTTTTCTGCGTTGTAAGTCGGAACGATTACCGTTAATATTTTTTCCATAGTTTTATCCATTCTATTCTTTCAAAGCCGGATCTTCCCACATTCCTTCCTCAAAGCCATCTGTTGACTCCTTCATCAGAAGGACCTTTGGCGTCATCAAGATGAGCTTCAGATCAAGCCAGATGGAATAGTTCCGTATATAGGTCAGGTCCAGCTTTAGCTTGTCGTAGCTGGTGGTACAGTAACGCCCATGCACCTGCGCGTATCCCGTGAGTCCTGCCTTTACCTTCAGGCGGTATTCGAATTCCGGGATGTTTTTGGTGATGACGCGCGCCAGCTCCGGCCGCTCCGGCCGACCAGGCTCATATCACCTTTGATGATATTTAAAAGCTGCGGCAGCTCGTCCATACGGGTTGCCCGGAGGAATCGTCCTACCGGAAGAATGCGCGGATCCTTCTCCCCGGCTTTTACCGGTCCGCTCTTCTTTTCCGCATCCACGATCATGGTACGGAATTTGTAAATATGGAACACCTTTCCATCCAGTGTCAGACGCTCCTGGGTATAAAATACCGGGCCCTTATCCGTATTCCAGATTAAAAACGCTATAATCAGGAAAAACGGACTTGTCACCAGCAGCATGAATCCGGCAATCACCAGATCCTCCAGCCGTTTTACCACTGCCTGATCCCAGGCCAGGCCGCCGTCATTGCGGGAAAGATAAAGAGGGGAATCAAAAATATTCAGCTCTACGGATGTTCTCAGCAGAATATCGCTGACCTTCGGCACCGTGTAGCTTCGGATATTTCTGGCGTAGCAAAGCTTCATAAGCTGATTTCTGGCCCTTGCCGGGATATCGCCGATGATGACTCCGTCATAATCTTCTGCCTGCTTTACGATACGCTCCAGCCCCATGTCAATGGATACATTTTCCGCAATTTCGTATTTGTCGTCGCGAGTGCCGATCCGGTTGATCAGATGAAACATCGGCATCTTCCCGTACACCAGCAAAAGCCGTCTTTTCGGAAAGAGTGCTCCATACAGCTTTTTAAACACCAGCGCCCAGACCAGCACCACAGCCAGATCTACAATTGTCATCAGCAGTAATGCTGTAGGATTGTGCATCTTTTTATCAAACAGCACGACCTGTACATAGGAAAAGGCATTCACACCCACAATGGAGATCATGTGAGAATAGACCAGTGCCCAATATTTGTAAATTCCAACCTTCAGGCCTCCATACAGTCGGTGCAGGACCAGTGACAGGACCAGATATTCCCC
>OGJU01001863.1_pt1 | contig 12126 bp, 8 predicted proteins | sample 1572251 | NCBI WGS metagenome assembly OGJU01 (sample SAMEA2582144, study PRJEB24529) | metagenome | biome: Human gut stool | place: China | collected 2011
CCTATCTGGGGTGATGACTACAGCATCTGCTGCTGCGTATCCGCTACTCAGACCGGTAAGGAGATCCAGTTCTTCGGTGCTCGTGCTAACCTGGCTAAGTGCTTACTGTACGCTATTAACGGTGGTAAGGATGAGAAGCACCTTGACAAAGATGGCAAGCATATGCAGTGTGGTCCTGAAATCGCACCTATTACTTCTGAATACCTTGATTTCGATGAAGTTATGCATAAATATGACATCATGCTTGACTGGTGTGCAGCTCTGTATGTAAACATCCTGAACCTGATTCATTATATGCATGATAAATATTACTATGAAGCAGCTGAGATGGCTCTGATCGATACAGATGTAAGAAGAACATTCGCAACTGGTATTGCAGGTCTTTCTCACGTAGCTGACTCTCTGTCCGCTATTAAATATGCTAAGGTTAAGGTTATCCGTGACGAGCAGGGATGCGCTGTTGACTTCAAGACAGAAGGCGAGTTCCCTAAGTATGGTAACGATGATCCTAGAGCAGATGAATTCGCTGTATGGCTTCTGAAGACTTTCATGGAGAAGATCAAGAAGAATCATACTTACAGAAATTCTGAGCCTACAACATCTATCTTAACTATTACATCTAACGTTGTATATGGTAAGGCTACAGGTGCTCTTCCTGATGGTAGAGCAGCATACACACCATTTGCTCCTGGTGCATCACCATCTTACGGTGCGGAGCAGAGCGGCTTACTTGCTTCCCTGAACTCTGTAGCTAAGCTGCCTTATGAGTATGCTCTGGATGGTATTTCCAATACTCAGACAATGGCTCCTTCAGCTCTTGGTCATGACCTTGACGAGCAGAAGAATACTCTTGCAGGTGTTCTTGACGGATACTTTGATCGTGGTGCTCATCACCTTAACGTTAACGTATTCGGTACAGAGAAGTTGTTAGATGCACAGGCACATCCTGAGAAGCCTGAGTACGCAAACTTCACCATCCGTGTATCTGGTTATGCTGTTAAGTTCATCAGCCTGACTAAGGAACAGCAGGATGACGTTATCGCAAGAACTTGCCATAAGAAACTGTAATCTTAACAGGTTTTTAAGATAATTGATGTATTTGGGGTCGGGCAGGAATGTCCGACCCCTTTTTTGGTAATACTAAGTAGAAATCTAAGTCACTTACCTTCACCCCTCAGCTGCCAGAATGGCAGAGAATGGAGATTATTATAATGATTAAAGGCAGAATTCACTCATTAGAATCTTTTGGCGCAGTAGATGGCCCTGGAATCCGCTATCTTATTTTCCTGAAAGGATGTAATATGCGTTGTCAGTATTGTCACAACGTAGATACCTGGAATCCGGATACTGACAATCTGCAGACTGCAGATGAGCTTTTGGATAAGGCAGAACGTTTCCGCAGTTACTGGGGCAAGGAAGGCGGAATTACCGTCAGCGGCGGAGAAGCTTTACTGCAAATTGACTTTCTGATAGACCTTTTTAAGAAGGCTCATGAGAGAGGCATTAATACCAATCTGGATACTTCGGCACAGCCTTTTACCAGAGAAGAGCCTTTCTTTTCCAAATTTAACGAATTATTGAAATATACTGATCTTGTAATGCTGGATATTAAACATATTGATGATGAAGAACACAAGAAGCTTACAGGTCATACAAACAAGAATATTCTGGATTGTGCTAGATATCTTTCTGAGCAGGGTATTCCCATGTGGATTAGACACGTTCTGGTTCCGGGTATTACAGACAATGATGAATACCTGAAGAGAACAAGAGAGTTTATTGATTCTCTGGATACTGTGAAGAAAGTAGAAGTACTTCCTTATCATACTTTAGGAGAATACAAGTGGAAGGAACTCGGCATTCCTTATAAGCTTGAAGGAGTAGATCCTCCCTCAGAAGAAAGAATACAGAATGCCAAGAAAATTCTGGAATTCTCAAAATATTAATAATTATGAACTATATTGTAATGGATCTGGAATGGAATCAGGCTTCTGATGAGAAGACAAAGCTTGCCAATGAGTTATTGTTTGAGATTATAGAAATAGGCGCTGTCAAACTCAATGATAAGAAACATCAGATTGACAGCTTTCATGAATTGATCAAGCCACAGGTATTTCATCGTATGAACCAGGTAACAGGTGAATTAATCCATATACAGATGGAGCAATTGAGTAATTGCCGGTCATTTGAAGAAGTGGCCGGGGATTTTCTGAAATGGTGTGGAGAGGATTATGTCTTCTGTACATGGGGCGGAGCTGATCTGACAGAGCTGCAAAGAAATATGGAATATTATCATATGTCTTCTCTTAGTAGTGGCCCGTTAAAATACTATGATATACAGAAACTGTTCAGTATTGCTTATGAAGACAGGAAGACCAGAAGATCTTTGAAATATGCAGTAGATTATCTGGAGATAGAGCAGGATATAGCATTTCACAGAGCAGACAGTGATGCCTATTATACAGCCAAGGTAATGTCTCACTTCTATAATCCTGCATTATTTGATAATTATTCATTTGACACATACCAGCTCCCAAAGAGCCGGGCAGATGAGGTTCATGCAATTTTTGAAAATTATGAGAAATATATATCAAGACCATTTCCGGATAAATTAACTGCCATGCAGGATAAGGAAGTAATATCTACAAGATGCTTTCTGTGTGGTGCCAATACCAAACGCAGAATTCCATGGTTCTCTGTGAACAATGGAAAACACTATTACGCTGTCGTCTGCTGCAAAACCCATGGATATCTGAAAGGAAAGATACGTATGCGTAAATCTGTACAGGATGATTGCATCTATGTGGTGAAAACATTAAAATCTATTGATGAGAATGGTGTAACAGATATATTGAAAAGAAAACAGCAGACGAGAGAAGTACGTAAAGAAAGAAGACACCGCTTGTAGTGTGAGAAACTACAAGCGGTGTTTTTAGTGGCGCTTTTTATAAGCTTTACGGCGCTTCTTTTGTTGTTTTTTGAACAGGCGTGCATTACGTCTGGCGTTACGTTTGGCGGCTCTGGCTTCCTTGGAGCGCTGACGTCGTCTTTTGCTGCTTTGTCCTCTTGGTGAGAAGCTGTAGCTGTTGATAAAGGAAATCAGGATCAGGATAAAGATGATGATTCCTGCAACAGCCAGGACACCCAGAAGAACTTTTTTGATATTAATAAATATCACTTTAGATGTAGCATTTGTGTCTGTGTTCATTGCAGTGTCTGTTGTATTTTGATTAGAGTCTGCAGCAAAATGAAAGGATTCCTTTTGTTCTTTGGAAAAGTATATATTACAGCTTCCTACAGGAACGTTAGAATAGGTGTATGCAATTGTTGCAATCAAATCAGAGGATTCATTGGTGTCCGCATATTCCAGAGTAGATACCGCATCCTGGAAAGAAGCGGTATTAGGAAGAATGATATAGGCATCAGACTCCATGTTCATAAGTGGGGTGGAATCACCGAATAAATCATTGCTGGTATCAAAAGAATCCAGATTATCAATCTTGTATTTTGTTTCATTGTCGCTTACCATCAGCTTCTGAAAATTTTCAAAACCATAATTAAATAACTGAATCGTGTCAGTGAACTGATTAGGTGATTCTTCCATAAATACAACACAGACAAGTTTCATACCATCTTTTTCAGCACCGGATACAAGAGTCTGTCTTGCCTGGGATACGAAACCGGTTTTAGAACCCAGTAGATATGGATAGGCATGCTCTTTTCCCTTGTATAACTGGTTCTTGGAATTGATCCAGATATCATCGGGCTGAGTATCTGTAGGTGGAATATTATAATGTGATGTGGAGGACATTTTACATAGCAGCTCATTGTTAAAAAATTCGCAACCAATCAATGCCAGGTCATAGGCACTGGTGTAGTGGTTTTCATCAAAAAGACCGTTGGCATTTACAAAGTGGGTGTTCTCACATCCAAGCTCCTTTGCTTTATCATTCATGATCTGGGCGAAAGCCTCCTGTGTTGGTTCTTTTCCCAGAGCTTCGGCAACATGCTCACCGACAGCAGAGGCTGCTTCATTGGCAGAGCCGACCAGAATGCCATACATTGCCTGTTCCATGGTAATCACTTCGCCTTCATCTATTCCCATGTTGGAACCGTCGCTTGGCACACCGTATACGGCATTATGGGAAAATGTAACCTTTTCATCCAGGTTGCAATTCTGAGCAGCCAGAAGACAGGTCATGATCTTGGTCGTGCTGGCAGGGTACATCTCTTCGTGGATATTCTTGGAATAGAGAATCGTGTGCGTATTCATTTCCATTAAAATGGCAGACTCTGCACCAATGGCAGGTCCTTCCGGCCAGTTGGCAATTTCATTGGACTGAATGGGAAGAGACTTGCGTTCTTCCATCTGCTGCTGATACTCATTGGTGGTATCTGCATGGGATGTAAAGGGGATAGAGACCGCAAGTATAACACATGTAAGAGCGGTCGCAGTATAACGAATCAGTGTCTTTATCATAAAAAGAAAATCCTTTCCAAAATGCTGAATAATCTATATTATTTTACACCATTTTCTATAAAATAAATAGACCTAAAATACCGTGACAAAGCGCAAGGGCTGGTGTAAAATCAAATCTATAAAAGCACAAAATGGAGGAACTTATGCGATTAAGAAATGTAACAGGTTCAAAGGATATGATAGCACAGAGTCAGTACGTGATTCATGAGCCGCAGGAACATAAGGGAAAATGGAGTGAGGTCTTTGGAAATGACAGACCAATCCATATAGAGATAGGTATGGGAAAAGGTAAATTTATCATGGGAATGGCGCAGGCTCATCCAGATATTAATTACATAGGAATCGAGAAGTATTCTACAGTACTTCTGCGTGCCATTCAGAAAATGGAAGAAAACGAATTGCCAAATGTAGTATTTATCCGTATGGATGCAGAGGATATCTGTGAAGTATTTGACAAGGAAGAGATAGACAAGATATATCTGAATTTCTCAGATCCATGGCCTAAGGACAGACACGCTAAGAGAAGACTGCCCTCCAGGGAATTTCTGGCAAGATATGATCAATTCCTGGTAAAGGGAGGCAGACTGGAATTTAAGACAGATAACAAAGAGTTGTTTGATTTTGCACTGGAAGAGCTGGAGCCTGCGGACTGGAAGGCAGAGGCAGTGACCAGGGATCTGCATCATGATGAAAAGCTGTGTGCAGGGAATATTATGACAGAGTATGAAGAGAAATTCTCAGCTCAGGGGAATCCGATCTATAAATATATTATCTATAGATAGAGTACATAGTACAAATATGGGAGGTTACAAAATGACAGAGAAGTGGGTAAAAGAGGTATATGAAAAAATACTGACAAAAGAAGAACAGGTTGCGAAGAGAAATGCACACAAGATACCATATACAACGAAAGATGGTGTATTTGATGATAAGAGTGGTAAAGAGATCTGCTGGTGGACCAATGGATTCTGGGGCGGTATGATGTGGCAGCTTTATCATGCAACAGGAAATGAGCTGTATCGAGAGATTGCAATCGAGAACGAAGAAAAACTGGATGCAAATCTCATGAACAGACAGGGCATGGACCATGACAGCGGTTTTAAATGGCTTCCAACAGCAGTAGCACATTATCGTGTGGATGGAAATGGGGAATCTAGAAACAGAGCATTGCTGGCAGCAGATAATCTTGCTGGCAGATTTAACCCGGTTGGACGTTTTATCAGAGCCTGGAATAACTGGGATGGCAATGAGGACGGCTCTTTTGCGGGCAGAGCAATTGTTGACTGTATGATGAATCTTCCATTACTGTATTGGGCTGGTGATGAACTTCATGACCCGAAATTTTATCATGTGGCTAAGATGCATGCAGATACAGCCATGGAATATTTTGTCAGAGATGATGGTTCTGTCAATCATATTGTAGACTTCAATGCAGAGACAGGTGAATTTGTGCAGTCTGTAGGTGGACAGGGATATGGGGTAGGTTCTTCCTGGACCAGAGGACAGGCATGGGCTATTTATGGATTTGCACTGAGCTACCGTCATACGAAGCAGGAGAAATATCTGGATACAGCCAGAAAAGTAGCAGCATATTTTATATCCTGTATTCCTGAGAGCGGTCTGATTCCTGTAGATTTCAGACAGCCGGCAGAGCCGGCGTGGGAAGACTCCACGGCAGCAGCAATTGCGGCCTGCGGTATGCTTGAGATTGCTTCTCATCTGTCAGAGGAAGAAGGCGCCCAATACAAAGAAGCAGCTCTTAGAATGCTGAAAGCATTGGCAGAAAAGAGATGTAACTGGGATGAGAATCAGGATAATCTGTTAGAGAAGTGTACAGCAGCTTACCATGACAAGGATCATGAATTTTCCATTATTTATGGAGATTATTATTTTATAGAGGCAATCTGGAAATTATGTGATAAAGAGATGTTCATATGGTAATGAACTGGTGAATGGAGGGGGAGAAATGGTATTTCAACCAAAGACAGTTGATTATGAATTAAGTCCATATACAGGGCTTACAAGGCAGAGCTGGATAGAAGCAGGAGAGTATCTTTTGCAGGGGATTTTCAATAATATCAAGTCCTTTGACGATCCGGTGGTTATGCCCAGAAAAGAAACAAAAGTAACCTATCCGCATAGTGCAGATGCAATCTGGGAGTGGAAAGCAGAATATTTTGAAGGACTGGCGAGATCTTTCTTCGTTGCAGCGCCACTGATTGCAAATAATCCTGAGCTTGTAATCAATGGATATTCCATCAAAGAGTATTACAAAAATCATGTACTAAGAGCCTGTACACCTTCAGATAAATTATCAGTAGGAAGATATGAAGAATTGGTAGAACTGGCAGGAAAAGAAGATCCGTTCCGAGCTTTTCAGCAGACAGTAGAGACTTGTGCGCTGGTTATCTGTCTTTGGATCAGCAAGGAGCAGATATGGGATACCTATACCAGGAAGGAAAAAGATCTGATAGCAGAGTTCCTTTATGGATATGCAAATGGTAATACCGTACCGCAGAACTGGCGTCTGTTCAATATGCTGGATCTGGCATTTCTGTCTATGGAGGGATATCCTATTGATGAGGATATTATGAGAGAACATGCCCAGGCTATTGTGAATTATTATGCAGGGGATGGCTGGTATCGTGACGGGCAGTCTTTTGATTATTATTCCTGTTGGGCTTTTAATGTATATGCACCTATCTGGAACCAATGGTATGGATACAGGAAGGAACCATATCTGGCAGCAAAATTTGAAGAATACTCCAATACGTTAATGAAGACATATGCGGATTTCTTTGATGTGGATGGCTTTACAAACATGTGGGGACGCAGCAACATATATCGAAATGCGGCTACGAGTGCCTTTGATGGCAATATGATGCTGAAGCATTGGGAAGCTGATCCCGGGCTTGCAAGAAGAATTTCCTCCGGTTCTTTGTTACAGTTCCTGCAAAGAGAGGACTTCCTGTATAAGGGTGTACCTACGTTGGGATTCTATGGGCAGTTCACTCCTTTGGTTCAGGGCTATTCCTGTGCAGAATCTCCATTCTGGCTTGGCAAGGCATTTCTTTGTCTGCATTTACCCAAAGACCATCCTTTCTGGACAGCGAAAGAGAATAATGGTACATGGGAGAAGTTAAAAGATCAGGAAGTAAAAGTAACAGCACTGGATGGTCCTGCATTATGCTTCTCCAATCATCGGGCAAATGGCGAGACAATATTACGAACAGGCAAGGTAGTAAAGGACAGGGGAGACGAGCATGGTATGTGGAATTATTCCAAGCTGTGCTTTAACACAAAGTATCCCTGGGAATCTGCACCTGCAAAAGATATTGAGGCGCAGCAGTATGTGCTTCATGATGTAACGACAGATACCTATGATAAGGCAAATGTAACATTCTGGCATGGACAAAAGGAGGATGTGTTATATAGACGTCAGTTCTTTGGCTATAATCTTCAGACAGAGTGTCACTGGATACAGGCGATGAATCTGGCTGATTTCACAGTACCATGTGGTGTGATCAGAGTAGATAAGCTCAGACTCTTTAAGAAGCCTGTCTCACTGACCCTTGGCGCATATGGCTTCCCGGATAACGGAACGCAGATAACGCTAAAGGAACAGCCATATGAAGATGGCAAAGCCAAAGCTGTTATCTTAAAGGGACATGATGCTACAGGCAGGGAGAAACAGCTTGCCATGACAATTTATGACGGATGGGATGATATTGCATATGTAGAGAGCTGTGGTACGAATCCCGATTCGGAACATTCCATTGTTGTATATGCCAAGTTGGAGAGACAGAATCAGAAACATTATGACCCTTTCATTCTGATCTCACAGGTAATTACCAAAGAAACGCTGGAAGATTTCACAGAGGATGAATTGTTCCCGATAGAAAGTGTAACCTATACTGACCCTCAAAAGAAGGGCGGCTATGGACCGGTACAGGTGAGATTAAAGAATGGGAGTACCCGTAAAGTAGACTTTGAAGGTATGGAAGGGCAGCTGATGCTGTAAGATATTACAAAATAGAATACTGTAACAGGTATTTTCCTGATGGTTCTTAGATTTGCAGGATGTACAATAAAAAGACTGGAAGAATCCAGTCTTTTTATATTGAGTCGATGCGACAAGATTTGAACTTGCGACCTCTGCGTCCCGAACGCAGCGCTCTACCAAGCTGAGCCACGCATCGAAAGAAATTTTATCAGTTCTTTTTTGATTATACTTGATGTTGGCTTTTTTTCAAGCTCTTTTTCAAAAAAAGTATTGAAAAGTTATAGAAATTTAATAAAATGGAGTCAAGGTATAAAACAAAAGAAGTAACAGGAAGGCATGGCAGATAAGATGAAAACAGGCAGTGAAAAATTGACAAATGCGTATATCAGACACAAGCTGGATCACAATGGAAGAAGATTAGGGACGGTCATTAAGTGGATTGTTTTTTCTATTGTATCAGGTGTTGTCGTGGGACTGGTAGGAACGGCTTTTTATTTCGCTATGGACTGGGTAACGGCTACAAGGCTGGCGCATCCCTGGCTGGTGTTAGGTCTTCCTTTTGGTGGTATGGCAATTGTAGGCTTGTATAAATTACTTCATGATGAGAAGGATACAGGAACGAATCTTGTACTGTCTGCTATTTCGGCGGGAGAGAGTGTACCGCTTAGAATGGCGCCCCTAATTTTTGCGACCACGTTACTGACGCATTTATTTGGCGGTTCTGCAGGACGTGAGGGTGCTGCTTTACAGTTGGGAGGAAGTCTGGGTAATACACTGGGCAGATTGTTCCGGTTTGATGAGAAGGATCAGCACGTTATGATCATGTGTGGAATGAGTGCGGCTTTTTCGGCATTGTTTGGAACGCCTATGGCAGCTGCAATCTTCTCTATGGAGGTCGTAACAGTAGGTATCATGCATTATTCTGCGCTGGTGCCATGTGTGGTATCTTCTCTGGTGGCACATGCAATTGCCATTTCCTTTGGTGCTGCGGCAGAATTATTTCCCATAGGAGAGATTCCAGCATTTACATTACAGTCAGCAGCAATTCTGACACTTCTGTCAGCTATGTGTGCAATTGTCAGCATTTTGTTCTGTATTATGCTGCACCGCAGTGAATGGCTGTATCGTAAACTATTTAAAAATGCTTATCTTCGTGCGGCAGCTGGCGGTGTCGTACTTACCATACTTAAGATGCTGGTTGGCTCCCAGACTTATAATGGTACGGGTGTATCCGTGATTGCCAGTTGTATGGAAGGGAATGTAAGACCGGAAGCGTTTTTCATGAAGATGCTGTTTACGGCATTGACACTGGGAGCAGGTTATAAGGGCGGTGAGATAGTCCCTTCCTTCTTTATTTGTGCATCCTTTGGATGTCTGTTTGGTAATATAATCGGATTCTCCCCAGCCATGTGTGCGGCAGTAGGTATGACGTCCGTATTCTGTGGTGTTACGAACTGTCCGATTACATCGCTGTTGATCAGCTTTGAATTATTTGGATATGATGGAATGCCATATTTCCTGCTGGCGGTAGCTTTCAGTTATATGTTATCCGGTTATACAGGATTATACCGAAGCCAGAAGATTGTATATTCCAAATTCAAGACCAACTATATCAATAAGCAGACACATTAATTGCAAAAGGCAATATCGTGCAGAAGGATGGCGGCATCATGGAAATCCGCAGCCGGTACTTCACAACAGGATAGGGCAATATGGGCATACTCTTTCGTTTCCTTTGGAGAGGCGAATACGAGGATGCCTTTTTTGGATGCTTTTTCCTTGAATTCCTGATTGGTAAGTGTACTTTTGATATGAAGATGTACCAGAGTAACGGATTCTCCCATAGTGACAAATGCCTGATCGCCAAAGGTCTGTTCCAGTTCGGTTGCAAGGGTCTTTGCTTTACCTGCATAGAGACGTTTTAATTTACGAATTTGACTGTCCAGGTGTCCGTCACGGAGGAACTGGCACAATGCAAGCTGTTCTGCTTTGGAGGCGGTCTGGTTATATAATGCTGCTTTACGCTGGTATAGCGGCAGCAGTTCATCCGGCAGAATCATGAAGCTTAGACGGATGGAGGGCAGCAGCAGTTTGGAAAAGGTACTCAGATCTACGACATTAGTTCCGCCGGCTAAGCCCTGAAGACAGGGGCGTGGCTTGCTGAAATAACGAAATTCATTATTATAATCATCTTCGATAATAAGTCTGTTATGGGATACGGTATCACGTAACAGGCTGAGTCTTTTCTCCATGGGCATGACATCACCAAGGGAAGTCATATTAGAGGGTGTCATATAGAGAACATCTGCGTGTTCTTTATCTTGAATGACCGCAAATCCATAATCTTCAAAAATAACAGTACCCTGTTCAAACTTGGAATCCTGAAAAGCAACGGAGTGTTTATCCCTGATGAGAGGACACAGGATGTTGAGAAGACTCTGGGAACCTGCACCAATGATGATATTATCCGGCGTACAGACCGCATTCCTTTTGTTGATGACATAATTACATATCGTTTCTCGAAGTTCCCGTTCACCTTGGGGTTCTCCGTAGGTCAGCATTCGTTTATCCTGACGAAGGGCGCTCTTAATATATCTTTTCCACAGGTTAAAGTCAAAACTGTCAGCATCTGCATTGTTGGAGGTGAAATTATAGACAGCCTGAGGTGTTGAATTGTGGATATTTTTTGAAATTTGCGCAGATAATGTGGATGGAACTAAGGGGCGGCCTGTCACATAATAACCACTTTGAGGGCGGGATATGATATAACCGTCTGCAGCAAGGCATAGGTAGGCGGTCTCTATTGTTGTCCTGCTGAGACCAAGCTGTTCGGAGCAGCGGCGGATAGAGGGCATTTTCGTATTTTCAGGAAGCTTTCTTGTGAGAATCAGTTCCTTATAATAATCATATACTTGCATATAACGGGTAGATTGACCGGACTCTATATCTAAATTCATGGCAGTTCCTTTCCAGTAGTTTTTTTCAGCGTAGCATGCATAAGAAAACATTGCAAGCAGGTTTTTCTTTTTGGAAAACTGTGGTATGATGAGAAGTAAAGCATCGAAGATGCGATTTTGCGCATGTAATTTTGAATAGATATAATATGATATATTACAGGTATGCTGAGTACCGGAAATGAGGAAATATATGAGGAGTCTGCTGAAATATTTAAAAGACTATAAGAAAGAAAGTATTCTTGCACCCGTATTCAAAATGCTGGAAGCATCTTTTGAATTATTCGTGCCGCTCGTTATGGCGGCAATTATTGATACCGGTATTGCCAATCATGACAAGGGTTATATCTTCAGAATGGGTGGCGTATTGGTAGCATTAGGGCTGATTGGTCTGGCTTGTTCTGTGACAGCACAGTTCTTTAGTGCAAAGGCAGCCGTTGGTTTTGCTACGAAGCTGAGACATGCGCTGTTTTCCCATATTCAGGGATTATCCTATGCGGAGCTGGATACACTGGGAACGAATACCTTAATTACACGAATGACCAGTGATGTAAATCAGCTGCAGTCAGGTGTCAATCTGACACTGCGTCTGCTGTTACGTTCTCCGTTTATTGTATTTGGTGCCATGATCATGGCATTTCCCGTGGATGTAAAGGCAGCGCTGATTTTCGTCGTTACAATTCCACTTT
>OGJU01001865.1_pt1 | contig 12096 bp, 9 predicted proteins | sample 1572251 | NCBI WGS metagenome assembly OGJU01 (sample SAMEA2582144, study PRJEB24529) | metagenome | biome: Human gut stool | place: China | collected 2011
CAGGTGACACCTTCGCCAGCCTCCACCGCGGCGCGAAGTATCTTCTTGATATCCGCCCGGCAGGAAAGTGGCCGGCAGAGTGCTTCTACTATGCAGGCGGCGTTCCGGCGATCATGGAGGAGATCAAAGACCACCTTCACCTTGATGTCATGACCGTGACCGGAAAGATTCTCGGCGAGAACTTAAAGGAATTAAAAGAGAACGGATTCTATGAGCGCTGTGAAAAATGGCTTCAGAAGTTCAACGAGCGCTACGGAATCTCCATCACAAGACAGGACATCATCCGTCCGGCTGACAAGGCCATCGGAACCGACGGCAGCATCGCGATCCTGCGCGGAAACCTTGCTCCGGAAGGTGCGGTCATCAAGCACACCGCATGCCCGAAGGAGATGTTCAAGGCAGTCCTCAAGGCAAGACCGTTTGACAGCGAAGAAGAGTGCCTGGATGCCGTTTTAAAGCACAAGGTTGAGAAAGGCGACGCAGTCTTCATCCGTTACGAGGGACCGAAGGGAAGCGGTATGCCGGAGATGTTCTACACCTCCGAGGCCATCAGCAGCGATAAGGAGCTTGGCCGTTCCATCGCCCTGATCACAGACGGAAGATTCTCCGGTGCATCCACAGGTCCGGTTATCGGACACTGCAGCCCGGAGGCGGCAGATGGCGGCCCGATCGCGCTCGTTGAGGAAGGCGATCTTATCGAGGTCGATGTGATGGAGAGAAAGTTAAACATCATCGGTATCAAGGGCGAGCGAAAGACTCCGGAAGAGATCGACGCGGTCCTTGCCGAGAGAAAGAAAAACTGGAAGCCGAGAGAGCTCCGCTACAAGAGCGGTGTGCTCCGTATGTTCAGTGAGCATGCGGCAAGCCCGATGAAAGGTGCATATCTGGAATTCTAAAAAAATAAAATGAGACTGGCAGTAAATGCTGGCTGCCAGCTTGCAAAAGAAGCGTCCCGGATCGTGAGATGACAGTTCTCTCTGATCCGGGGCGGTTTTATATCATTACCATTTCGCATTCCCAATCGGAAAAATCTACTGCTGCCACTGTACTGTTACGGAATTATCAGTTCAGAAAATTCCTATCCGCATACAGGAACAGACACATACTTTTCATATAATAAAGATTGCACGAACGAGTGTTCCTGTGGTAGAATGATGGTATCTGTTGTCGGAATACCGGCGGTTTCAGTATGTGGGAGATACGTGCAGAACCGTCAGCCTCCGGAAACGTGAAAGGGGAACAGAATGAACAATTACGATACATTAAATCCGATGCAGCGGGAAGCTGTCTTCACTACGGAAGGTCCGCTCTTAGTGCTGGCGGGCGCCGGATCCGGAAAGACACGGGCGCTGACGCACCGGGTTGCTTATTTAATAGAGGAAAAGGGTGTGAAGCCCTGGAATATCCTGGCGATCACCTTTACAAACAAGGCGGCGGGAGAGATGCGGGACCGTGTCAACAGCCTTGTGGAATACGGCGCGGACAGTGTCTGGGTCAGCACCTTCCACTCCCTCTGTGTGCGGATCTTAAGAAGATTTATTGAGAACATCGGCTACACGACGGATTTTTCCATCTATGATTCCGATGATACAAAAACCCTGATGAAACAGATCTTCAAGGATCTTGAGGTGAATACAAAGGTATTAAAAGAACGGGGTGTCCTCGGCGTGATCTCCTCCGCAAAGAACGAGATGATCAGTCCGGAAGAATTTATGCTCAGCGCGAAGGCTGAGGGGGATTCGAGACTGAAACGGATTGCGGAGCTCTATATGGAGTACCAGAAACGTTTAAAAAAGAACAATGCCCTGGATTTCGATGACCTTCTTGTAAAGACCGTGGAGTTGTTCCAGTCAAAGCAGGAAGTTTTGGAGTATTATCAGGACCGTTTCCGCTATATTATGGTGGATGAGTATCAGGATACAAATACGGTACAGTTTAAGCTTGTGAGCCTTTTAGCGGCAAAATACCGGAATATCTGCGTGGTGGGCGATGATGACCAGTCGATCTACCGGTTCCGCGGTGCGAATATCAGAAATATCTTAAGCTTTGAGGAGACGTTCCCGGGGGCGAAGGTGATCAAGCTGGAGCAGAATTACCGTTCCACAAAGATGATCCTGGATTCGGCGAATGAGGTGATCAGGAACAACACCGGAAGAAAGGATAAGACGCTCTGGACCGAGAACGAGGTCGGAGAGCGGCCGGTGTTCCGGGAGTTCAGCTCTTCCTTTGAGGAAGCGGAGTGGATCGTGCGGGATATCGTGAAGAGAGGCGGACCATGGAAGGATTACGCGATCCTCTACCGCACGAATGCCCAGTCCCGTATATTCGAGGAGAAATGTGTTGCGTACAATCTCCCGTATCGTCTCGTGGGCGGCGTAAACTTCTACCAGAGAAAAGAGATCAAGGATGTTCTCTGCTATTTAAAGACGATCGCCAATGGGCGGGATGACCTGGCTGTGCAGAGGATCATCAATGTTCCGAAGCGCGGAATCGGAGCTATGAGTGTCGCCCGGGTGAACATGTTCGCGATGGAAAACGATATGAGTTTCTATGAGGCGCTGGAGAGGGCGCAGGCTGTTCCGGGAATCGGAAAAGCGGCGTTAAAGATCGGAGTATTTACAGACCAGATCAGCGAGTTCCGGAAGATGTTAAAGGAAGAGACTCCGATCAAGGATGTGATCGAGGCGATCCTTGATAAGACAGGATATCGTGACGAGCTGAAGGAAGAGGGCGAGGTGGAAGCCGAGTCCAGAATGGAAAATATTGAGGAATTGATCAACAAGGCAGTCTCCTACTGGGAGAGCGCCGAGGAACCGAGTCTGTCTGCATTTTTAGAGGAGGTTGCCCTGGTTGCGGATATCGACAGTATGGATGAGTCAGAGGATAGAATTATCCGTATGACACTGCATTCCGCTAAAGGTCTGGAGTTCCCGTATGTGTATCTTGCGGGAATGGAAGATGGTCTTTTCCCGAGTATGATGTCTCTGATGGAAGGACCGGAGGCACTGGAGGAGGAGCGCCGTCTCTGCTATGTGGGGATCACGAGGGCGGAGAAGCGCCTGACGCTGACCGCCGCAAAGAGCCGTATGGTGAAGGGCGAGATGCAGTACGCGAGAACGAGCCGGTTTATTGACGAGATCCCGGATGTGTGCCTGGAACGTCCGGATCAGGATGACTCAAAGACCGGATGGAAGAAAATGGCAGACGCGTACAGGAACCTTCCGGAGGAAGCGGGACTTCCGTGGGCGAAGGCTTCCGGCGCGGACGGAAAAGCGGCTGACGGTCACACCGGAAGATTCCAGAACCGTCCGGCGGGTGTGAGTCTTTTTGGACAGAAATCCGATGCCTATAAGAATCCATATGCCTCCGGGACTTCTGCGGCGCCGAAGAACACGCCGACCTTCGGAAAGGCGTTCACCGTAGAAAAACCGAAGTCTTTGGATTACTCCGAAGGTGACCGCGTCCATCACATGCGTTTTGGTGACGGAACCGTGAAATCCATCGCGGACGGCGGAAAAGATTTCGAGGTCACAGTCGATTTTGATCATGCGGCGATCGGGACAAGGAAGATGTTTGCTTCCTTTGCGAAGCTGAAGAAGCTGTAAATAAATTAGCCAAAAGAAATTTAGTATTGATTTTTTGGGGGCAATCGCATATAATTAAAAACAGCTAAGGAAAGTGCTTATATGTCTATGAGTACGCGAAAACCCCCGGAGTGGCACCTCCGGGGGTTTTCTTGCTCTTTGCGGTGAGCCGAACCGTTTAGGCTGTTACTGTCGGTTGTCCCTATCCAGCCATTTGCAAACATAGTAGCCAACTATGCTTGCCGCGACAGAGACAAGGAAAGTGTTTATGTAATCTATAAATACCGCCTCCTTTCTGCTGGAGGTGCGACAGCAGTTTTATTTTATCATGTTTATCTCAGTCGAGAAGCCTCCACCTCTTCAGGTGGTGAGTAATAACAAATTAGTCTCAGTGGGAGTTAGGTCTCCGACTGAGATAAACGCTCCGCGAGGATGCGCAGTGATTCTGTAAAGAATATGTCAGCTTACGCTGACCAGAATCACGCGCCAAGTCTCACGGACGTTCGACTTGAATTGTAGAGCTCCATATACTGCGGTATAAAAAAATGGTGTCTAAAACTATGAAAATTTAGGGATAGTAAAAACCATAAAATCATGATATACTATTACAAAGTATCTGTCCGTGCGGATTATTCTTGTCCGGGGCGGCTGTGAAACAGAAAGGATGTGTGAGGATGAACAAATTCGATACGATGAGTAAAGACGCACTCAGCAAAATGGAAGAGCTTATAAACGCGTCCAAGCTGAATGAACTGCTTCATAAAAAAGAAGAAGAGGATAAGAAAAAGAATTGTATCCTCTGGGTGCTTGCTATCATCGGCGCTGTTGCTGCTGTAGCCGGAATCGCATACGCAGTATATCGCTTCTTTACACCGGATTATCTGGAAGATTTTGAAGACGATTTCGACGATGATTTCGACGATGACTTTTTCGAGGAAGAGGAGGGCACTCCGAAAAAAGCTGTCGAGAAGGATGACGAGAAAGAAGCTTAAGCCGAAATGCTTACAAACACAATGAGAACGAGGCTGTGGCAGGGATCGCTTGCACAGCCTTTTTCTGTGCATAAAAACATATCAGGGAACGAGGCATCGTTTACGCGCTGTGCGATCAGAAACGGAAAAATCCGATTCCCGGCAGAAAAAGGAGTACAAAAATTATATGAAAAAAGGTGAGATCTACACCGGTACAGTGGAAAAGATGGATTTTCCAAATAAAGGAATCCTCCATATCGGAGAGGAAAAGGTAGTTGTAAAGAACGCGCTCCCGGGGCAGACCGTCGAGATCGCGATCTCCAAGCAGCGCAAAGGAAGATGCGAGGGAAGACTCCTTAAGGTCGTGACTCCCGCAGCATACGAAAACACAGAGGGTGCATGTCCTCATCGTGCGGACTGCGGCGGATGTACGTACCAGACGGTTCCTTATGAGGAACAGTTAAAGATCAAGGAGCAGCAGGTCCGGGCTCTTTTAGATCCGGTTCTTCCGGCCGACTACAATTTTGAGGGGATCAAAGGTAGTCCGTTGACAAAGGCGTACCGCAACAAAATGGAATTTTCCTTCGGAGATGAGTTTAAGGACGGTCCCATGACTCTGGGAATGCATAAACGCGGCAGCTTTTATGATATCGTGACCGTGGACCAGTGTGTGCTGGTGCATCCGGATTGCTGTAAGATCTTAAGAGCGACGTTGGATTATTTTACGGAGCACGGAGCAGTCTTCTATAAAAAAATGGCGCATGTCGGTTATCTGAGACATCTTCTTGTCCGCCGCGGTGTGAAGACCGGGGAGATCCTTGTGGATCTTGTGACCTCCACCCAGACGGAGGGAACATGGAAGAGTGATAAGAATGAGGAAGCGCTGCTTGAGGGCTGGAAAGAAAAACTTCTTGGACTGGATCTGGAAGGCTCTTTTGCCGGAATCCTCCACACAGAAAACGACAGCCTTGCGGATGTGGTACAGAATGACCGCACGGTGATCCTTTATGGACAGGACTTCTTTATGGAAGAGCTTCTCGGATTAAAATTTAAGATCACTCCATTCTCCTTTTTCCAGACCAACTCTCTCGGTGCGGAGGTGCTCTATGAGACGGCCCGCGAATACATCGGTGAGACAGACGGAAGAAAGGTCTTCGATCTCTACAGCGGAACCGGTACCATTGCCCAGATCCTCGCTCCGGCAGCAGAACATGTGACCGGCGTGGAGATCATTGAGGAAGCTGTTGAGGCGGCAAAGGTGAACGCGGCGCAGAATGGACTGACAAACTGCGACTTCATCGCGGGAGATGTCTTAAAAGTATTAGATACCCTAGAGGAACGCCCGGATCTCATCGTTTTAGACCCGCCGAGAGACGGAATCCATCCGAAGGCGCTTCCAAAGATCATCGACCATTATGGATGCGAAAAAATGATCTATATTTCCTGCAAACCAACGAGCCTTGCAAGAGATCTCGTCGTGCTGCAGGCAAAAGGTTATGAGGTCACAAGAGTATGCTGTGTCGACATGTTTCCGGGGACGACGCAGGTAGAGACGGTAGTATTATTGTCCAAACTCAAAGTCGACCATCATATCGAAATAGAACTTAAGATGGATGAGTTGGATTTAACGGTAGCGGAAAGTAAAGCAACCTACGATGAAATCAAAGCCTATGTTTTGAACAAGTACGGACTAAAAGTAAGCCAGCTTTATATCGCTCAGATAAAAAGAAAGTGTGGAATCATCGAAAGAAAAAATTATAACGTATCCAAAAAGGAAGATGCGAAAGTACCGCAGTGCCCGCCAGAGAAAGAGGCAGCGATTATGGACGCATTAAAGCATTTTCAAATGATTTGAAAAATTTTATAAATACGCCGTTTTCGGACGGCGCTCACTTCAAAAGGTGTTGCTTTCGGGCAGCGCCTTTTGTTTTGCCGGTCCGTGAGAAAAGGGGGTGAAAACATGGCCGAGCCGGGTGCATTGGATTACTTTTACGGAACGGAGGCAGAACAATATACTTTTTACCGGATTCCGAAGGTGTTGTTTACCGACCCCGGCTTCCGGCGCATAACTGCAGACGCGAAAATCCTGTACGGCTTGATGTTAGACCGCATGGGGCTTTCCATACGCAACGGCTGGCTGGACGAACAGGAGCGCGTGTTCATCTACTTCACATTGGAAGAAGCGATGGACGCGATGTGCTGCGGCCATAACAAGGCGGTGTCCCTGTTCACCGAGTTAGACAAGGTGGGCCTGATCGAGCGCAAGAAGCAGGGCCAGGGCCGCCCCACAAAAATCTACGTCAAGAACTTTATCCGGAAAGAGGAAGTCAAGACTTCCGAAAACCGGAAGTCTGCACTTCCCCAAACCGGAACTCTTGACTTCCGAAAATCGGACACAATCAATACTGATAAGAATAAGACTGATAGGAACGATACTGATCCATCTATCCATCCGGCGGCGCAGCCTTCGGAGGATAGACCGCCTACGGCGGCTGATACGATGGATACGATACGGGCCTATCGGGAGATTTTGAAGGAGAACATCGAGTATGACATTCTCCGGAAAAACCTGGGCTATGACTGCGACCTGCTGGATGAAATTCTGGACATTCTGGTAGACACGGTATGTAGTACCCGAAAAATGATCCGTATTGGAGGCGAGGATTACCCAAAGGAGGTTGTGAAAAGCAGGCTGCTGAAGCTGGACTCCGGCCACATCGAGTATGTAATCAGCAGCCTGCATGAGAATACGACGAAGGTGCGGAACATCCGCGCCTACCTGCTGACCTCCCTCTACAATGCGCCTACTACCATCAACAGTTACTACACCGCACTTGTCAATCACGATATGTACGGCAGTGGGTAACTGTTTTTTCATACTCAAATGAGGGCGGCGAGCCGGTCTTATCCGGCCCGCCCTTGGTTACCAATCTGCAAATGAACGGCACTGTGTCAAGAACGCGCACGGTGCGCGTTCATTTCATTCTTGACGCGGGGCCGTCTGTTTGCCACCCGGAACGAAGTCGGAGAAAGGAGCGAACCCATGAAGAAACCATTTGCTTACATTTCTGCCGCCTGGAGCGGCCAGGAATTTACCGACACCGACCAGGCGGTGGTCTACTGCCGCAAGGTCTATCAAGCCGGTTTTACCCCGATCTGTCCCGTCCTCTATCTGCCGCACTTCCTCAATGATTCCATTCCCGCCGAACACAAGGACGGGATTGACATGGCGCGGGAGCTGCTGCGGCGCAGACATGTGTTGATTGTCTGCTGCGACGAGGTGGACGAAGCCGTGAAGAACGACATTGCCGTGGCGCAGCGGCTTGGCATTACGGCTACCACACTGGACGGTATTTTGAAAATCCAGAGCCAGGGCCATGAAGAAGCCCGTTGATTTCTTTCACCGGCGGCTGCGTTTCCTGCTGCACCGGCTGGGGGTGCCGCCTTAGTAACCTGCTTTCCATTTCTACCCTGTCGGAAAGGAGGATAGCCCATGCAGGAAGAATTGGAACAAAAATCTGTGGCGATCAGCATTAAAGCGGGAAAGCTGACCGCAAATCTCTTAAAGAAGGCCCTGGAAAAAGCCCTGGCGGAAATGAAGAAAAGCCAGAAGAACCCGAAAATTTATAAGGGCAAACAGAGTGTGAAGCACCTTGTCCGGCAGGGCGCAGGCGTTTCCAATATTGAGATCACAGATGGCAACATCAAGTCCTTTGAGCGTATCGCTCGTAAATACGGCGTTGATTTCGCACTGAAAAAGGACACCACAAGCCAGCCTCCCCGCTATCTGGTCTTTTTCAAGTCACGGGATGCGGATGCGCTGACCGCCGCCTTTGCGGAATATTCCGGCAAGGTGGTAAAGCGCCAATCCCAGGAAAAGCCGTTGGTTCGCCGTCAGCTTGCACAGCTTCAGGAGGTTGTCCGGAAAATGGCGCAGTCCCTCTCCCGCAACAAACAGCAGGAGGTGACGCGATGAAGAACCTGCCGAACATCAATCCGGTAAAGGCACTCAAAGCCAGCCTTCCCTACCTGATTGCCGGTCTGCTCTGCACGAAGCTGGGTGAAGCCTACCGGCTGACCACCGGCGGCGATGTAATTGACCGGCTGCTGGCAGCCTTTACAAAGCTGGGGCTGGTATTTCAAAACCCTTCATCCCTTTGACCTGCTGGTGGGTGCTGTGGCGGCTGTGCTGCTGCGTCTGGTGGTCTGGTCAAAAATCAAAAACGCAAAGAAGTACCGGCACGGAGAAGAATACGGCACGGCCCGATGGGGAACGGCAAAGGATATAGAACCGTATGTGGATCCTGTTTTTGAAAATAATCTGCTTCTGACCCAGACAGAGCGTCTGATGATGTCCGGCAGACCTAAGCAGCCGAAATATGCCCGGAATAAAAACGTGCTTGTTATCGGTGGTTCAGGATCGGGAAAAACGCGGTTTTATCTGAAGCCGAGTGCGCCCGTAAGGGCGGTATAAATCCTACCTTGAGCAAGTAGTAGGTAAAAGTATCAAGCGGCATTGTGCCGCAACCTATCATTCCCCGTCTTACCCCAAAAGGGAAACCGGAGGGCGACCATAGCATGACGGAGGACACGGGGCGCTGAAGCCTCAGAAGCGCCGGCGTGACGGAATGAAAATCCACGTATGAGGATGGAAGCTAGACTGCTTGAATGACAGCCTGAAATCGGGACCAAGAGCGTACCCCTGACGTAGAGAGGTTGTACTCGTCAGTGTTCCTGACAGTCGCATTGTTTGGCTATGCGGCTGCTGATACTCGGAGCAGGTTCAGCCACGGGAAAGTGGAAAAAGGCGAACGTCACATACCGACAACGTGGAACGCTTGTTTATACCGTACTAAACGGGGATTGCCTAAAGTGAAATGCCGAAAGGCTATGAAAACGCTGAAATGCGGGGTTCTGAATATTCACCATGGCAACAGAGTTCCCATAGTAGTCTGCGGACGGGAAAGCCGTCTACATGGCAAAGGGGAACAGTGAATCATTTTCAAAACAGAAAGGATGGTGTGTGAGACACTATGAGAAATCCGATTCATGTCTTGAAAAGCCTTGAAGAAAAGGCAAGTGTAAGTAACTACAAATATGAAAGATTATATCGCAACCTATACAATCCAGAGTTCTATCTCCTTGCATATGCGAACATTGCGAAATCGCAGGGGAGCATGACGCAGGGGGTAGACGGGCAGACGCTGGACAACATGAGCCTGCCGAGAATTAACCGGATTATTGAATCCATACGCAACAGGACATATCAGCCAAAGCCTGCAAAAAGAAAGTACATTCCTAAAAAGAACGGGAAACTTCGCCCGTTGGGAATCACTTCTACTGATGATAAGTTAGTGCAGGAAGTGGTCAGAATGATTCTTGAAGCAATCTATGAGCCGACATTCAGCAACAATTCACACGGTTTCAGACCAAAAAGAAGCTGTCACACGGCACTTACGCAAGTGAAGAAAAACTTCACAGGTGTTACATGGATTGTCGAGGGAGACATTAAGGCGTGCTTTGATAACTTCGACCATCATGTGTTGGTTGAATTACTGCGGAAAAGGATTTCAGACGAGGCTTTTATCGGTCTAATCTGGAAGTTCCTGAAAGCCGGATATATGGAACAATGGCAGTACAACTGCACCTACTCCGGTGTTCCGCAGGGCAGCGGTATCAGTCCGATATGTGCAAACATCTACCTCAGCGAACTGGACAACTATATGCAGGAATACAAAGAAAAGTATGATTGCGAGCCAGAACGCAGAAGGACGACCAGAGAATACGAGCGGGCGTCCCGGAGATACAGAAAGGCACGTAAAGCGTTAATGGGCGCAGAAAAATCAACTCCTGAACTGGTAAAAGAATTTAAGGATTCCAGAAGGAAGAAGATGAATCAGCACTATTACAATCCGTTTGAGGAAGGCTTCAAGAAAATCCAGTACAACCGTTACGCCGATGATTTTGTAATTGGCGTTATCGGCTCCAAAAAGGACGCAGAAAAAATCAAGGAAGATGTAAAAATCTTTCTCCAAGAAAAACTGCATTTGGAAATGTCCGAGGAAAAGACGAAAGTCACCCATTCCAGTAAGCCGGTACGCTATCTGGGGTACGATTTCAAAGTAATCCATTCCAAGAACATGAAGCGTTGTAAAAACGGCGACATGAAACGGGTGTGGTATGGAAAAGTATTCCTGTATATGCCGAAAGAAAAATGGATTAAAAAAGCGATGGAACGGGGAGCGATACAGGTGAAACGCAACAATGACACAGGCAAAGAAATGTGGCGGCCTATGCCAAGGAAAGACCTGATGAACCGCAGCGACGCAGAGATTGTGTCTACTTTCAATTCCGAAATTCGAGGGTTATATAACTTCTATCGGATAGCAGAAAACGTAGGCGCATTGCACAAGTATTACTACATGGTGCGGTACAGCATGTTAAAAACTCTGGCAGGAAAGCACAGAACGAATGTCAGTGTTATTAAGAAGCGGCACATGGTAAACGGAGTACTGAGAATCCCATACGATACAACTAAGGGACGTAAATACTGCGAATTTTACCATGATGGATTCAGAAAGCACAGCGACGGCTATGACAATGTGGCAGACGTTATGCCGAGTTATAGGAAATATGACAGCAGGCACACGATAGTAAACCGCATAAAAGCCGGAGTATGCGAGATTTGCGGGGAACATGCAGACTATTTATGTATGCACCACGTAAGAACGCTGAAATCGCTGAAAGGCAGGGATATATTTGAGCAGAAAATGCTGAAAATGAGAAGAAAATCTCTGGCTCTCTGCCCTGACTGCTTTGAACTCTTACACGAAACCAAAGAATCAAGGTGATTCATGGAAAGCCGGATACGCTGAGAGGTGTACGTCCGGTTTGGGAGGCGGCTCCCTGAAACCTACTGATGAAAGTCAGCAAGGCGCAGGGTGCCTACCTCATATCTGATGCAGATGCACAGTTCTTATGTGGTCACAGACCCGAAGGGAACCATTTTGGTGGAGTGCGGAAAAATGCTCCAAAGGGGCGCACCCAAGCTGGGGAAGGACGGAAAGCCCATGAAGGATAAGCACGGCAAGGTCATTTATGAGCCGTACCGCATCAAGGTCCTCAATACCATCAACTTCCGAAAATCAATGCACTATAACCCTTTCGCCTATATCCATAGCGAAAAGGACATCTTGAAGCTGGTAACAACGCTGATCGCCAATACCAAAGGCGAAGGCAAGGCCGGAGACGATTTCTGGGTAAAAGCAGAAACCTTGTTGTACTGCGCGCTTATTGGCTATATCCATTATGAGGCTCCGGTGGAGGAACAAAACTTCTCCACCCTCATTGAGTTCATCAACGCCATGGAAGTCCGTGAGGATGACGAGGAGTTCAAAAACCCCGTAGACCTGATGTTTGATGCACTGGAAGCCGAGAAGCCAAACCACTTTGCGGTGCGCCAGTATAAGAAATATAAGCTGGCCGCCGGTGTTGTATGCTCTAAAAGACTTCTTAATCAAGCGGTTGGGAAGTCTCTTAGA
>OGJU01001867.1_pt1 | contig 12088 bp, 9 predicted proteins | sample 1572251 | NCBI WGS metagenome assembly OGJU01 (sample SAMEA2582144, study PRJEB24529) | metagenome | biome: Human gut stool | place: China | collected 2011
GCTGATGATATGCACTGGTTAGGGCTTTTAAAACAAAATAATGTGCCTATTGCATTATTTATTAATGAAATTAATGCAGAAAATAAAGAAGTAAATCAAGAACACAATTAAGAAAAATATTAGTGTTGAAAGCATAGAACCCTCTCTCCATTTCCATTACAAATAACAATGCAAATTTGAGAATATTATACCATACCAAATATATAAGCAATATGAAATTTCATTCATGAAGTATAAATTATACAATACATTCTATGAACCTGTCATAAGCCGATATACAGGTGTACTGCCATCAACATCAACATACTCTAAGCCCTCTAAAAATTCATTGCCTCCCAAGTCTTTAAAGGCCAGTTGATTATGAATCTTCCTTAATAGCTCTACATTGGTAAAGTATTGCCCATTATCTGCAATTAGATGAGCTTTAATATCTGTTTGAAATACGCCATCGATACGACAGTCTTCATCTAAAGTACTCATATCAAGAACAGTTTCATTGCTCCTGATCTGTTCAATCCCCGTAATAAATGCTTCATACACTATATTTAGGCTAGATGCTTTTACAGCAATTCTATTAGGCGCCCAATTTTCTCTATTATCTTCAATATAATCTACAATATCTTTTGTGAAAGCTTCATTAGAATTATATTCATTAGGTGTAAATCCCCAGATAATTTGTGTTAGCAAATCATTTACATCAGTTATCGAAGCATTATCCAATAGTTTTTTCGTTTCACGTCTAAGTAGAGGCTTTTTAATTGCCAAAAACACGGCAATGGTGGGGATTAATATAACAGCTAAAAGAGGTAGTATACTAAATACGCTAGTTAGACCACTACTAGCATGTGGTGATTGTAGATGCGCACCACGAGGACCTCGATTAACTGAATCTGCCGTATGAGTCATATACTCTAAAAGCTCTGGCGATTCTAACATGCCGAAGGTGATAGCAATTAAAATTAATGTACCAATCGTTGTACAAATAATAAATAATTGTTTAGCTACCTTATTACATACAATCTCCTTCTCTTGTAGGGATAATGCATCCATTTCCCTTACACCCTTACTCCATTTAGTAGTTCGTGCATGTATTTCCATTCGTTTCTCTCCTATTACTAGAATTAATATAGCTGTTTCATATATTATTTATATTTATTATAATAAAGAAAAGGAGGCTTTGAAAGTATGGGAAAATATATGATAATCCTTATGTTTCTATTGATCGCTATTGCTGTAGTTTTTGCCACTTATAACTTATCTATAATTAGATCTATGCCTCCTGAAGATCGTTATAAACTTCTTTACTTTAAAGATGAACAAGTCTCTATAGGCATCGGCTTAGTAAGAAGAACATTTAAATTAAGCGATATTCGTGAGGTACGTTTTTCTAAAGGAAAACAATTCCGTAGCATGGGTAGCTGGGCCGGTAGAATGCAAATTTGCAAACTAAATGGTAAGACAAGTCGTTGGATAGAATTTGATGGCACGGTCTATTACAAAAAGATGGTATATATAACTAATGAAGAAATCATTGATAAATCGATAGACTTGCTGATGAATGAATTTCAATCACGAGGAATTCGTTGTACTAAATATAGATGCTAACATATAATTTTAAAACTATACATCAACATAAAGAATAAAGACATATAAAAAGGCTTCTCGAAATCGAGAAGCCTTTTATTTGGTGCGCCTAGCCTGTAAAATAGTCACGGAAAGGCAGATTTCATCCACTTTTTCCACTAACAACTTTACTACTATTAGCCATATATTTACTTATCTTGTCATAACAGTATTTTATATATTAGATTGATCTATTTTTTTAGACAACAGTTCTTCATACAATGGTATTAAAAACTCTACTGCTTGACTTTCTGTTTTTATTTTAGAAAGGTCCATACCATAAGCCTCCATTACAGCTTTGTCATTATCTTGATGAGCTTTAGTTAAATCATAAAGTGCTTGCATTTTCTTAGGGGAATATAGGTCTCCTAAACTAATACATTTATATCTATCTCTAATATTTAAAATTTCTTTAGCTGTTTGCTCAATCTTTGTTCTTTGTAATACTGTGGGCTTAGGCCAAGGAAAAGTATTATATACAAATCCACTAGAGTAAGCGTATCTTGATTCAAGCTTTCCACCAAATGTTTTCATCCAAGCCATATGAACATTAGATTCTAATACACCAAACTCATATAGTGAACCATCATCAACCATATAAAGTTTATTAGATGCAACTACCTCTTTATCCAAATAAAGCATTGGAATATATTTTCGACTCTCTGACGAATATTCTGGTATAGCAATATAATGGCTGCCTTTAATTGAAGCTATACTTGCAAACAGAGTAGGCTTCTCTATTATTGAACGAGTATTACTTGTTTTATTTTTTGCCTTCAATAATCTATAAGATTTTACTGCATCTATTCGCTCTAAAATTGGTGGACAGTTAAGATATAAATTGGGATCAGCATCTTTTAACCATATTACATATCGTTTTGTACCATTTAATAATTCTTTACCACCAATAAACTCTTTAATCAAAGACTTTACTTCTGGATATTTCTTTAACAGCTCATCTCTCTCATCACTTGTTAAAATAAAGTTTCCACCATCATTAGGCTTACTTCCATAAAGTATCTTAGCTTGACCAGATAATGGCTTCGCAACACGACTCATTAAAATATTTGGTGCATTAAGTAAATATGCATTAATATTTTTAACCTCTTGATAAGTTTGTTTATCAGAATATAAATACTTTTTCTTTATATATTTAGTACTCTTACATTTAAATCCAATTATAACCACAGTTACAGCTGCTTTTTTTGACGATTCACTATCCCACTTAAAAGGTTGATATGCATATATTATTTCTGCATTATATTTATACATTTCAGTCCATAAAGTACTAACTTGTTCTCCTTGGACAATACTGTTTGTTGCTACAAATGCAACTTGGACTTCACTATTAAAACTATATTGTGCAGCTTTTACAAACCAAGATGCTACAAAATCTAGTTGACCATACTTAAAGTTTGCACCAAACACATACTCAGAACTCTTTTTTTGATCTGGGGTTTGTTTAGATCTACCTCTAAAAGGTGGATTACCAATAATATACTTCAACTCTTTATTCGGAATTACATTATTCCAGTCAAGTTTTAATGCATCACCTTCTACTATATTGGTATATGCCTTCAATGGAAGATATGTATCATTACTATAAATAATCTCTTTTGTCTTCTCCATTAATTGACTTTCAGCAATCCACAATGCTGTTTTCGCTACCGATACGGCAAAGTCATTTATTTCAATCCCAAACATTTGTTGAATTCTGACCTTAATAATACTATCAGTCATAACTGAAAGCATGCTTTGTTTACCATATATAAGACCAATAGCTTCATTCTCTAGCTTACGTAGAGATATGTAAGTTTCTGTTAAAAAGTTTCCTGAACCACAAGCTGGATCCAAAAAAGTTAATGATGCTAACTTATTTTGAAATAATAAGGCCTTGCGTTTCTGAGCTGCTGGTTGTTTTATCAAATTAATTTCATTTAGCTCTACCCTTAAATCATTCAAAAAAAGTGGGTCTATAACCTTATGTATATTTTCAATAGAGGTATAATGCATCCCACCCTCTCTTCGTGTTTCAGGATTAAGAGTACTTTCAAATACCGCCCCAAAAATTGTAGGACTTATTTGAGACCAATCAAAACTTGCACTAGCACTATCTAGAATTAATGTGCGTAGCTCATCAGTAAACTGAGGAATCTCCAGTTGATTATCCTCAAACATACCTCCATTTACATAAGGAAATGCTACTAAATCCTCATCCAAATAATAATCTCTATCTTCTACTGGAGTATTTAAGATATTAAACAAGTCAATAAGTGCCCTTCTGATATGCTTTGCATCAAATTGTGCTAGATAATCATGGAACATTGATTTAGAGCCAAATATCCCTGCATCTTCAGCATAAAGGCAAAATACAATCCGCACACACAACTGATTTATTGCATGCAAAGATGACATTCGTTCAGGATTTTCATATTGTGTATAAAGTAGATCATAGATTTTTCCTACAATCTCACCAGCAGCCATAGAAATCTGCATTTCTTTTTCTAAATGAGTATTATCAACGCAAGTTAGAAACCCTAATCTAGTAAATTCAGTATCAAGGTTCTCTAATTTTATAATATGAGGTTCAGCATTCGGAGCACGCATATCATAAACATGAAATTCTTTAAAATTCGAAACAACTATTTTAGAAGGCATTTCATCAAGACCTAATGAATATGCATATCTTTTAGCTTGATCTATAGGGCGTAACCGTTGCCCGTCAGATTGAACTATACCTTTATTCAAGTCTACATTTGGCCCTTTTTGTTCTATTAGGACTTTTGTAGACCTAATATATGCATCAATTCGCCCTTTATAGGATTTATCTCCTACTGATATAGATGAGAGCATTTTATCAAGCTCTATGGGCTTTTCAAATGTTATATAATTAACTGCATCATCTATACCAAAAACATTAGTTAATAAATCTATCCAAAATGTATCTTTCAACTGTACTTCATTAAACTTATTATCTAAAATACCAATCCATTTATCTTTAAATATTTTTGCAGCTCGTTTCTGTTCATTATGTGTTAACATATATTTCCCCAATAAATATAAAAGATGAATTGTAAAATCAAGTTGAACAAGTAATACAAAAAGTCCATACGGCTCTCTTCCTTTGGTAGAATGTAAGTGACTAAACTTTATTCACAAGGAGAAAATCCCTATGGACCACTTACATTATACCGCAAATGAGCACAGAAAAGGACAACATCTTACATTTGAGTGCCGTGTTTTGATTCAGACTCGACTCAAAGATGGATGGAGTCCTAACAGGATTGCCAAGGAAATTGGCTGCGCACCGAACACCGTTCGAAATGAGATCAAGCGCGGAACTGTGTCACTATACAAAGGAAATATCCTCCGTTATAAAGCCACTGCTGGTCAAGATGCTTATGAGCGAAATCGCCAGTCATGCTGCCGGCACTATGACTTTTTCGAGAAATCTAACTTCATCTCTTTTGTAGAGCAGAAGTTCTTCGAAGAAGGATGGTCACTTGATGCTTGTGTAGGCCGTGCCTTGAAAAATGAATTATTCACCAGAGATCAGATTGTCTGTACAAAAACACTTTATGGTTACATTGATCTCGGACTTCTTGGAATCAAGAACATCGATCTTCCGGAAAAACTTCGCAGGTCACCTAAAAAAACACAGGTTCATAAAAATAAGCGAATTCTCGGTCGGAGCATTGAAGAACGCCCAGCATCTGTAAATGACCGTAAGGAGTTTGGACATTGGGAAGCAGATCTTGTTATCGGCTCAAAAAATAATAACGATGATGCCCTATTGACCATGATTGAGCGAAAGACCAGGGAGTACTGGATGATTCGCATCCCCGGTCGTAATCCGAACAGCGTCATGAATGCTCTATCAACAGTTCATTCTCAATTTGAAGAACACTGGGATGATGTCTTTAAGACAATCACCACAGACAACGGTTCCGAGTTTTCGACACTATCTGATTTAGAGACTCTGAGTAAAACACTGGTCTATTTTGCCCATCCCTACACATCCTGCGAGAAAGGATCGGTGGAGCGCCATAACGGATTAATTCGTAGGTTTATTCCGAAAGGAAAACGGATCGACAGCTATTCCAATGAGCAGATAGCTCAGATCGAACTCTGGTGTAATGGGTTGCCACGGAAGCTTCTCGGATACCGAACACCGGATGAACTCTTCGAGGCCGAACTGGACAGGATTTATTCTTGTGCGACCTGATGGACTATTTAGCTGGTAATGTTCAACTTGTTATTGCAATTTTCGCAATAAATATAAAATTAAATACTCCCAAGATATCATACTAACTTTTATTTATTATAGCATTTATTTTCTCAACAAAATACAAGCCTCAAACTATTTGTAAGAACTAATCAGCTTATCTTTAGGTTTACTAAAATTTATAGATAGTTATATAAACAATATTATATAAAGTTTAATTATCTTTGTTTCGTTATAAAAGCATATAATTATACAAAAAGACTTCTCGAAATTTCGAGAAGCCTTTTATTTGGTGCGCCTAGCAGGATTCGAACCTGCGCACCCGGTTCCGGAGACCGGCGCTCTATCCCCTGAGCTATAGGCGCATGAATACTTAAAAATTATATCATATAATGCTATGCTTCGATAGTATTAAGTATTATAAGAGCTCAGAGTCTAATTTACCATTATCATATGAGAATCTAGTACAATATATTCAGCTTAAATCGGCGAAATTAGACATCATACTGGAAACCTTTATCGCGAACAACTTAGATTCCATAGAAAATTGACACTCACCTAAAGTTATAACCTCCCCTACACTAGTATACGCATGGATAAATATAGCATCATATACACGATTTACTAATTCCTCTGTAGTTATATGAATAGATTCTGGTAAACTTTCAAATGATTCATTTGAATTCTTCATTATATCGAAAGGCCTAAAGTCTCTTTCCATCGATAATAGTTTTACTAATGGATCACTATTTTGTCCACTAATAAACTCATAATACTTAGCATTATCTGCTATTTTTAAACCTATTAACAACGGTATAATACATAAGAAAATGAAGTTACGTCCCTTACCATCAGCAAATGTAGTGTCTATGACTATATTTCCATCCATATACTTCTTAATGGCAACTCGTATTTGTGAATAAAACTTACTTATCTCTCGCAACTCAAGATTAAATATTTTTATTACACGTCTAATAATAATATCTATATAGTACTGATTATTAATACCTAAATCATTATATAAATCCTCCATATCTACTGAAGGAATAGACACACGAAGATCAAAAAACCTATCTAAATATCGACCTGAATCAAAATTTATACCATAATAATGTTTAATAGTATGTTGTAATTGCTCTAAATTTACAGAGAAAACAAATGTAATCCTTTCATCTGAGATATAATGCTTTAATTGTTCAAGTAAGTGTACTGCAAAAGAAGGTTTACAACGATCTAATTCATCTATAAAAACAACGAGTCTATTACCTCTTTCTGCTAATAACTCTGTAAAAAACGACTGTATACCAGCCTATATATTTTTCTGTTTTTTCAATAGGGTAACCGGATCCGCTGAATTTCAAGCTTCTGTGCTTCCATTAAGGTTATATCCACTAATTGCAGATAAAATACTCGCGGCCAGCTTAAAAAGATTATTTTCAGATATAGAAAAATCAATACTTATTTGTTTTGTTATTTCATAAATTAATGAAAATATTGGTTCTGTATCATTATCATTAACCCATGCATCATAATACACTGATATTATACTGCTTTCAAACTCCTCTTTATTGTCTGAAAGCCTCAAATTTGTTAAAACACACTCTCTTAACTCCATATCTATAGAGCTTTGCGGATTACATGAATCAATTATTATCTCGCTTTGGCGAACAAAAAACGTTTTCCCACTCCCCCATTTACCGTCTAATGCAATAGTACAAGATTGTTCTTGATTCGTTAATATTTTATAAAAATAAACTAAATCCTTATTTCTATTAAGGGTATCATTACATAACGTTTTAATTAAATTTTCTCTTGTAGGCTGCAATTCATATTTTTTCATAAAAAACCTCTTATAACAACTTCATCAACCTTATTAACATTTAATACAATAATCATCTATAGCATAATCTATAAATAATTCTAAAACAATATCTGATAACCCTTATAGTAGGTGAAAAATATATACATAAAAATATTTTTACCTACACAACTTATAAGCTTATCCTTTGGTAATATACAATATCTAACAAACTTCTCATTTATAAAAAAGACCATAATACTAATCAAATTAATAACTAATATTACGGTCACATTTAATTATATTTTTCCTTTAATTAGTTCTAGTAAAGCATCACACCTACGACTTACATCATCATAGGTTTCATCGAAATTCCCCGTATACCACGGATCCTTTACATCACGGCTGTCACCAACAAAAGACATAGCCTTGTATACCTTGGAGTCTACATCATCTCCAATGATACGTTTTAAATTACGTGCGTTATTTTCATCCATGATAACGAGGTAATCGAAGTTATGATAATCATCAATCGTTACGGGGCGAGCCTTACGACAAGTATAAGGAATCCCCATTTCATCTAGCTTTTGCTTAGTCCCATAATGAGTATCGTTGCCTATCTCCTCTCGAGAGGTGGCGGCAGATTCAATATAAATAGAATCACTTAATCCAGCCTTATTAACGATATGCTTCATATAAAACTCTGCCATCGTAGAGCGGCAAATATTGCCGTGGCAGATAAATAAAATTTTAATCATAATACACTCCTTAAATACTAATAGTCCTTACAGCATACGCTATAAGGACTATTAGTGCAATATTTAATTAGAAATTATGTCGTACCCCTGCATCGATACGCCATGTATTATCTATGGTAGCACCAAAGTTTTTAGTGAATGTACCATATAGATATGTACTAGGACGAATGCTCCAAGAGCCGCCGATTTCCGCATCAAGCCAAGTATCCTTCAAATCCACAGTTGTTTGTACTGTTGGGTTCCCTGGTGCAGAGTATGTAGTATTCAATTTACCAGAGAATTCATGAGCTAGTGCTAATTTAGCAAAGATATTGGATTTTTCTGTTTCTTTACCAATGCCAATGCCGAGTCTACCTACAGCAGAGTTCACCGCATCAGATGTAACATGCATGGATCCACCGCTGGCAATAGCCGCATCATAGGACACACCTTTTAAACGACCTACATTGAATTCTACACTAGGATCAAGGTAGAAGCCATTTTGTTTCTTAATACGCTTACCATATTCGGCACTCAAGGATGTACCATAAGTGTGATAATTACCATTTAATTGTTGTCCGCTAATGGAATATAAGTTGTAATCATTGGATAATCTATTACCACGAGCGATAATATCTAGATAACGACCATCATTATGTTGTTTTGTACCATATAAGGCGATACCACCTAACTTGCCGTCGCCACTGCCGTTATCATATGAATTACCAGATGTACTGTAATCAATAGCACCACCAAAAATCCAACCATTGGATGCTTTATGGTCGTAGCCTACTTGTACCCCATTGTATGTCATATGTGCATCAGCGCCATCTGTAATCTTAGATTTACCACCGATGTATTTAGCCCATATGCCTTGATCTGTATTAGCCAAACGAAGATCGCCTAAACGACGTTGTAAATCATTAGTATTATTTTTCCATGCCATAACTGTTGAAGTAAGGGCAGATTTCGTGCCACCTACGAGTGATGATTCACTAGCACGAACAACTTTTGTTGTATCATCTACAACGAGATGACCTTGTCCATCAAAATGATCAGTCCCAAGTTCTGCAATAGCACTAGGACTTGTAATACCTTCATTAATTTGAACAGTTGTACTTAGCTTCTTATCATTGCCCGTATATTGCAGTTTATCCGCCAAAGATTTTAGGGCATTACGATAGCTAGCATCGTCGGTCAAATTGGTTCCATCACCTTGCATCGTAATATGGCTATTATCCGCCGCATGTTCAACGACGATTTTTCCTTTTCCCTCTTCACTAGCAGGTACGCCAGATTTATAAATAGCATTTACATAACCGCTGTAATTTTGAATCGTAATAGGTCGAGCATCGATAGGATGAATATTACCTGCAGCCATTGGACTCGTACCACCTACGAGATTGCGAACTTTACTACCTTTATAGAGATATGCCGCATTATCTCCTGATGGACGCTCTCGTTTAGGTGTTGGACGCTCCATACCAATCCACTCATTATTCCAAGTGGCACCATTTTGTAAATAAATATCTGCACCAGAATTATGAGGGTTTTTATTGCTTTCAGCATATTCGTTTAATACAGCACCAGTAAGGCTAGCATTAGGTGTTGTGAAAGCTAATCCTACATTAGTTGGCGCTTCATTATGGTTTGGATCACGTCCATAATCCTTATTAATTAAGCCTACATTACCAATAGCAACTAAGTCTTTAGTGCCTGGATGTTTACCATCGGAACCGGCATTAACGTATACATCTCCCTCTTCTGCTACTACAGAATACGTATCAGATGTTTCTAACGGATGTGTAACGATTCGTCCACCACCATCAACGATAATATGCCCTCGTTGATTAGCTTGTAAGCCCACACCGATAGCATCAATATCTATATTACCTTTAACATGAATGTTGGTATCCCCATAATCTCGATCCGGATTATCCTTACTAAGGCGTGGGACCTTACCACCGTAACCAGCATAGACAGCACTCATATAGTAATGACCAAGGTCTCTTTTAGAAGCTGGTGCATCATTTTTTAAGCGTACAATAAGATCTTTATCTACTGTTAGTTGAGATCCAAAGCCATTGTAGATACCTGTTACATTCTTACTCTTACCGGCCTCTGTTAGGCTTTTACCATGTACATTAACAATTAAATTATCTTCAATATGCTTAACCTCAGGTTGAGTTTGTACCGGTGACCCCATTGTTAAGCCTAATAGTGCCTCTGCTTTATCGCTTGTAGCATTAAATTCTGTAGCCATTGCAGAATAAGACATGCCAGTTAACACTAACGCAGCCATCACAGCTGACACATGACGTTGTAATTTCATAAGTATCTCTCCTTTTTCCTACCTTGTAGGTAAGTTCCCTCATAGAACGCATTACATATACACGAAAATATAAAAAGACCCCCTAAGTCCAACTCAGGAGGTCTTGTATATCCACACACTCGGTAAAATAAAAACTTAATTATTCAGGATTGATAATGAAGGACAATGCGCTGAAGTATTTGTTTTGCTCACCTTTAATTTGAGTTGGGAAGCCAACTTCAACGCCTACTACGTTAAGGCCATTAGCGCTTACTGTAACAGTTGCTTTACCGTTTTCATCAGCTTTGCTTTCGTTAGTAAGATCATTGATTACGTCTTGAATTAGAGGTGCATTTGCATATGGTTTGCCTTCTTTCAAGACTTGAATTTCATAGGTATCACCTTTTTTAAGTGTTAATGGGTTAACGGAAGGAATGATTTGGATGAAAGCATCTTTATTATTTAAAGGTTTTGCTTCTGCATTCCAGTAATGAACATCATATTTAATAGCATGTGTACTTTTTTGAGCACCAGGTACTTCTGTGATTGGTTTATGAACAGTTTTGCCATCTTTGTCTTTTGTCCAGTAGCCATAGTCAAAGTTAGTTGCTGTTACGCCCAATTTGTCTGTTGGCACGATAGCAATATTTTTTTCATGTTTAACAACTTCTACAGGAATTACTGCACCATTGTTGTCATAACCAACAAGACCTGTTACCATTTCAGGTTTGTAAGCGTTATCCAAAGGACCTTCGCCTAGAACTAATACTTTTTCATCTAGGCGGTTAGCAAAGAATACACCATGAGCATCAACGGAAGAGCACACACAACCTGCTGCTAAACCTACTGCGAACAAAGAAGCTAAGATTTTCTTATTCATAAGAACCTCCATAATCAATAACTAGTTTCAACAAACTTGTTATCATTATACAGCGTTATACGACTTTCGTATATACCGATACCCCCATAAGCAAGTAATTATGCGGAGTTAGTATATACAGCCATGTGTATACGAATCTAGCATTAATGATAAAATTATCATTAATTCTTCATATGGATATAATAAACAAGAATATCTTAATTAGGCTAAACGATGAAATATATCATTTACTACCATGTATGAAATGCAATTCTTATTCTGTTACAATACAAAAACGACGCCCCTTAAGGAGCGTCGTTCTATCTATATAGATATTATTTTTTGTTTTTAGCAGCTTTCGCACGAGCGTTACGATCAAGGATTGTTTTACGCATACGAATGCTTTCTGGTGTTACTTCAACGAGTTCGTCATCGTTAATCCACTCAAGAGCTTGCTCCAAGGAGAAGATACGAGGTGGAGTCAAGCGAACTGCTTCGTCAGAGGAGCTAGAACGCATGTTAGTAACGTGTTTTT
>OGJU01001871.1_pt1 | contig 12072 bp, 9 predicted proteins | sample 1572251 | NCBI WGS metagenome assembly OGJU01 (sample SAMEA2582144, study PRJEB24529) | metagenome | biome: Human gut stool | place: China | collected 2011
GGACGTTTAGACGCAAGAAGGACGCTGAAGAGCTTAGTTGCGGATTTGAGGTTTAATACGCAACCTTTCCCGTACATATTTTTAATACACAAACAACGAAAAAGCTTGAAAAGAAGCAGGATACGTTTAATTACAAGCTTATTTAACACAACTGCTTAATTATTAAGTTATTTGACTGAACGCCACTTCCTTTTGCATTTTATGCAAGAATTAATGTAACTTTGTCCCCTGACAAAAAGATACCGGCACTGCTTATGCTACAAACGCTTAAAACATACTTCGGATACGACAGTTTCCGTCCCCTGCAGGAAGAGATTATCCGTCACATTCTGGACGGAAACGACGCACTTGTGCTAATGCCCACCGGCGGTGGAAAATCAATATGCTACCAGCTTCCCGCCCTGCTGCGCGAAGGAACCGCGGTAGTCGTTTCGCCGCTCATCTCGCTGATGAAGGACCAGGTGGAGGCGTTATGCGCCAACGGAATCAGCGCCGGTGCGCTGAACAGCAGCAATGACGAAACGGAGAATGCCGCCCTGCGCCGTGCCTGCACGGAAGGCAGACTGAAACTGCTGTATATCTCGCCCGAAAAGCTGCTTGCAGAAGCCAATTATCTCCTGCGGGACATGCACATCTCACTTTTCGCCATCGACGAAGCGCACTGCATCTCGCAATGGGGACATGACTTCCGGCCTGAATATGCACAGATGGGGATTCTGCACCGGCAGTTCCCGCACGTGCCCATCATCGCCCTGACCGCCACCGCCGACAAAATCACGCGCGAAGATATCATCGGGCAGCTTCACCTGAACCATCCCCGGACGTTCATCTCCTCGTTCGACCGTCCCAACCTGAGCCTCACCGTAAAACGGGGCTACCAGCAGAAGGAAAAATCCAAGACAATTCTTGACTTCATAGCCCGCCATCCCGGAGAAAGCGGCATCATCTATTGCATGAGCCGGAGCAAGACGGAATCCGTGGCGCAGATGCTCCAGAAGCAGGGTATCCGCACCTCCGTCTACCATGCCGGCCTCTCCCCCTCCCTCAGGGACAAAGCGCAAGACGATTTCATCAACGACCGCGTGCAGGTAGTGTGCGCCACCATTGCTTTCGGCATGGGTATAGACAAGAGTAACGTTCGTTGGGTTATTCATTATAATTTACCAAAGAGCATCGAGAGTTTCTACCAGGAGATAGGGCGTGCCGGCAGAGACGGACTGCCCAGTGACACGCTACTGTTCTACTCGCTTGCAGACCTGATTTTGCTTACCAAATTCGCTACCGAGAGCGGACAGCAGAACATCAACCTGGAGAAACTGCAACGCATGCAGCAATACGCCGAATCCGACATCTGCCGACGCCGCATATTGTTAAGTTATTTTGGAGAAATAGCAGACCATGACTGCGGCAATTGCGACGTCTGCAAGAACCCGCCCGAACGCTTTGACGGAACTGTCATCGTACAAAAGGCCCTGAGCGCCATTGTCCGCACAGACCAGCAAATCGGTACAGGTGTTTTAGTGGATATTCTCAGAGGAAACATGTCGCCCGAAGTCGTAGGCAAAGGCTATCAGCAACTGAAAACCTTTGCCGCCGGACGTGATGTTCCCGCCCGCGACTGGCATGATTATTTATTACAAATGCTGCAACTCGGATACTTCGAGATTGCCTACAACGAAAACAATCATCTGAAAATAACTTCCGCTGGAAGCGATGTCCTCTTCGGCAGAACCACCGCCCGATTGGTAGTGATACGCCGGGAAGAAGCAAACGAAACCAAACGTGGCAGAAAACGCAAAGCAACCGTCCCCGCCCAAGAGCTACCCTTAGGACTTCCCAATACAGAGAACGAAGCCCTCTTTGAAGCATTGCGCAAATTAAGAAAACGTCTTGCCGATGAAGAGGCCCTGCCTGCCTATATCGTCCTGTCCGACAAGGTTCTCCACTTGCTCAGCACCTCACGCCCCACCAACCTCGAAGAGTTCGGCAACATCAGCGGCATCGGAGAACACAAAAAAAAGAAATACGGCAAAGAATTTATCAACCTAATACGAAAATATAGTGATTAGTGATTAAGGATTAGTGATTAGCGGTTAAGGATTAGTGGTAAGTGATTAGTAGTGAGCAGTTAGTGTTTTGCGATTAGCAATTAACTGTTTATTGTACATAACTTAATCACTAACCACTAACCACTAACCGCTACCCCCTATTTCCCCGTTTGTTGTAAGAAGTTGCGTAAATCAGATTGCGGTACTCCTAACGATATGGCTTTCTCGAAATCGCGTTTGGCAAGTTCTTTCTTCTTTTGGGCGAGGTAGATTTCGCCGCGCATCAGGTATATTTCAGGCTGCGAACTATCCAGGCTTATCGCCTCTTCCAGGTCTACCAATGCCATATCTGTATGGTGTAAGTCTTTTTCTACTCCGGCACGAGCCACATAAAGCATGGCATATTGGGAAGGAGACAACTGCCGGTTCTCTCCTTTGGCGGCAATCATAGTGTTCAATAGCCTCAGTGCTTCTTCGTATTTTCCCTCTCTCTGCTCTAAAGTAGCCAAGCCGAGACGGCCGTTGTAACTGGTGGGATTCACTTTCAACAAGCGTTCGTAATCCGCCTTTGCCATTTTATAGTCACGCTGTTGCATATAAATATAAGCGCGCATCAGCAGGGCTTCTTCGTTGTCTTTCTCCAAATCCAGCACCAGCGAATAGTCGGCTTGTGCCAGGTTGTTGCGCCCCAGTTCCATATAAATGGTCGCACGGTTCAGCAAGATAGGCACTGCCCGCGGGGCTATATTCAGGGCGAAGTTATAGGACTCCAAAGCCTTTTCGTACTTCCGCTGGCGGCGTTGTATCGTACCGAGGTTGGAGAACAGAAGGGCGTTATGAGGATTCGCAGGCTCCAGCTTCAAGGCTCTGCGGATGTACGTTTCCGCCTGCGGCAGACTATCCTGCTCCGTATAAGTTACGGCACGGTCGCAAAGTTCCTGATAGGTTTGCGCGAATGCAGGCATACCGCTTGCCAATAAACATACTGCGAGAAAAATCAGTTTCTTCATACTTATGATTCTAAATTTATTAATGCACCCGTATCCGTGCCACCTGCCGGTACGGAAAGTACCAAGCAAGGGTACAAAGAATATCAGGCGGTGGTACGGACAGTACCAAGCGCTGGTACAAAGAGTACCAAAGGATGATACGGGCAATACCACGCGACGGTACAAGTGCTACCACCCGTCGGTATGACCGCTACCACCGGGTGAAACAAACGTCCGTCCCCGGCATTTAATCCAAAGGATAAGTGTCAAAAGCAAACAACTCCGTAGAGAGATACCTCTCTCCCGTATCAGGCAGCAAGGCCACCACCGTTTTGTCGGCAAATTCGGGACGCACCGCCAGCAGACGTGCCGCATAGACAGCCGCTCCGGAAGATATTCCCGCCAGCAATCCCTCGGTGGATGCTAGTTCGCGTCCGGCGCGAATGGCTTCATCATCCGGCACGGGAATCACCTCGTCCACTACCGAAGCATCGTAAAGGGCCGGAATGAAGTTTGCCCCGATGCCCTGTATGCGGTGAGGAGCGTCCTCGCCCCCCTCAAGCACGGGAGACGATGCAGGTTCTACGGCCACAATGTAGACATTCGGATTATGCCTTTTCAAGGCGCGCGCCACACCGCAAATCGTGCCGCCCGTACCTACTCCCGCCACAAACACGTCCACTTGTCCGTCCGTATCCGTCCAGATTTCCTCGCCCGTAGTAAGTTCGTGTATCCGGGCGTTGGAAGGGTTCTCGAACTGTTGCAGAATCACGGCGCCGGGTATCTTGTCCCTCAGTTCCTGCGCCTTGGCGATAGAGCCCGTCATGCCTGCCAGTCCGTCCGTCAGCACGATTTCCGCTCCGAGGGCTTTCAGCAGGTTGCGGCGTTCAATGCTCATGGTTTCGGGCATGGTCAGTATCAGATGATAGCCTTTAATGGTAGCCACCATTGCCAGCCCTACTCCCGTATTGCCGCTGGTAGGCTCTATAATGGTGGCGCCGGGCTTCAACGCTCCGCGCGCTTCGGCATCCTCGATCATCGCCAGCCCTACGCGGTCTTTTACGCTGCCTGCGGGATTAAAGGACTCCAGTTTGGCAACCACCTCCCGTTGCAATCCGTACTTCCGGCTGTACCCCGCCAGTTTCATCAGCGGCGTACCGCCGATAAGTTCCGTCAAGTTATTCGCTATTTTCGCCATAATTCGTCCGAGTTTATACAGAATAAGACACAAATGAGGAGACACACCAAAAGCAGGCTCGCTATTGCCGTACTCTTGACGCATCTCCTCGCAAAGGTAGGAAAAAAACGTTTCGCCCTTTCTTTCCTTAATAAAGATTAGTGTTTGATATAGTCCACAATCCACGCACCCACTTCTTTCGTGCCGTATTTGCCACCGCCTTCCACCTGGATTTCCGGGGTACGGATATTGGCGTCGAGCGAAGCATCCACCGCCTTGCGGATAAGCGCGCCTTCTTCCTTCAGGTCGAAATACTCGAACAGCATAGCTACGGAAAGAATCTGTGCCAGCGGATTGGCTATGTTCAGGCCCTTAGCCTGCGGCCATGAGCCGTGAATAGGCTCGAACACCGGCGTGCTTTCGCCCGTGGAAGCCGATGGGAGCAAGCCCATGGAGCCGCTGATGCAGGAGCCTTCATCGGTCAGAATATCGCCGAAGGTATTCTCGGTCACCATCACGTCGAAGAACTTCGGTTCCTGAATCATGCGCATGGCGGCGTTGTCCACGTACATATAGTCAGTGGTGACTTCCGGATAGTCCGGGGCCATTTCCTGCGCAATCTGTCTCCACAGGCGCGAAGAGGCAAGTACATTTGCCTTGTCCACTACCGTAAGGTGCTTGTTGCGCTTCATGGCATACTCAAAGCCCACTTTCAGGATGCGTTCAATCTCCGGACGGGTGTACATATTGGTGTCGTAGGCCTTGTCGTTGTCCTGATACTTCTCGCCGAAATACATACCGCCCGTCAGTTCGCGGATGCAGATGAAGTCCGCACCGTCCACCAGTTCCGCACGGAGCGGCGACTTGTGCAAGAGGCACTTGAAGGTCTGCACCGGGCGGATATTGGCAAACAGCCCCAACTTCTTGCGCATAGCCAGCAGTCCTTGTTCGGGACGCACCTTGGCAGTGGGGTCATTGTCGAATTTCGGGTCGCCTACTGCCGAAAAGAGCACTGCATCGGCATTCTTACAAGCCTGATAGGTAGCTTCGGGGAAAGGGTCGCCCACTTTGTCGATGGCGTCCGCACCGCACACGGCATACTCATAACTTACTTTGTGACCGAATTTCTCGCAAACGGCGGTCATTACGTCCACACCTACGGCGGATATTTCGGGGCCGATACCGTCACCGGCCAATACTGCAATTTTAAAGTCTTTTTTCATCTTTATGATTATCTTTATCGGTTCTTTTTATTTTTACCTGATTGTTCATATACAACAAAAGATATGCTAACACATAGTAAGGAATGGCAACCGCTGCTCCTATCAGCAAAATTTCCTCCCAATCAACCGGTTTATCATTCCACAGACATAACACGACTCTTACTCCACAATAAACTGCAATCAGCATGCAATCTATCAAAAGCACCTTAATCCATCTTTTCATATTCGGTTTCTATTATATTCAGCATCTTTACCGTAGCCTTAATGGCCGCTTCCGTCTGGTCGGCATCCAGTCCGCGGGTACGGAACACCTTGTCTTCAAAACTCCAGGTGATAACCGTCTGCACAAAGGCATCGGTACGTCCGCCGGGCGGGATGGTCACCGCATAGTTCGTCAGCATCGGGAACTTACGCCCCAGAGTCACCTTGTATATCTTGCGCAGCGCACGCACAAAGGCATCGTACTGACCGTCGCCGCTGGAACTCTCCTCATACTCCTTGCCGTTGATTTCTATTTTCAACGTAGCCATCGGTTTCAGTCCGTAGGCAAGGTTCACGATGTAGCTTTTCAGGTTCACCCGCTCGTCCATCATGCCGTGTTTCAAAACATCGGAAACGATGTACGGCAAATCTTCCTGCGTCACCAGTTCCTTTTTATCGCCCAGCTCGATGATACGTTCGGTAACCTTGCGCATGGCATCCTCGTCCAGCTCCAGCCCCAGGTCTTCCAGATTCTTGCGGATATTCGCCTTGCCGCTGTTCTTGCCCAGCGCATACTCCCGCTTACGGCCGAAGCGTTCGGGCAAGAGGTCGTTGCAGTACAGGTTACTTTTATTGTCTCCGTCGGCATGCACGCCCGCCACCTGCGTAAACACATTCTCACCCACAATCGGTTTGTTGGCGGGAATTACGATGCCCGAATAAGACTCCACCACACGGCTCACATCATTGAGGCGGCTCTCGTCGATATTGGTGACAGCGCTGAAATGATCTTTCAGGATGGCCTGCACGCTGGCAAGAGGCGCATTCCCGGCACGCTCGCCCAGACCGTTAATGGTGGTGTGCAACCCCTTGCAACCGCTCAACACGGCTGCCAGCACATTGCTCACCGCAAGGTCGTAATCATTGTGCGCATGGAAGTCGAAATGCGCGTGCGGATAGCGTTTCACCATTTTCCGCATGAATTCAATGACCTGCAACGGGTTCAGCACCCCCAACGTATCGGGCAGCATATACCGCTTTATGTTGGTCCGGATCAATGCGTCCATCAATTGAAACACATATTCGGGCGAATCTTTCATGCCGTTGCTCCAGTCCTCCAGGTAGACGTTCACCTCCATGTCCTGCACGTTTGCGTAGTCCACCACTGCCAGAATGTCCTCGATATGTTCTTCGGGCAACTTCTTCAACTGGCAGGAGCAATGCTTCAGCGAGCCTTTGCACAGCAAGTTAATGACGCGGCAGCCGGTAGCGTGTATCCAGTCCACCGACGTATGCCCGTCTACGAAACCGAGCACTTCCACCCTCGGCAGCATATTGCGGCGGGCGGCCCAGTCGCATATCATTTTCACCGCATCGAACTCCCCTTCAGACACCCGCGCGGAAGCTACTTCCACCCGGTCCGCCTTCAAGTCTTCAAGCAGCAAACGGGCTATCATCAGCTTCTCATGGGGCACGAAAGACACTCCGCTGGTCTGTTCGCCATCGCGGAGTGTGGTGTCCATGATTTCTATCTTCGGATGATTATGCTTCATGTTTCTTCTCCCAGGATTCTATTTTGTCTTTGTTCTCTACAAGGAAATCTATATCGTCCAATCCGTTCATCAGGCAGTGTTTCTTGTAGGCATTGATTTCAAAATGCTCGCTCTTGCCCGTGGCCTTGTTGGTAATGGTCTGTTCGGGCAGGTTCACTTCCACTTCCGTCTTGGGATTGGCGAAAACCGAGTCGAAAAGTTCCTTCAGGAACGATTCGCTCACCACCACGGGAAGCACGAAATTATTCAGTTCGTTGTTCTTATGGATATCTGCAAAGAAGCTGCTCACCACCACGCGGAAACCATAGTCGGCAATGGCCCATGCCGCATGCTCGCGGCTGCTTCCCGAACCGAAGTTCTTGCCGGTCACGAGGATTTGTCCGCCGTAGGTAGGGTCGTTCAGTACGAAAGATTCTATTTTGTTGCCTTGCTTGTCATACCGCCAGTCGCGAAACAAGTTCTCGCCAAAGCCTTCTTTCGTGGTGGCTTTCAGGAAACGTGCAGGGATTATCTGGTCGGTATCCACATTCTCCAACGGAAGAGGTACACAAGTGCTGTTGATGATATTGAATTTCTGTTTCATTGTTGCTGTTATTTGATTGTTCTTTCTTCACTGCAGAGGACATAGAGCCTCAGTTGCTCCACTTACATTTTTTTCGGACATAAGAACAAAAGAACATATGCTATGCAGAAAGATGCCGGTTATGCAGCGCAGCCAAATCTGTTCTTTTGTTCTTATGTCTGAAAAAAACATGCTCCTCTGTAGTGAACCTTGATTTAGATAAACTCCCTCGGGTCTGTAATCCCCCCCGTCACCGCCGCTGCCGCAGCCACCAGCGGACTGGCAAGCAATGTGCGTGCACCCGGTCCCTGACGTCCCTCAAAGTTACGGTTACTGGTGGACACCGCATACTTTCCGGCAGGCACTTTGTCATCATTCATCGCCAGACAAGCCGAACATCCCGGCTGGCGGATAGCGAATCCCGCCTCTTCCAGCACTTTGTCCAAGCCTTCCTCGCGTATCTGCGCATCTACCATCCACGAACCGGGAACCAGCCATGCCACTACATCCGCCGCTTTCTTACGGCCTTTCACGATAGAGGCAAATGCACGGAAATCCTCGATACGGCCGTTGGTGCAAGCACCCAGGAACACGTAATCAATCTTCTTGCCCAACAACGGTTCACCCGGCCGGAAGCCCATATACTCCATCGACTTCATAAAAGACGCCTTGGCGGCCTCGCCCATGCCCTCGGTAGCGGGGATGTGCTGCGTGATGCCCATGCCCATACCCGGATTGGTTCCGTAGGTAATCATCGGCTCGATGTCGGCGGCGTCGAAGCGTACTTCCTTATCGAACACGGCATCCTCATCGCTTTTCAACGTTTTCCAGTATGCCAGCGCCTTGTCCCACGCTTCGCCTTTCGGAGTATATTCACGTCCCTTAATGTACTCGAAGGTCGTTTCGTCCGGAGCAACCATACCGCCGCGCGCACCCATTTCTATGCTGAGGTTGCACAGCGTAAGGCGTCCTTCCATGGACAGGCTGCGCACCGCCTCTCCGGCATACTCCACAAAGTAGCCCGTAGCGCCGCTGGTAGTCATCTTGGACATCATATAGAGCGCCACATCTTTGGCGGTCACCCCTTTACCCAATTTGCCGTCTACGGTAATGCGCATCGTCTTGGGGCGGGTTTGCAGAATACACTGCGAAGCCATCACCATTTCCACTTCGCTCGTACCGATGCCGAAAGCCACCGCCCCCATTGCGCCGTGAGTGGACGTATGCGAGTCACCGCATACAATCGTCATGCCCGGCAAGGTCAGCCCCCGTTCCGGACCCACCACATGGATAATGCCGTTCTTCTTGTCCATCATGCCGAAATGCTCCAGTCCGAAATCTTCCGCATTCTTGGCAAGCGTATCCACCTGCGTCTTTGACACGGGGTCTTCGATAGGTTTATCCTGGTCGTGCGTCGGCGTATTATGGTCGGGCATGCAGAATATCTTTTCCGGACGGAAACACTTGATTCCCCTGGCACGCAATCCGGCAAAAGCCTGCGGGCTGGTCACTTCATGGCAATAAAGCCTGTCTATGTAAAGTTGTGTAGGGCCGTCTTCCACCTTCTGTACAACGTGGGCATCCCAAATTTTATCAAATAATGTATTCATCAGAATAAGTATTAATTACAAATTATCAATCACTAATCGTTAATCACTAACCGCTAAAATTTATTAATACAGTCTATATACGCTTCCACCGACGCAGCTATAATATCCGTATTGGCGCCGAAGCCATAGTAGATACGGTTATCATATTCCACCTGCATATGCACCTTACCCATATCATCACTCCCCTTGCTGATGGCCTGAATGGTAAACTCCTTCAACGTCATGTGACGGTCTATTATCTTCTTCAGGGCTTTGATTGCGGCATCTACCGGACCGTTTCCGCTGGCGGCGGCCTCGAACTTCTCACCCGAAATGTTCAGCCCGATGCTGGCTACCGAACGAACACCTACGCCGCTCGTCACCTGCAAGTATTCCAGTTTGATACGATGATTCTGCGAGCGGTCCGCACCTGCCAATACCAGAATATCATCGTCGTTAATATCTTTCTTCTTATCGGCAAGTTTCAGGAAATCTTCGTAAATCTTATCCAGTTTCTGCTGATCCAGAGACACGCCCAACACCTGCAGGCGGTTCTTCAAGGCAGCGCGTCCGCTACGGGCGGTCAGTACGATAGAGTTGTCATCGATGCCCACATCGTGCGGGTCGATAATCTCATAAGTCTGCACATTCTTCAATACGCCGTCCTGATGAATGCCCGACGAGTGCGCAAAGGCATTACGGCCTACGATTGCCTTGTTAGGCTGCACCGGCATATTCATCAGGCTGGATACCATACGGCTGGTAGGGTAAATCTTCTGCGTATTGATGTTGGTTTCAATATCAATATCCTTATGACATCTGATAATCATAGCCACCTCTTCGAGCGAAGTATTTCCGGCACGTTCGCCGATACCGTTGATAGTAACTTCCACCTGGCGGGCGCCGTTCAGCACACCTGCCATTGTATTGGCAGTAGCCATCCCCAGGTCGTTGTGGCAATGCGTGGAGATGACAGCGTTATGAATGCCGTCCACATGCTCCATCAGATATTTTATCTTCGCACCATACTCACCGGGAAGGCAGTAACCGGTGGTATCGGGAATATTCACCACCGTAGCGCCCGCTTTGATAACGGCTTCCACCACACGCGCCAGGTATTCGTTATCCGTGCGTCCGGCATCTTCGGCATAGAATTCGACATCCTCTACATAGCGGCGGGCATACTTCACTGCCGCTACGGCACGTTCGATAATCTCCTCGCGGTTGGAATTGAATTTATATCTGATGTGCGAGTCGGAAGTACCGATACCGGTATGAATACGTTTATGCTTGGCAAATTGCAGAGCTTCCGCCGCCACGTCAATATCTTTCTGTACGGCACGTGTCAAGGCGCAAATCGTAGGCCACGTCACAGCTTTGGAAATCTCAATCACCGAGTTAAAGTCACCCGGACTCGAAATAGGGAATCCCGCCTCAATCACATCCACGCCCAGCGCTTCCAGTTGCCTTGCCACCTGAATCTTTTCCACTGTATTCAACTGGCATCCCGGAACCTGCTCGCCATCGCGGAGCGTTGTGTCGAAAATAAATAATTTGTCACTCATTGCTTTATTGTATTTAATTTATGTTCCATAAAAAAAGCCTTTCACACTTGGAAGTGAGAAAGGCTTCATATATCATTGCATCTTACATATATATTCACGCACAGCACTCACTTCCACTAAACTTTGCCAGTAGAATAATAATACCACACAGTAGAATATATGTAAAGTTCTGAATCATCTTGTCTTTTTTGTTTTAACGATGCAAAGGTATAGATTATTTTGTAGCATGCAAATAAATCAGTAACTTTTTCATCTGAAATAATATCATTTTATAAGATTATATTCACTTATCACACCAATATATCACAAGAAAGGCGTACCAAACAGGCACGCCTTTCCTTTATGTTTCAGTTCGATACAAGTCCTGAATTACTTCTTTTCACAAGGTTTGTCACACTTGGCGCTATCGCAAGCGGCCTTCGGACAATTAGCTTGCGGGCAACCGGCTTTCGGACAAACGGCAGAATCAGCCTGGCAGCAAGCCTTTGCAGAGTCACATACCTGTTCTGTTTGTGCAGCGCAACAAGAGTCTGCTCCGGCAGCATTGGCATCAGCAGCTTTTTTGTTACCACATGATGTTACAGCGAAAGAAAATGCTACTGCCACAGCAGCAAATAAAACTTTAGTTTTCATACTTCAATTTGCTTTAAATATTAATAAAAAAATCAGTTCGCTGACAAATATACGAAAAACAACCCGGTTTTCCAAAACGGGGAAGAAGAGAAGTAAGAATAAACTTATCGGTAAATTGATTGTTTGTCTGGTGACACTATTATTTTTTGTGACATTACTTTTATATTCTTTTTTTAGACAGAAGAACAAAAGAACATAAAGAGAGGGGGATATAGTTCGGGGTGTTGTTCTGGCTGCACAATAAATTCTCTGTACTAAGGGGATTTAGGAGAGATAGCATTCTTTTTAGACATAAGAACAGAAAGACATAAGAGAAGATGCTTGTCAGGTATATGATGTGATACGGGTATGATACGATATAGTACCCTAAAAGCAAAGAAAGAAAAATACTTCACAAGTATAAAAATAATCCCCGCTAAAAATCTACTGAGCCAAAATAATCCCCACTAAAAATCTATTGACCCCAAGAAAACAAGCAAAGAAAAGCAAAGCAAGCAAAACAAGGCAAGGCAGACAAATGAACTTAACTTCT
>OGJU01001882.1_pt1 | contig 12020 bp, 9 predicted proteins | sample 1572251 | NCBI WGS metagenome assembly OGJU01 (sample SAMEA2582144, study PRJEB24529) | metagenome | biome: Human gut stool | place: China | collected 2011
CTGACGATTCCCTCCACGGCGTTCCGACCGGTGACGGTGGGCGCCTATGACAGCGGGACCGGAATCTATGCCCCGTTTTCTGGCCGTGGGGACACCAGGGTCTATCGCGCCCAGAAGCCGGACCTCGCCGCCCCAGGGGTGGGAATCATGGCCCCGGACCGGGACGGCGGCTATTCCCCTGTCACCGGAACATCCTTCGCGGCGCCCCTTGTCACCGGGGCCGCGGCGCTTCTCATGGAGTGGGGGATCGTCAGGGAGAATGATCCGTATCTTTATGGGGAGAAGGTGAAGGCGTACTTAAGAAAAGGAGCGAGAAGACTTCCTTCTGAGCTGGCCTATCCGAATCCGAGGCTGGGATATGGAGCGCTCTGCGTGGCGGACAGTCTGCCGAAATAATTTGTAAATTTTCTTGAAAATTTCTAATAACAGATATATTATAGAAACGTATACAAAATAGAACTCGGATTTTTAAGAGATGAGGTATAAATACTTTTAAATCTTAATGGAAATCTGAATTCAAATGAGGGATGCCGGGGATCATTGCGGAGAATCATCCCAGAAAAATTTCCGACAATACAGAAAAATTGAATCATGAGGAGGAAAAAGCTATGGAAGCGTTGTTTCAGGCCGTAAATGTCATATGCGGAAAGATCCAGATCGTCTCGAACCTGTTCTGGGATTTCCCGACGAACTTTGACTGGTACGCGAATATCCCGATCCTCGGAAACTTCAGTCTGGCGATCATCCTTTTAGTGGGAACAGGAATCTATTTTACATTCAGACTCCGGTTTATCCAGGTGCGGAAATTCCGCCACGGACTCCATGTCCTGATGAGACAGAAGAGCAGCGGCACAGGAATCTCATCCCTGGCGTCATTCCTCCTGTCGACGGCCATGCGTGTCGGCCCCGGAAATATCTTAGGCGTCACCGGCGCGATCTCCACCGGCGGTCCGGGCGCCCTGCTCTGGATGTGGATCTCCGCCTTCTTCCCATTGGTTGTATTGTTGGCACAAAAGATGATGAGTATGTGGGCGGCCTGCCGTATTACGGAAGAAGACTCTTAAAGAATGCGGCATGGGCAGGAGCGGCGCTCAGTGTCCTCTACATTATCTATGCGTTCCTCTGCTTCCCGGCCCAGGGCTTCAACACGATCTCCGCGGTGGGAGCGATCGCGGGCGTATTTACGGGAACCGTCATCGAGACAAACTCCGCCCTGTACTGGATCTCCTTCGCGGTCCTCATCGCGGCGACGGCGGTCATCAGCTTTGGTGGAATCAAGAAGGTGACAAAGGTTACAGACCTCTTAGTTCCTGTGATGGCAGTGATCTATATCCTGACAGTCATTCTTCTCATCGTATTTAATATCCCGAGAATCCCGTGGTTCTTCGGAGCAGTATTCTCCGAGGCTTTCCGGCCGGAAGCAGTCTTCGGCGGTGCCTTCGGTATCGCGCTGAGCCAGGGAATCAAGAGAGGCCTTATGTCAAATGAGGCTGGACAGGGAACGATCACCATGCCGGCAGCGGCGGCGGACGCAAAGCATCCCTGTGACCAGGGCTGTGTCCAGGCGCTTGGCGTTTTCTTAGATACCATCGTGATCTGCACCCTGACAGGATTCGTCGTTGTCATGGGAAGAGTGTGGCTCACGGAGGACAGCGCAGCATGGTTTGAACTCGGAAAACTTGACAGGTTCTTAGCATCCTGCGGAGCGCTCACCGGGAACGGAACGATCTATCACCTCGTGACGATGCTCGTCAGCGTCTGCTTCGGTCTGTTCGCGTTTACCTGCCTTGTGGGATTCATGTCCTTCACGGAAATGTGCGCGAACCGGATCTCCACGAGACCTGCCTTTATTAACACGATCCGCGTGCTCTGCCTGGTAGTCATCTCCTTCGGCGTTATCGCGAACATTGCGGGCATGGACTTAAGTGCCCTGTGGGATCTCAGCGATTTCGCGAATATCCTCATGGTATACTGCAACCTGCCATTACAGTACATAGGCTTTAAGTATGTGCTCCGGGCATGGGAACACTTCGAAAAGAACGATGGAACCGCATTCACATCAAAGATCGCCGGAATCGATGTTACGGTGTGGGATGAGCGGGCAAAGATGAAATAAGAGAAAAAAGATGCCGCCCGGTGGATTCAGAAAGAAACGCAGAGCGGCATTACTATGCGGATAATAACAGAACCAAAGTACAGGAAGCAGGGCAGTTAAAAGACCTGCGGGAAGCTTCCATATTATATTAAGTAGAAACGGATTCCGGACAGTGGAAAAAGAGGCTGCCGGATCAGCCGTCAGCCTTCTCCCAGAAATCCCTGAGCGCAAAGCGGCAGACGCTTTCCACGAAGGTCTTCGCGTCATATTCATCCGCCAGCTCTAAATAAGATCTTAGCGTCGTCAGATAAAAGCTTGACATAAACGAAACATAGAGTGGGAGCGGGATCTTTAACCGAACGCCCTGGTTCTCGCCCTGCCAGCCGCTCTCCGTGAGGATCTTCGCCAGGTCTCCCTGGATCGTGAACATCAGGGAGCCGTTTTTGTTCGTCTGGTAGATCCGGCGGTAGAGAGTGATATTCTCATCCACCTGAGCGATCAGATATTCTAAAAACTGACGCAGGGAATCGGTGCTTTTAAAGTAGATCAGATCCTCCACCGGGCGGAGTCCCTCAATGTACATGTTCACGCAGTAGTGCAGAAGATCATATTTGTCCTCAAAATACCGGTAGAACGTGGACCGGGAGATCATGGAGACCCGGCAGAGATCAGTGAGGGAGATCTTCTCAAAAGGCATTTCCGCCAGAAGGTCCAGGAGCGCCTTCATCAAAAGCAGGTAGGTCCTGCGGACAGAAACATGTTCTTCCTGGATCGGTAATTTTATCATAAACTACAAAACTCCTCTATCCATTCCAAATTGGACAAAAAGTGATAATTTGTCTCATTTGGTACACTTTTCAAAAATTGGTTCTTGAGTATTTTAGCATAAACATAGATAATATTGCAAGTGAAAAGGAAAGAAAAAAGCGGAGGCGATCATATGATCCGAAGAAGAGAAGTACGAAGAATGGCAGCGATCCTCTGCATGATCACGGGAATGACAGCAGTTCCCGCATATGCGGCAGCTCCGGAGACATTCGGAGCGGTACCGGGATGGAATCAGATCTCGGGAAAGTGGTACTACCTTATGGAAAACGGTGCCTGGAGCACAGATTTTATAGAAGATGAGAATACATGCTACACGTTTACAAAGGACGGGACGCTGTCCTATGCGCGGAAAACCCCGAATACGCAGGGCGGCGCGTATCCTGTATACGTGCTGGATCAGAAGGAACAGGAACTCTTTGATGATATGAATGATGAGAAGAGCGACCCGTTTTTTGACACTTATCCGGAGGCGGAGGATGATTACGACAACGGGGATGTGGAGTTTTACGATGGACGCGCCACATTTGTCCTCGACATGGATCTCTGCGATATCGCAAAGGCAAGACTTTCTTCCGCTATGGAAAAGGGATATTCCAAGAGCAAAAATACGATCCCGGGAGAGGGAACCGTAAGCGATTACGTAAGGACAGCATTTCCGGAGCGAAAGAGTGCCACATTTTTTGAGATGTACCTCTGGGGCCCTGAGGAGACATACGATCCGTATGATTCTGTTATGATCCGGATGCAGGAAAAATTCGACCGGAAGGACGATAAAAAATATTCCCTGGAATACTACCGTAGAATGGGAATTGCCCATGAAAACCAGAATGGAAAGGACTATTACATGGTGGTTCTGGAACGGTAGGAATGTGGACGGTGACGGAAAATGACCTGTGTGGGTACTGAACAGTTACGGACAGGGAATATAAGGAGAGAAGACATGGGAGAGAAAATAAAAAACATGTTCCGCGGGCATAAAGAAAAGAAAAAGAACCAGAACGGCGGCTTTTCCTACATGCTCGCGTCATTTATCATCCATAAACGCGGCTGGATCGAGTCGGTCTTCGTGATCGGCTGCCTGCTCTCGCTTTTGACGATGAACTTTGTAAATGTAAACTATGACCTGACGAAATATCTTCCGGAAACGGCGGAATCCGCTATCGGACTTGACGTTATGCGTGATAAGTTCGGTTATCCCGGAACGGCGCGGGTCATGGTGAAGGACGTCTCGCTGTACGAGGCGAAGCAATATAAAGATGAGATCGCCGATATCGATGGCGTGGACCAGGTCTTATGGTGCGACAGCACGGTAAATATCTATGCCGGTGAAGACTTCATTGATGAGAGTGAGATCAAGGATTATTACAAAGACCGGAATGCGGTCTACGATATCACATTTGTGGAGGAGAGTGATTCCACCCGAACCTCCACTGCCATCGACGAGATCAAGGATCTCTTAGGGGACAAAGGATGCTACGTCGGCATGGCGGTCCAGAACAAATCCATGACAGAGTCCATGGCAAGCGAGATGAGCAAGATCCTCGTTGTGGCGGTGATCATGATCTTCGCTGTGCTTTCCGTGACGACAACGGCATGGACGGAACCGATATTATTCCTGTTGGTTATGGGCGTCGCTGTCCTGCTTAATAAGGGGACGAACATCTTTATCGGAACCGTCTCGTTCCTGACGGAAAACGTGTCGATCATCCTGCAGCTGGCAACATCCATGGACTACTCGATCTTCCTGCTTGACGCGTTCATGAACTACAGAAAGCAGGGAATGAACGAGGAGGACGCGATCATCAACGCCGTTCAGGAGGCGATCAATTCCATCTTCGCCAGCAGCCTGACGACAGTCGTCGGCTTCTTGGCCCTTGTGACGATGAAGTTCTCCATCGGATTTGACTTGGGTCTTGTCCTGGCGAAAGGTATCGTATTCAGCTTACTGACAGTCGTCTTCTTCATGCCGGCGATGATCCTGAAGTTCGCGAAGCTCAATGAGAAGACAAAGCACCGTTCCTTTATGCCGGATTTCCACGGACTTGGAAAAGCGATCTACCGGATCCGTCCCATCGTGTTCGCGGTGATCGTCCTCGTGACACCGCTTGCATACACGGCCCAGGGCCTGAACGATTTCCTTTACGGAAACGACTCCATGGGTGCCTCGGAGGGAACACAGGTTTATGAAGATGACCAGCAGATCACGAAGATCTTCGGCCGAAGCAACATGCTGCTCGCCCTCTATCCGAACACATCGGAGGTCAATGAGCGGGCCATGGCGAAGGAGATCAAGGATCTATCCTATGTCAAGAACGTTACAGCTTTAGCGGATACGTTGCCGGAGGGGATCCCGGAAGAGTTTCTCCCGAAGTCCACGGTGGAGCTCTTACATAAAGACGGCTATTGCCGGATGCTGATCTACACGAGAACGAAGACCGAGAGTGCCGAGGCATTCAAGGACTCCGACGCGATCCAGGAGATCGTAAAGAAGTATTACCCGGAAGGAAGCTATCTCGTCGGTGAGACTCCGTCCACCCAGGATATCAAGTCCTTCATCGTAAAGGACTATGAGAATGTAAATGTTCTGTCCCTGGCGGGCGTATTCCTCGTCGTCATGATGAGCTTCAAGTCGGCTGTCATGCCGATCCTCGTCATCATTCCCATCGAGGTGGCGATCTTCATCAACATGGCGATGCCGTATTTCCAGGGTGTCGAGATGGTGTACATGGGTTATATCATCGTCAGCAGTATCCAGCTGGGTGCCACGGTCGATTACTCGATCCTGCTTGCAAACAACTACCTGGCGAAGAGAAAGACGCTGCCGAAGAAAAAGGCATGTGTGGAGGCCATCGCAGCGTCCTGTTCCTCGATTTTTACTTCCGGATCCATCATCACGCTGGCCGGATATATCGTGTATATGATCTCGTCCACAACGGCCATCGCGGACCTGGGACACCTGATCGGACGAGGCGGACTGTTCAGCCTTGTGCTGGTACTGACGGTGCTTCCGCTGCTGTTAACATTATTTGACAATTTTATCGTCGGCGAGAAACCGGCGGCAGCTCTTGCGAGACGCCTGCACCGCCGTGTGAAGAACCAGAGAGAGAAGAGACGTCCCGGAAAGAACGGGGACGAGACAGAAGAGAGTACAGATGAAGGCGGAGATCCCTACGAGGACGATGAGAACGAGGCGGCGGCCAGCAGGGAATCGGAGCCGGAATTGACAGATAGAGAAGAAATGGAGGAGAACGGTGATGAGACAGAAAAATAGAAGGATCATGGCAGCGGGCATGGCGGCTGTCACACTCTGCACCAGCCTTGTTTCTGCGCCGGTCTATGCGGCAGAGGCGTCTGTGAGCGTCGATGAAGCGATGTACGTGAACCTGGATTACTATGGTTCCGTTGATAAGGTGAATGTCGTGAAGGGTGTGAGCTTAAATGGTCTCACAAGCTTTACGGATTATGGAAATTATCTTGATGTGACAAATATGACCAACAACACAGCTCCGGAGATCAGTGACGGAAAGGTCACATGGAATCTCCCGGCGGACACCAAGGGATATTTCTACTATAAGGGAGCGATCGATAAGGACGCGGTGACACTTCCGTGGACCATGGATGTGTCCTACAAATTAAACGGCGTCCCGACGGACGCTGAGAAGCTTGCGGGTGCTTCCGGTCTGGTGGAGGTACATGTGACAGCGACACCGAATGAGGCGGCGAGAGATTACTATAAGAACAATATGATGTTAGTGGTAGCGATGCTTGTTGATATGAGCAAGTGCTACAGTGTGGAAGCGGAAGATTCCCAGACCCAGAGCCTCGGTTCCCAGACCGCGATCATGTACACGGCGTTTCCGGGCGAGGAGGGCGATTACACGATCCGCATTGGCAGCGACAAGTTTGAGACCTCCGGTGTCATCATGGCGATGGTTCCGGGAACGGTGAAAGACTTAGAGCACATCGTTGACCTGAAGGACGCCAAGGACACCTGGAAGGATGCCGGTGACCAGTTATACGACAGCATGGACCAGATGGCGGCTTCCGTCGAGGCCATGAGAAGCGGCGTCAACGAGCTGCGCCAGGGCTTAAATGAGGCGGAGAGCGCGAGAGGCGTCATCAGCGGTTCCAAGGACGAGATCCTGGACAGCAATGACCAGACACTGGCTTCCCTGACGGCGCTCTCCGAGCAGCTTGGAACCATCGTTCCGTATATCCAGACTGCAAAGGATGCCTCCGAGGTTGCCCACAACAGCATGACAGACGTTGTCAACACACTCGGAAACATGCAGGAGCCGATCCGCAGACTGGACACGAGCTTACGGGGCTTAAGGGATAGCTCTGAGGGCGCGTCCGGCAGTATTGGAAACGTAGTCGCTTCCGTTCAGCTGATCAAAAAGCTTGACACACAGCTTCAGCAGAGCGTTCTGGAGTTTATCAAAAACCTGGCTTCTGCCCAGGAGTCCATGCAGGACGCGATCGCAGATTACTGCAACGGTGAGGCAGGGGATGAAGATACCCAGGCACTGGCAGCGGCAGCAGCGGGAGCAGACACCTCCGCCGGACATGCGGGAATGCTGAATGCCCAGGAACTTATCGGAATCTTAAAGCAGAAGGAGAAAGCGCTCCGCCAGGTGGCTTCCTCCAGCAATGCCCTTGTGGCAGATACAGCAGATATGCTCGACGATGTATCCAATACATCAAAATACCTGGCACAGACCACAGACCAGATGGACTATCTGATCGAGGATGTGAAGGCGTTAAAGGACTCCCTGGATGTGTATTACCCGGATCTCCAGTCAGCCCTGGATGATTCCGGGGAGCTCGTAAACCGAACCACGGATGCCCTTAATAAGAGCACGGATTCCCTGACTCTGGTACAGAATACCGTCCGTGCCAGCGCGGACAGCCTTGACGCGGCGGCGAAGGACTCCATCAAGGGAAGTTTGAATGTCCTCGACAAGAGTTTAAGCGTCCTCGACAGCACCAGCTCCATGAGAAAGGCCGGCCGGACTATGAAGGACACCATGGACAATGAGTGGAACGACATGGAGGACGACAACAATTTCTTAAATATGGATCCAAACGCGGAGAAGGTTTCCTTCACTTCCGATGAGAACGCGGAGCCGAACACCCTGCAGATCATCATGAGAACCGAGGAGATCAGCGTGGACGATGACGCGGAGCTTCTCGATGCGGAGACAGCGAAGGCGGATGTGAACCCGCTTGAGAGAATGTGGAACATGCTGGTCCAGATGGTCAGGGCGATCATTGAGATCTTTAAGAACAGATAATGAAAGAATATCTGACGGATTTGTGCAGGAGGATGTACGGCAGAATTGTTCTGCATGGACGTTTTTCTGCACAAACTGGTATATGAGGGGATAAAGAGAAGCGAGTGGAAGAACTTCTTACGGGAAGGAGAAGACATGAAAAAATTTGGAAAGAAGATTGCGGGATTTCTGCTGGCGGCGGTTCTGGCAGTGACTGCGGCGTTTCCGGCTTTTGCAGCCAGCAAGACAGCGGTCGGAAAGATATACCTGACCATCGACAGCACTGTGGGACTTAAAAATGACTCTGAGGACGTCACAGTGACGCCCTACGGGGATAATACAGATCTTTACTATGTAGATAACATTTATATCGAAAATAACGACGGAAACGGCTATACGGAGTCCAATCCACCGAAGATCACGGTGACGCTGGAGGTAGCGGACGAGGATAATTATTATTTCTCCGGGACAGCCTCAAAGGACTTCCGCCTGACACTGTCCGATTCCGCAAAAAACGGATACGGAAAAGCGGAGTACGTGAAGGCGGTAAAGAAAAATGACAGAAGTACCGTCGAGCTGACGTTCCGCCTGACATTCGATAAGAAAACCACCGCATCCACCACAAGTACCGTCAAGGCGCCCACAGGTGTGGCCTGGTCTCCGAACGCCTACGGAACGGGAACATGGTCAGCGGTCAGCGGGGCGAAATATTACCAGCTCCGCCTCTTAAAGGACGGCAGTCTCACGGGGGACGAGTTTACGATCTACGGAACGAAGTACGATTTTTCGAGACTGATGGGAACCTCTGGATCCTACAGCTTTGAGGTCCGCTCCGTGAAGTCCACAAACAACACGAAGAGCGCCTGGGTCCGCTCAGGGGAGATCGGATCCTACGCCGCAGGCTCCTGGAAGCAGAGCGCTGACGGCAGATGGTGGTGGGACTACGGTGATGGCACATGGGCGGCGGCAGAGTGGCTCTACATCAGCGGAAAGTGGTACTATTTCCGGGAGGACGGATATATGGCCACAGGATGGATCACCCTGTACAACAAGTCCTACTATCTGGATCCGGTGAGCGGAGCCATGTATAAGAGCGGGAGGACGCCGGACGGGCTCTATGTGAATGAGAGCGGCGTGTATGTGCCGGGGATGTAAGACCAAAATCGGGATGATCCGTTCAGGGCATATAAAAGCTGAAGGTACTGATATGAAATTGTCATCAGGAGATAACAGAGGTCGAAAATCCGGTCTCAGCGGTCAAACCTGCGGATTTAACATCACAGACGCGTAGAATATTCCGTCTTTCCACCTAAATCTCGCGTCCCCGCTGTACCGCTCTGCGATCATGCGGATAGACTCCGTTCCAATGCCGTAGCCGGAGTGCTTTGTGGAAAGCAGCTTATCTCCGGACCAGTTCGGACTTCCGGAGCTGGTGTTGTCGGCGGTGATGGAGAGCATGGAGGAGCCGGTCTGGACTACATGGAGTCGGATGAAAGACTGGATCTCCGCATCGGTATCCGCGCAGGCGTCCACTGCGTTTTCCAGTAAATTTCCGACTAGAACACAGAATTCCGTTTCCGGGATCACCGGCGGGTCAGCAATCTGGATGGTGACCTGCATGGAGATCCCGTTTTTTTCTGCCTTTTCCGCGTAGAAGGAGAGGATCGCGTTGACTGCGTAGTTTTTGCAGTAGGTGCGGACCTCCTGGATCGGGAACATGTTTTCGTAATTGTTCAGATAATTTTTCAGGGAGGCGAGATCCCAGCGGTCGGCGCAGTCCCTGATGACGGCCAGATGCTGGCGGAAATCGTGCCTTGCCCGGCGGTTGTCCTGGATCCTGGCGGTGAGAAGGCTGTATTGGTCTGACTGGATCTCCAGGAGCTTTTCCATGGTCTCCGATTTTGCCGCGGCTTCTGCCTGGTCCTTAAAGAAGCGCAGGAGCATGATCAGCGTGTGGCTGATGAGGAACATGCAGACGAGCAGCAGGACTCTGGCGAAAAGGTCTGCCTGATCAAAATTCCCATCCCGGATATTGCCGGTGAGAAGGAAGATGATCATCGTGGCGGAAAATGGAAGAAGCCATGCGGTTTTCCAGATTGCAGGCGCCTGGATCGCGGAGAGACTGTCGATGATCTCTGTGAGCCGCTTTATCATAAACCGGGTGGTGAGGAGCACCAGGAGTAACGTAGTGACGCCGGACTGCCAGGTGTAGAATCCGCAGTGCAGAAACTGTCTGCAGATAAAAAAGGAGGAGGCGCGGATCACCATGAGGTAGTCAAGGACAAAGGTGTACTGGAACGTGACGATTCCGATGTTTGCCTGAACCAGATGGTAGAGAAAAAATCCCAGAATGGGAATCGCAAGATACTGTACAGATACGGCTGGAAACCCCGCATGGACCAGTATCGCGAAGACTGCCAGATATATGATCTCCGCAAGGGCAGAGAGCAGGATCGTTATTTTTCCCGGATAACGCAGATTCGTGTGAAACGGAAGATACGCGAACATGTGGAACGGATAAGTGCTGAAAAATTCATTAATAAGCAGTTCCGCCATACTGACCTCCCCGGACTTTCGAATAGGAATACTCAAGAAATTGCTCCCGCACATTCCGGTATTTCAGACGGCTGATAGGGATCTGGATCCCGCTTTTTAAGAGAAAACGGTCTTCTAAAAGCTTATCCACGTCCTCAAAGTTTACGAGGATCCCCTTGATGCAGTCGCAGAACCACGGATACTGGAGCAGAAGGGCGGAGAAATCCTTCTGGCTCATGGAGACTTCCATATCCTGCCCGTTCTTAAGGTGTATGAGAACCTGCCGTCTGATATACTCGGTGTAGGAGATATCGTGGACCGGGAGAACTGTCTTTCCAAAATGTGTTGCAACCTCCACCGCCCTGGTGCGTTCAGCATCCTGGAGCCCGCACCGGTCGAGGGCAGCGAACACACCGTTCTTTTCAATAGGTTTCAGGAGATAGAAGGATGCGCTCACGTCGTAGCTCTCCACGGCAAATTCAGGGGAGGTGGTGATAAAGAGGATCCTGCAGCCATGATCCGCCCGCCGGATCCGCTTCGCCGTCTCCATCCCGGTGATGCCATCCATGTAGATATCAAGGAAGATGAGATCATACTTTCCGGCCGTAAACGCGCCCAAAAACTCTTCCCCGCTGGAAAAACGGTCCATTGCCCCCCACTGAAGCCTATGCTGTTCCGCATATGTATCAATAAATCCGACAAGCCGGTCAGAATCCGTCTTTCGGTCATCGACGATCGCTATGTTCATGTTCGGTCGCTCCTTTGATGTTAAACTGTTAAAGCTATTTTAACATGTTTTTGGGGAAATGTGTGGAAGAATGAAACTTTTCTTCCATTTTCCGCCAAATAATGATATGATGGATACCGGCAGCATAAAGCGCAAAGGAAAAATGCCGCTGTTTTGGCATTTTATGGCGGCGGAAAAGACAGAAAATTGGATGCTGCATAGAAAGGTGAGCACGACAATGAATTTTATTGTACCAGCCGGTTATACTCCGGATATTGACTTAAAAGAGACCCAGATCGCCATCAAGGTCGTGAAGGATTTCTTCCAGAAGGAACTTACAAAACAGTTAAATCTGACCCGAGTTTCCGCTCCGTTATTTGTAACGCCGGAATCCGGATTAAATGATAACTTGAACGGTGTGGAGCGCCCGGTTGCCTTCGATATTAAGGAAGGCGGAAGAAAGGCAGAGATTGTCCACTCCCTGGCAAAATGGAAACGTTACGCGTTGAAACAGTACGGCTTCCAGCCGGGTGAAGGTTTATACACCGATATGAACGCCATC
>OGJU01001887.1_pt1 | contig 11963 bp, 8 predicted proteins | sample 1572251 | NCBI WGS metagenome assembly OGJU01 (sample SAMEA2582144, study PRJEB24529) | metagenome | biome: Human gut stool | place: China | collected 2011
GGGAGAGTAGGTAGTCGCCGTCTTAACGGAAGCCCTGAAGCGGAAACGCTTCAGGGCTTTTTTGTATCCGTAACTCAGATTTTATTGTATCTTTGCAACTGATTAAATCTAATTATATTGTTTTTTAATTATCGAATAAGTATGAGAACACGCATCTTACACCGTTGGAAAACGGTTTTTCTAGGGGGATTATTGGGAATATTTTCATTGTCGGCACAGGCAGAGGGAACTGACTATACACCAACTCCAGAGAATCTGCAAGCCCGACAAGAATTTCAAGATGGTAAGTTTGGTATATTTCTGCATTGGGGAATATATAGCATGTTTGGCCAAGGAGAATGGTATATGAATACCGCTAACATTGATTGCCATGAGTATGCGAAAGCTGCATCGGGATTTTATCCTTCACGTTTTAATGCGCAGGAGTGGGTCGCTGCAATTAAAGCTTCCGGGGCCAAATATATCTGCATTACTTCCCGCCATCATGATGGATTCTCTATGTTTGATACGAAATATTCAGACTATGACATCGTGGATGCGACTCCTTTTAAGCGGGATGTGATAAAGGAGTTGGCCGAAGAGTGCCGCAAGCAGGGAATAAGATTGCATTTATATTATTCGCATCTGGACTGGACACGTGAAGATTATTATCCGTTGGGAAATACGGGGCATGGAACTGGACGTACCTCACATGGAGAATGGGCAACTTATTATCAGTTCATGAATCATCAGCTTACGGAATTGCTGACTAACTATGGTCCGATTGGTGCTATCTGGTTTGATGGAATGTGGGACCAGCCCGATGGGTTTGACTGGAAGTTAGAGGAACAGTATAAACTGATTCACAAATTACAGCCTGCATGTCTGATTGGAAACAATCATCATAAAACACCTTACCCAGGTGAAGACTTTCAGATGTTTGAACGTGACCTTCCCGGTGAGAATAAAGCTGGGTTGTCTGGGCAGTCAGTGAGTGCTCTTCCGTTGGAAACTTGCGAAACGATGAATGGCATGTGGGGGTACAAAATAAAAGACCAGAATTATAAGTCGGTTACTGATTTAGTGCGTCTGCTGGTACGTGCGGCAGGTAAAGGAACTAATCTGCTGATGAATATCGGCCCTCAGCCTAATGGTGAACTTCCGGCTGTGGCTGTAGAACGTTTGAAGGGAGTAGGAGACTGGATGTCGAAATATGGGGAAACCATTTATGGCACTACTGCTGGAAATGTGATGAGTGCTTCGTGGGGAACCACAACCCGTAAGGATAATATGCTTTATGTACATTTATTAGCAGACCACATGCCTCAGTTTGTGACTTTGCCAGTGACGGAAAAAGTCATTTCTTCTACTTTGTTCGGTACCGATGAAAAAGTGAAATGGGAGAAAATCCAAGGCGGAATTGTATTGCATACAGAAAATCTGCAACCTTCTGTAGACTGTATTGTGGCCTTAAAACTGAAATAATTTGAATTTAAAATAAGAAAAAAGGATTGTCTGATACTTCAATAGTTGTGACAATCCTTTTTCTTGTTTATATTTACCACAAGAAAAATTAAATATCATGGTGATAAAAACAATTTTGGATACAGATTTATATAAGTTTACTACTTCATACGCTTATATAAAGTTATTCCCTTATGCCATTGGAACCTTTACTTTTAAAGATAGGGATGAGACTGAATATACGGAAGGATTTCTGGAAGCCTTGAAAAACGAAATCCATAATCTGGAAATGGTAAAACTGACATCGGAAGAGCAGGAATACATGACGACACATTGTCGCTTTCTGCCCAGTGTGTATTGGGAGTGGCTTTCTTCTTTCCGGTTTGATCCGAATAAAATAGAAGTATGGTTGGACGACCAGCATCATTTGCAGATGACAGTGACTGATTATCTGTATAAGGTGACTCTTTATGAAGTGCCGCTATTGGCCATTGTTTCTGAAATAAAAAATCAATTCCTGAATCGCATTCCAGACAAGCAGACGATACTGGACAAACTGGCCGATAAGGTGAACCTGTCGAATGCACACCAGATGCCTTTCTCCGAGTTTGGTACACGACGGCGTTTCTCTTTTGACGTGCAGAAGCTGGTGGTGGAATATCTGAAAGAGCATGCCCAGTATTGTACCGGTACATCCAACTGTCACCTTGCCATGAAATATGATATGCGCCCTATGGGTACCCATCCTCATGAATGGTTTATGTTTCACGGAGCTCAGTTTGGTTACAAGCACGCCAACTATATGGCATTGGAGAACTGGGTAAACGTGTACGATGGTGATTTGGGAACAGCCTTGTCGGATACCTATACTTCTGATTCATTCCTCAGCAATTTCAGCCGGAAGCAGGCAAAGTTGTTTGACGGTGTACGTTGTGATTCCGGCGATGAATACGAATTTATAGAGCGGTTGATAGCCCGATATAAGGAGTTAGGCATTGACCCGACTACCAAAACGATTATCTTCAGTAATGCGTTAGATTTCGAGAAGGCACTGAAGATTTATCAGTATTGCCAGGGAAAAATCCGCTGTTCCTTTGGTATCGGTACCAACTTGACGAACGACACAGGTTATCAGCCATCTAACATTGTGATGAAATTATCACGCTGCAAGATGAGTCAGAGTCAGGAATGGCGTGAATGTGTAAAGCTTTCGGACGATATGGGCAAGCATATGGGAAGCATGACAGAGGTAGAAGCTTGTCTGCATGAACTACGTTTGCTTACAGAATGATAGATTTATAGTTTGCTGCTTTTATTTGTGTGAATTTGTTGTTTAAATATTGAAAAAACTTTCTTTTTATTTTCTTATTTCAAAATATTGTATACCTTTGCAGCATCTAAAATGAAATAGATAAAACGAACGATTATGAATAACTTGTTTTTACATATTTTGCTATGCGGCCTGATTAATCTGCTGGAAAGCCCAGTGGGAAGTGAGTCGTGCGCATACTGATAGTAAAAATGAAATTATATCAAGCCTTTCTCACTTCCTTGTGCGAAAGGCTTTTTTTTGAGATAACAAGAAATAAAAAGATAATATTATGAGTGACAGATTATTTATTTTTGATACGACTCTTCGCGACGGGGAGCAGGTGCCGGGATGCCAGTTGAACACAGTGGAAAAGATTCAGGTGGCAAAGCAGCTGGAAGCATTAGGTGTGGATGTAATTGAAGCAGGTTTCCCGATTTCAAGTCCGGGTGATTTTAATTCCGTGATTGAAATTTCGAAAGCGGTGACTTGGCCGACTATCTGTGCGCTGACTCGTGCTGTACAGAAAGATATTGACATGGCTGCAGAAGCTTTACAATATGCCAAGCATAAACGTATTCATACGGGAATCGGTACTTCTGATTCGCATATCAAATATAAATTCAATTCAACCCGTGAAGAAATTATTGAACGTGCAGTAGCTGCCGTGAAATATGCAAGACGTTACGTAGATGACGTGGAATTTTACGCAGAAGATGCCGGACGTACGGACAATGAATATCTGGCACGCGTAGTAGAAGCAGTAATCAAGGCAGGAGCTACGGTAGTAAACATTCCGGATACCACAGGCTATTGTTTGCCTGATGAATATGGAACAAAAATCAAATACCTGATGGAGCATGTAGACGGAATAGACAAAGCAATTATCTCTACTCACTGTCATAACGACTTGGGCATGGCTACGGCCAATACCATCAGCGGAGTGCTGAACGGTGCCCGACAGGTAGAAGTAACCATTAACGGTATTGGTGAACGTGCCGGAAATACCTCGTTGGAAGAAGTAGCCATGATTTTACGCTGTCACCATGACATTCAGATTGATACTAACATCAATACACAAAAAATCTATCCTACCAGCCGCATGGTGTCCAGTTTGATGAACATGCCGGTACAGCCTAACAAGGCTATCGTGGGACGTAATGCATTTGCGCATTCTTCGGGTATCCATCAGGACGGTGTGCTGAAAAATGTACAGACTTACGAAATCATTGACCCGAAGGATGTGGGTATCGATGATAATGCCATTGTGCTGACTGCACGTAGCGGACGTGCTGCCTTGAAGCATCGTTTACATGTGCTGGGAGTGGAAATGACTCAGGAAAAACTGGATAAGGTATATGAAGATTTCTTGAAACTGGCTGACAAGAAGAAGGATATTACAGACGATGACATCTTGGTATTGGCAGGAGCTGATCGCAATGTGAATCACCATATCAAACTGGAATACTTGCAAGTGACAAGTGGGGTAGGTGTTCGTTCGGTAGCCAGTCTTGGACTGAACATCAGCGGAGAGCACTTCGAAGCTGCTGCTACAGGTAACGGACCGGTGGATGCCGCTATCAAGGCCGTGAAACAGATTATCAAGCGTCAGATGACTTTGAAAGAGTTTACCATTCAGGCTATCAGCAAGGGTAGTGACGATGTGGGTAAAGTACACATGCAGGTGGAATACGACGGCCAGATGTATTATGGTTTTGGCGCAAATACCGACATCATTGCTGCATCAGTAGAAGCATATATCGATTGTATCAATAAATTCAGAAAATAATAAATTAAACGAGAAACATATGGCTAATACATTATTCGACAAAATATGGGATGCACACATCGTGCAGAAGGTGGAAGACGGGCCTACCCAGTTGTATATCGACCGTCTGTACTGTCATGAGGTAACCAGTCCGCAGGCTTTTGCCGGAATGCGTACCCGTGGATTGAAGTGCTTCCGTCCGGAACGTATCTATTGTATGCCGGACCACAATACACCGACTCATGACCAGGACAAACCTATCGAAGACCCTGTATCTAAGGCACAGGTAGATGCGCTGGCTAAGAATGCGGCCGATTTCGGATTGACGCATTTCGGAATGATGAACAAGAAAAACGGTATTATCCATGTGGTTGGTCCGGAACGAGGACTGACACTGCCGGGCATGACGATTGTGTGTGGTGACTCACATACTTCTACTCATGGAGCGATGGGAGCAGTGGCTTTTGGTATCGGTACCAGTGAAGTGGAAATGGTAATGGCTTCACAGTGTATCCTTCAGGCACGTCCCAAGACCATGCGTATCACGATTGACGGTAAGCTGGGCAAAGGTGTTACGGCAAAGGACGTTGCATTGTACATGATGTCAAAAATGACCACAAGCGGTGCGACCGGATATTTTGTGGAATATGCAGGTGAAGCTATTCGCAGTCTGACCATGGAAGGACGTCTCACATTGTGCAACTTGTCGATTGAAATGGGAGCCCGTGGAGGTATGATTGCTCCGGATGAAGTGACCTTTGAATACATCAAAGGACGTGAATATGCTCCTAAGGGTGAAGAATGGGATAAGGCCCTGGCTTACTGGAAAACATTGAAGAGCGACGACGATGCCGTATTTGACAAGGAAGTACGTTATGACGCTGCAGATATTCAGCCGATGATTACTTATGGAACCAATCCGGGTATGGGCATGGCTGTTACATCGAATATTCCTACCACGGAAGGCATGAGTGAAGTAGAAAAAGGTTCTTTCGAAAAATCCATGCAATACATGGGATTCCAGCCGGGGGAAAGTTTGCTGGGCAAAAAAGTAGATTATGTGTTCTTGGGAGCTTGTACTAACGGACGTATTGAGGACTTCCGTGCGTTTGCTTCTATCGTGAAGGGAAGAAAGAAAGCCGATAATATCACTGCATGGCTGGTTCCGGGTTCTTGGATGGTAGACGAGCAGATTCGTCAGGAAGGACTTGACAAAGTGTTGGAGGAAGCTGGATTTGAAATCCGTCAGCCGGGATGTTCCGCTTGTCTGGCTATGAACGACGACAAGATTCCTGCCGGAAAATATTCAGTATCTACAAGTAATAGAAATTTTGAAGGACGCCAGGGACCGGGTTCACGTACCTTGCTGGCAAGTCCGTTGACTGCTGCTGCCGCTGCCGTAACCGGTGTGATAACAGATCCAAGAACGTTAATGTAAAAAATGAGTGTCATGAAACAGAAATTCAATATCATAACAAGTACTTGTATCCCTTTGCCATTGGAAAATGTGGATACTGACCAGATTATCCCGGCACGCTTTCTGAAAGCAACTACACGCGATGAAAAATTCTTTGGAGACAATTTGTTTCGCGATTGGCGTTATCATCCGGATGGTTCGTTGAACAAGGATTTTGTGCTGAACAATTCTAAATACAGCGGACAGATTTTAGTGGCCGGAAAGAACTTCGGTAGCGGTTCCAGCCGTGAACACGCTGCGTGGGCTATTGCCGGATATGGTTTTCGGGTGGTAGTTTCAAGCTTCTTTGCCGATATTCATAAGAACAATGAACTGAATAACTTTGTTTTGCCGGTGGTGGTAAGCGAAGAGTTCTTGAAAGAGCTGTTTGCTTCGATTGAAGCCGACCCTCAGACGGAAGTAGAGGTGAACTTACCGGCACAGACCATTACCAACAAGGCAACTGGAAAGTCTGAAACATTCGAAATCAATGCCTATAAGAAGCATTGTCTGATGAACGGACTGGATGACATTGACTTCTTGGTAGAGAACAAAGATAAGATAGAGGCTTTTGAAAAGGCACGCAACTGACCGTAAAAAAGAGTGATTATGAATAATCATCCGAGAATAGAGATAATGGACACTACGTTACGCGACGGGGAACAGACCAGTGGCGTATCGTTTGTCCCTCACGAGAAGTTGATGATAGCCCGTTTGTTGCTGGAGGATTTGAAGGTAGACCGAGTCGAAGTTGCTTCAGCCCGCGTGTCGGATGGTGAATTCAATGCAGTAAAAATGATTTGTGACTGGGCTGCACGCAGAGGTTTACTGCAGCGGGTAGAAGTCCTGGGATTCGTTGACGGAAAGATGTCGGTCGACTGGATTCATGATGCAGGAGGACAGGTAATCAACCTGCTTTCGAAGGGATCTGAAAAGCATTGCCGCTATCAGTTGAAGAAGACTTTGGAGGAACATCTGGCCGACATACGGAATACGGTAGACTATGCGCACGAAAGAGGGCTTGAAGTCAATTTGTATCTGGAAGACTGGAGTAATGGTATTAAGGATTCACCGGACTATGTATTCGGTTTGGTAGATGGTTTGCGCGACAGCGGTATCCGTCGTTTCATGCTTCCTGACACCTTGGGAATTCTCAATCCCTTGCAGGTTATCGAATTCATGCGTAAAATGAAGAAGCGTTATCCAGACCTTCACTTTGATTTTCACGCGCACAATGACTATGATTTGGCTGTAAGTAATGTGCTGGCAGCTGTATTGAGTGGAGTGAAAGGATTGCATACCACCATCAACGGACTGGGAGAACGGGCAGGTAATGCTCCTCTGGCCAGTGTGCAGGCTATCTTGAAGGACCATTTTCATGCCATTACGCGCATCGATGAAAGTCGCTTGAATGATGTCAGTCGGGTAGTGGAATCTTATTCCGGTGTGACGATTCCTGCCAACAAACCAATTGTGGGAGAAAGTGTGTTTACACAGGTGGCTGGCGTACATGCTGATGGAGACAATAAGAATAAACTCTACTTCAACGACCTGCTTCCGGAACGTTTCGGTCGTGTGCGTGAATATGCCTTAGGAAAAAATTCCGGGAAAGCCAACATCCGCAAGAATCTGGAGAGTATGGGACTGGAACTGGATGAAGAATCCATGCGTAAAGTCACCGAACGAATCATTGAACTGGGCGACCGCAAAGAACTGGTCACTCCCGAGGATTTGCCGTATATCATCAGTGACGTGTTGAAGCACGATGGCATACAGAATAAGGTAAAATTGCTTAGTTACTTTGTCACCCTCGCCAAGGGATTGAAGCCGATGGCCACGCTTAGCATTGAGATTAACGGGAAGACCTATCAGGAAAGTTCTAGCGGCGACGGACAGTACGATGCTTTTGTACGTGCGTTGCGCAAGATATATAAAGGTACATTAGGAAGAAAATTCCCGATGTTGCTGAACTATGCTGTGACCATTCCTCCCGGCGGACGTACGGATGCCTTTGTGCAGACCGTTATCACCTGGAATTATGAGGATAAGGAGTTCCGTACAAGAGGGTTTGATGCCGACCAGACAGAGGCAGCCATCAAGGCGACAATTAAAATGTTGAACATGATAGAAGATTTAAATTAAAAGCATACAATTATGGATTTTAAAATAGCAGTATTAGCCGGTGACGGAATCGGACCGGAAATCTCCGTTCAGGGAGTAGATGTAATGACAGCCGTTTGTGAGAAGTTTGGTCACAAGGTGGATTATAAATATGCACTTTGTGGAGCACATGCTATCGATGAAGTAGGTGATCCGTTCCCTGAAGAAACTTATCAGATTTGTAAGGATGCTGATGCCGTGCTGTTCTCAGCAGTAGGTGACCCGAAATTTGACAATGACCCGACCGCAAAGGTACGTCCGGAACAGGGATTGCTGGCTATGCGTAAAAAACTGGGACTTTTTGCCAATATTCGTCCGGTACAGACCTTCAAGTGTCTGGTACACAAATCTCCGTTGAAAGCCGAACTGGTAGACGGTGCAGATTTTCTCTGTATCCGTGAACTGACAGGCGGTATGTATTTCGGTGAAAAATACCAGGATAATGACAAGGCATACGATACAAACATGTATACTCGTCCGGAAATTGAACGAATCTTGAAAGTCGGCTTTGAATATGCGATGAAACGTCGTAAACACCTGACCGTGGTAGATAAAGCTAATGTATTGGCTTCTTCTCGTTTGTGGCGTCAGATTGCACAGGAGATGGCTCCTCAGTACCCGGAAGTGACTACCGACTATATGTTTGTAGATAATGCAGCCATGAAGATGATTCAGGAACCCAAGTTCTTTGATGTAATGGTTACAGAAAATACGTTCGGCGATATTTTGACAGACGAAGGTTCAGTAATCAGCGGTTCAATGGGCTTGTTGCCTTCGGCTTCTACAGGAGAGAGCACACCGGTGTTTGAACCGATTCACGGTTCATGGCCACAGGCAAAGGGACTGAACATTGCCAACCCGCTGGCACAGATTCTTTCCGTAGCCATGTTGTTTGAATATTTCGACTGCAAAGAAGAAGGCGCACTGATTCGTCGTGCAGTAGATGCTTCTTTGGATGCCAATGTACGCACTCCGGAAATTCAGGTAGAAGGCGGAGCAAAATATGGAACAAAAGAAGTTGGTGCCTGGATTGTAGACTATATTAAGAAGGCATAAAACGAAAAATCTTATTAAATAGAAAGGGAGGTCGCTTCATGGCAGACCTCCCTTTTTATGTTTAGAACTTCTTGATTCGGATATGGCAGTAAGGTTCTCCTCCTGTCTTGTTATAGTAGTGCTGGTGATAATCTTCAGCCGGCCAGAATTCGGATGCCGGAGTAAGGCGGGTATTTACCTCGTAGCCTTTTTCTCTTAACAGCTGGATGATTGCTTCTGCTTCTGCTTTCTGCGCTTCGTTCAGATAAAAAATTTCACTTCGGTACTGCGGACCTATGTCAGGACCTTGTCCGTCTGTCTGTGCCGGGTCGTGTATCTCGAAGAAAAGTTTGCACAATTCCTTGTAAGTGGTCTGCTCCGCATCGTATTCCACTAATACGGCTTCTGCGTGTCCCGTAGAGTGTGCTTTTACTTCCTGATAAGTTGGGTGCTGTTCTTTTCCTCCCGTATATCCTACTGTGCTGCCCACGACTCCTTTGGCTCTCTCCATCTGGTGTTGTACTCCCCAGAAGCATCCGCAGGCAAAAATGGCTTTTTCTATTTTCATGATAATCGTCTGTTTAATGATTGTTCAAACTTACAAAAAATCTCTGGAATAACCTCGAAAAACGGGAGAAATGACGCTAAACGACTTAATATCAGAGTTGTTACGGTGTCAAATGATGACAAGCCGAAAAATCGGAAAACGCAAAGAAAAGCGGATTTAAGAAGAAGAATGGTTTGCAAATCATTACCCGTGAAAGAGTAAGATTTAACATATGAGAGATGCTATTGCACCGTTTGTCACCGATTTGCGTATCAAGGTCTAACTCGTTGATATTTAACTTTGCAAACAAAAAACGAGTATGGCAAGAAGTACATTCAAAGTGCTGTTCTACGTGAACGGCAGCAAGGAGAAAGACGGTATTGTCCCCATCATGGGACGAGTGACAATCAACGGTACTGTGGCGCAGTTCAGTTGCAAGCAGACCATCCCGAAAACCCTTTGGGATGCGAAAGGCAACCGAGCCAAAGGCAAGAGTGCCGAAGCACGGAACATCAATCTTGCATTGGACAACATCAAGGCGCAAATCATCAAGCACTATCAGCGCATATCCGACCGAGAGGCATACGTAACGGCTGAAATGGTGCGCAATGCCTACCAAGGGGTAGGAAGCGAGTATGAGACACTGATAAAGGCTTTTGACAAGGATTGCGCCAACTTTCTGAAACGTGTCGGTAAAGACCGCAGCATCGGCACGTACAAGGTCATGGTAAGGGCAAGGAACTATGTCGCAGCCTTTATCAAGTCATTCTACAAACGGACAGACATGTCCATGCTGGAACTTACACCCGACTTCATCAAGGAGTTTGCGGCTTATCTTACGGCTGAACGGGGACTGAAAAACGCCACCATCTGGCTGAACTGCATGTGGCTGAAAGGCGTGGTCATGCGTGCGCACTATAACGGACTGATACCGAGAAATCCGTTTGCGCAGTTCCATATCAGCCCGAATGTTAAGGAACGGGAGTATCTGACAGAGGACGAAATCAAAAGAATCATGGCGCACGAGTTTGACAACCCCACCCTCGCATTGGTGCGAGACCTGTTCATTTTCGCCTGCTTCACCGCCTTGTCTTTCGTGGATATGAAAGAACTCACAACGGATGAAATAGTGGAGGTGAACGGTGAGAAATGGATATTGTCGAAACGGCACAAGACAAATGTCCCGTTCCAAGTGAAGTTGCTGGATATTCCCTTGCAGATAATCGAACGGTACAAGTATCTGTCGGAAGACAAGCTGGTTTTCGGGAAAATCAACTATTGGACGATGTGCAAACAGCTGAAAAAGGTAATGGCAGAATGCGGAATAGAGAAGCAAATCTCCTACCATTGCGCCCGCCATACGTTTGGAACACTGGCTCTTAGCAAGGGGATGCCCATTGAAAGCGTGAGCCGTGTTCTGGGACACACGAACATTGTCACGACTCAAATCTATGCGAGTGCGCCCAGAATGGTCGCTTAATAAATACTTCTTTAGCAAGAAGTTAGGATTGGGTTCGATATAGTCCTATCGTCAATCAGTTTATCCAAAGGGGAAACCCGATGGGGAGTGTAGCATACTGATTAAAGCTCCAAGTCCACTAATAGTCAGGTGGCGACTGAGGGGCAAGACGAAAAGACATACATAAGGATGAAGCCTTGATTGGTTGAATGATAGTTCAGTGGTACCAAATCTTGCAACAACGGAAGACTATTATACATACGTTGTTTCATAGTACTCTGCCTATTTTGTGCGTTAGTGCAGAGCATAAAGAACCGACTATGACACAGCCGCAATAAGCGGACAAGAACGAAAGTCGCATCCGACAGTATGTCGTGCTAATAGTTATTAAGAGAACTAACTGGGGATTACCTAAGTCGGAACGCTGGAACAAACAGCTATAAAGAAAGCTTTTGAATATCCGATATGGTAACGGAACTTCCGTAGTAGTCCGAGCAAGGGAAAGCCTTGTACATGGCGAAGGGAAGTAGTCTGTAACTTTAATACAAACAAAGGAAAACGTGAGAGACGTATGAGAAATCCAGAGCAAGTATTAAACATTTTAGCTGGACACAGCAATGAGCCCGAGTATAAATACGAAAGGCTTTACCGTATTCTATTCAATGAACAGATGTTCTTTGTCGCCTACCAACGTATGTATGCAAAGCCGGGCAACATGACACCCGGCACAGATGGCAAAACTGAGGATGAAATGAGCATTGACAGGATAAACAAACTCATAGAGAG
>OGJU01001889.1_pt1 | contig 11957 bp, 9 predicted proteins | sample 1572251 | NCBI WGS metagenome assembly OGJU01 (sample SAMEA2582144, study PRJEB24529) | metagenome | biome: Human gut stool | place: China | collected 2011
ATCCTATATACTGCCGGTCCTTCTGCGACCCCGTGTCAAGCACGGGGACAAGGTAGTTCATATCTTATACTAACTAAACCATCAGGATATCCCGTTTGTGTATCGATAAATATCCTTTTCTGAATAGACCAACATTCTAATAACTCTTTATAATGATAACCTTTATCTGCTGCCTGGCAACTCTTATTGCCGGCTATTTTATCTACGGTTCTTTTATAGAACGTATCTTCGGGGTGGACCCTTCCCGTACAACCCCAGCTTACACCCATCAGGACGGAGTCGATTACATTCCGATGTCTTCCTGGAAAGTTTTTATGATTCAGTTTCTGAACATTGCCGGCCTTGGTCCGATCTTCGGTGCTATTATGGGCGCAAAGTTCGGTACGGCTTCTTTCCTGTGGATAGTCCTGGGGACGATCTTTGCCGGAGCTGTCCATGACTACCGTGGGGGAATGCTTTCATTGCGTCATAACGGGGAAAGTCTCCCGGAGATTATCGGACGTTATCTCGGAAATAACTTCAAACAATTGATGCGCGGCTTTACTGTGGTCTTGATGATATTGGTCGGTGCCGTTTTTGTAGCCGGTCCGGCCGGTTTACTGGCGAAGCTGACACCGGAGTATCTTGATGCTACATTCTGGATATTCGTGGTATTTATCTATTATATCTTGGCTACTTTGTTACCGGTTGATAAAATCATCGGAAAGATTTATCCGTTGTTTGCCGCAGCCCTGCTGTTTATGGCAGTCGGCATTCTGGTGATGTTGTTTGTGAATCATCCTCCCCTGCCTGAGTTGACGGACGGGTTAGCCAATAAGCATCCGGAGAATCTACCTATTTTCCCGATCATGTTTGTAAGTATTGCCTGCGGAGCTATTTCCGGGTTCCATGCGACACAAAGTCCGTTGATGGCCCGTTGCATCAAGAGCGAAAAGATGGGACGTCCCGTCTTCTTTGGTGCGATGATCACAGAAGGTATTGTTGCTCTGATCTGGGCGGCTGCCGCAACTTATTTCTATCATAATAACGGGATGGGAGAAAGTAATGCTGCTGTAATTGTAGATAGCATCACTAAAGAATGGCTCGGTACGGTCGGAGGTATCCTGGCTGTCCTGGGAGTTATTGCCGCTCCGATCACTTCCGGTGATACGGCATTCCGTTCGGCCCGTTTGATTGTAGCCGACTTCCTGCATAAGGAACAGAAAAGCATGGTAAGCCGTCTGGTGATTTGTATACCTTTGTTTATTGTGGCGATCGGCATATTGCTCTATAGCCTGAAAGATAAGGACGGTTTCGATATGATATGGCGTTATTTTGCCTGGACAAACCAGACGTTGGCTGTATTTACCCTTTGGGCACTGACAGTTTTCCTGGCACGTTCCAAAAAACTGTATATTGTCACCCTAATTCCGGCCCTGTTTATGACAGCCGTTTGTTCGACTTATATCTTTGTCGCCCCTGAAGGTCTGGGAATGGATGTTACTGTTTCACAAACCATCGGCTGTATCATCACCGCTATAACACTGGTGGCATTCCTTTGTTGGAAAAAGAAAAATAAAACAGTAGATTATTAACTCGGACTGTTGCTTCCGGAGCAAGTATTCAATCAACATAAAAAAGGCATTGCCAACTCTTTCGAGCAGCAATGCCTTTCTTATTTTATCTTCCGAAGAACCCGCTTTTGGCGGCTATTCTCCGGGATATGTTCATTAAAGTACCTGGATACCTTCTTCGCGGGCCTGTTCTTCTCCTGAAGGAGTGATCAGTTTGTAACCCTTACCGTGGATGTTGATGATTTCGATTCCGGGATCATCTTTCAACAGTTTACGAAGTTTAGTGATATACACATCCATACTACGGGCATTGAAGTAGTTATCGTCTACCCAAATAGTTTTCAGTGCATAATTACGTTCCAGAATTTCATTAGCATGAGCGCATAACAGGCTCAGCAGTTCGCATTCTTTAGTAGTCAGCTTAGTCACTTTGTCACCGATAGCCAGTGTTTGTTTCTGCGTATCGAATAAGAAATTCCCCAGCTTGTAGAAAGGAATGTCTTTCATCTTTTTGCCTTTCACACGACGAAGGATTGCTTCGATACGAAGCAAGAGTTCTTCCATGCTGAACGGTTTTGTCAGATAGTCGTCTGCACCGATCTTGAATCCTTCCAGAATATCTTCCTTCATCGTCTTTGCTGTAAGGAAAATAATTGGAATATCAGGATTTATAGAACGGATCTCCTGTGCAAGAGTGAAACCGTCTTTTTTCGGCATCATCACGTCTAATACGCAAAGATCATATTTGCCTTTGGTGAAACCTTTGTAACCAGCTTCTCCGTCAGAGAAAAGATCTGTTACATAACCTTTTGCCTGTAAGTATTCTCTTAATAGCATACCCAGGTTTTCGTCGTCTTCACAAAAGAAGATTTTCAGTTTTTCTTCCATAACTAACTTTTTATAAGAGGTAAAGTAATAATAAATTTTGTTCCTACATTTCCGGGTCCCATTTCAGCACGGATCGTACCTTTATGGTCCTCGATAATCTTACGGACGTAAGCCAGTCCCAAACCGAAACCTTTTACGTCGTGTACATTCCCTGTCGGTACGCGGAAGAAGCGGTCGAATACTTTCTTAAGGTATTCTTTCTTGATTCCTATACCATTGTCTTCAACGGAGATCAGCAGCTTTCCGTTGTTGTCGTTCCAGGTTCTTACCATCAATGTAAGCGGCACTTCCGGACGGCGGTATTTTACTGCGTTGTCCATCAGGTTAAACAATACATTGGTGATATGCATTTCATCTACGTAGATGGACGAATCGGTTGCCTGCAAGTCAATGTCGAGTGAGCCATCATACTTTTCTACTTTCAGGACGAAGGTGTTCGCTACGCTGATCACCAGGTCGTTTGCATCTACTTCTTTCAGTTTGAATGCTGCTTTCTGCCGTTCGAACAACGACATTTGAAGCACTTTTTCAACCAGGAAGCCTAATCGCTTCGTTTCATCATTTATCACGCCTGATATATGTTTGAATACATCGGGGCTTTTCGTTATATCCGAGTCTTTCAACATCTGTGCCGCCAGCGAGATAGTGGAAACCGGAGTTTTCAGCTCGTGCGTCATATTGTTGATAAAGTCGTTCTTCATTTCTGACAGTCTCTTCTGGCGGAATACAATATATATGGTAAAGATAAATGTTACCAACAGTATCAGCGAGAAAAGAACAGACGGTACAATAAATGTTACAGAACTTGAAATATAGTCACCTTTTGTAGGGAAGTATACTTTCAGATAATTCAGCTTTGAGGGTGGATCGTTCGGGAACAATACGTACGTAATTATATCAGACGCAATAGGTTCCTTCTTTATTTCCCCACTCTGGTACACGGTTTTCCCGTCTTTGTTTATAACAAAAAATATGAACGGCAGGTTCAAACCATTGTTAATAAATTCTGATTTTAAGTAATTGTTCAACTTCTTAAAATCGACACGCTCCTGAATCGGTTTAAGGTTTGCCGTATTTAATATATTCACCAAAACTTCCTGCATCAAAGCATTCTGATATTTAAGACGGCGCATAAGCGTTTTTTGCAGATCCTGGGACGTACTGATAATATTATTGGACGTTTGTTTTTTGTCCAGCGATGACAGCGGTTCGAATTTCTGACTGAAACTGTGTAGCTGATCTATTTGCAGTATATTACCGTTGGCATCCTTTATTTGTAGTTTCTGCTGGGTGATTGTCTGAGCAATCTCTTGGGGATCCTGGTTATTTTGCAGATAATAACTCTCGTCACGCTTAAGATCTTCTTCCAGATATCTCTGCGTTTCATCCAACTCCAGGTTTTTTGAGACCTGGTGCAGGCTTCTTTTGACTGTTTCATTGAATTGCTCGCTGCTTTTTTTGAGTATGATGCTCACGTACTTAACCTGTAGGAAAAGCAAACCAGCAAAAGCAAATGCCATCACAACTGCGAGTAACCAAATCGTAGATTTCCTCATTCTAAATACTTTCTCTTTTTAACAGAACAAATAACGCTCATTTTAGTTTAATATTTACACAAAAAAGGTAAAAATAGCGGGTTGTTTATATTAAAAAAGGTTTACCGAATACTCTGATTTTCTTCTTATTGTCTTTTAAAACAACCGTTTATGCTAATTAACATCTGTCTGTGTATATATATGCATCTTCATTTCTGTTTATAAAAACATAATTATTGATTATTTTGTTTCAACTTATGCAAAAAATATGAATTCTGATGGAAGAATTCGCATCTCCATGTTCGTGCATACGCGTCAGATAGTATAATGTATAACGGATACAGGTGCTGTTTTATTTTATCCGGCAGTAAAGAACATATGGCTTAAGTACTTGAAACTTCTTAAAAACTTTTGCCGAATGCATTCAAATTTAATTATTAGCTATATCTTTGCTGCTGACAAGAGTTATGCAAGATGGCACAAGAAGGTATTACACAAATTGATGTAAAACAGGTATTACAGCAGAAAGCGCCCTCCGTGGCCGGTAAAATACCCGGTTTTATTGTCAATTATCTGATTCGTACCATTCATCAGGACGAACTGAATGATATCCTAACCCGTTATCATGATAAGGATGGGGTTGATTTTATGCAGGAACTGATCGGTTATTTTGACCTGACCCTGGAACTGGTGAACGAAGAGAACATCCCGGCGGAAGGCCGCTATATTTTTGCTTCCAACCATCCGTTGGGTGGGCTTGACGGTATCTGCCTCTCGGCAGTGATCGGACAGCATTATGACGGAAAGATCCGTTACCTGGTCAATGACCTGCTTCTCTACTTGTCAAATCTAAGGTCCATCTTTGTCCCTATCAACAAACATGGTGCGCAGGGTAAAAACAATGCCCGGCTGATCGACGAGGCTTATGCTTCCGAAAATCAGATCGTGACGTTCCCCGCAGGACTTTGTTCGCGTAAGATAAACGGACAGATACAGGATACTGACTGGAAGAAATCGTTTATTCAGAAGGCAGTCGAACATCAGCGGGATGTCGTTCCGGTATATTTCGAAGGAAGAAACTCTAATTTCTTCTACCGGTTGGCAAATCTGCGCAAGAGGTTGGGTATAAAGATGAACTATGAAATGATTTATTTGCCGGATGAGATGTTCCGGTCTAAGCATAAAACGTTCCGTATCCATTTTGGCAAGCCTGTCCCGTGGCAGACTTTCGATAGCAGCAAGAAGCCGGTCGAATGGGCCGAGTGGGTGAAGGAACTTGCTTATAATCTCAGGAAAACATAGACTCTATAATATATGCAAGACATTATTAAGCCGATTGATCGTGCTCTTCTGAAGTCGGAGTTGACGAAAGAAAAGAAACTCCGCAGCACGAATAAGTCAAACAATGAAATATATATTGTTACAGCCCACGACGCTCCCCATGTGATGCAGGAGATCGGGCGTCTGCGGGAAATCGCATTTCGTTACTATGGTGGGGGAACGGGGTTCCCGGTAGATATCGACGAGTTCGATACGATGGAGGACGCTTATCGGCAGTTGATTGTCTGGAGTCCGGAAGATGAGCAGATCCTGGGCGGTTACCGTTTCCTGTGCGGTTCGGATGTCAAGTTCGATGAGAACGGGAAGCCGATGTTGGCTACTTCGCATCTGTTCAATTTCTCGGAAAAGTTTAATAAAGATTTCCCCCCTTATACGGTCGAGTTGGGCCGTTCTTTCGTTACTTTGGAATATCAGTCTACACGTGCTGGCGCAAAAGGATTGTTTGTGTTGGATAATTTGTGGGATGGATTGGGAGCTTTGTCGGTAGTCGATCCGAGTTTGCAATATTATTTCGGGAAGGTGACGATGTATAATACGTATAATACGGAAGCACGTAATATGATTCTTTATTTTCTGGGGATGCACTTTCCGGATGCGGATAAGCTGGTGACTCCGGTCTATCCGTTGGAAACCGATACGGACATAGAGAAGATGAAGGAGTTGTTCCGTTATGATAACTTCAAGGACAATTATAAGGTATTGAATCAGGAAGTACGTAAATTCGGTATCAATGTGCCGCCGCTGGTGAATGCCTATATGAGCCTTTCACCGAAGATGCGCGTGTTCGGGACGGCCATCAACCATGAATTTGGGGATGTGGAAGAGACCGGTATCCTGATTGCGATCAATGAGATTCTGGAAGACAAGAAAAAACGTCATATAGAAACTTATCTGAAAGAGGAAGGCCAGACGGCTGATCTGATAAGAAAAGCGGAATAACCTAGGGATGATTTCTGTTCACGAGGGCCTCATAAATGTTTTTGACGCCCTCGTGAATGTTTATCAGGCACATCTATATTGGCACTAACCCAATTTTTCCTGTTCCTTTTGTTTTCTCCACTCCTCAGCTACTTCGACCAGGCTTTCATACCATTTCTCGCCGAACTTGCGGATAAGCGGTTCTTTCAGGAACTTATATAAGGGTAGTTTCTCTTTTTGTCCTAATATTTCTGCCGCTTTACATATTTTCCAACGGTCGTAGTTGACAGCCCGGAAGTCTTTGTATTGGGTTACACGGACAGGATAGAGATGGCAGGATACCGGCTTGTAAAAGGACAGTTTCCCTTCACGGTAGGCTTTCTCGATAGCACATTTACAAGTACCGTCGCTGTCATAACAGGTAAATACACAATCTTTGTTGTCAACGATGGAGGTGACGATATCACCTTCGCAGTCGATATAGGCTACGCCTTGTTTGTTGATAATTGCCTGGGCTTCGGGTGACAGGTCGTTCCATACGACCGGAAGCGCTTTCTCCAGTTTGGCAATCTCGCTTTTCTCAAGCGGGGCACCGGAATCACCTTCCACACAGCAAATGCCTTTGCACTGGGCAAGGTCGCAGATGAAATTTGCCTCGATCAGGTCCAGGCTGACCAGGGTGTCGTCTATTTGGATCATTTTGTTATCAGGGAAGAGGTAATAAATACCCCTCTTCAGGGAGGACATGAGGGTTTGTTATTGAAGTTTACACACCCCCTGCCCCCTCTCAAGAGGGGAAAAGTTACTATTGGTACAATAATTATTTGATCAATGATTTTCCTGTCATTTCTTTCGGTTGCTTCAGACCCATGATATGAAGGATTGAAGGAGCAACGTCTGCCAGGATACCGTCTTCAACTTTAGCGTCTTTGTTTTCTGTTACATAAACGAATGGAACAGGATTCAAAGAGTGAGCAGTGTTGGGTGTGCCGTCTTCGTTCAAAGCATGGTCGGCATTACCGTGGTCGGCAATGATGATTACTTCGTAGCCATTAGCCTTAGCTGCTTCGACTGTGTCGTTCAGGCAAGCGTCGATAGTAACAACAGCCTTTTCGATGGCTGAGTAAATACCGGTGTGACCTACCATGTCGCCATTTGCATAGTTACAAACGATATAATCATATTTCTTTGTGTAGATGGCTTCAACCAGTTTGTCCTTTACTTCGAAAGCACTCATTTCCGGTTTCAGGTCGTAAGTGGCCACTTTCGGAGACGGAACCAGGATACGGTCTTCACCTTCGAACGGAGTTTCGCGTCCGCCGTTGAAGAAGAAAGTAACGTGAGCATATTTTTCTGTTTCGGCAATGTGCAGCTGTGTTTTACCGACTGATGCCAGAAATTCGCCCAGTGTATTTTCTACATTGTCCTTGTCGAACAGGATATGAACGCCTTCGAAACTAGCATCGTACGGAGTCATACAGAAATACTGCAAGTTCGGAATAGTCTTCATTCCGGCTTCCGGCATATCCTGTTGAGTCAGGACGACTGTCAGTTCTTTAGCACGGTCGTTAAGGTAGTTGAAGAAGATCACAACGTCGCCTTCTTCGATAGTCGCTACCGGCTTACCGTTTTCTACGTGTACGATCGGTTTGATAAATTCGTCTGTTACACCTTCTGCGTATGACTCTTCCATTGCCTGAACCATGTCTTCGCAAGGTTTACCCGTGCCGTTCACGATCAGGTCGTAAGCCTCTTTTACGCGTTCCCAACGTTTGTCACGGTCCATTGCATAGTAACGGCCGATGATGGAGGCGATCTTTCCGCCTGTTGTTTGCAGGTGGTTTTCCAGCTGTTCGATAAAGCCTTTACCATTTCTCGGGTCAGTGTAGCCACCGTACATAAAGCAACGAAACTATCCTTCGTCGATTCCGTATTCTTTGGCGATATCCGCCAGCTTGAACAGGTGTTCCAATGAGCTGTGTACACCACCGTCGGAAACCAGTTCCATGAAATGGATCTGTTTGCCGTTTTCTTTGGCGTAGCTGTAAGCACGTTTGATTTCCGGATTATCGAGGATTGTGTTCTGGCGGCATGCGATATTGATCTTCACCAGATCCTGGTAAACGATGCGGCCGGCACCGATATTAAGGTGGCCAACTTCCGAGTTACCCATCTGTCCGTCAGGTAAACCAACATTTTCGCCGGAAGCCTGCAACTGAGAGTTTGGGTATGTTTTCAACAGTTCGTCCCAGTAAGGAGTGGGAGTGTTGTAGATTACATCATCTTTACCACGGTCGCCGATTCCCCAGCCATCGCAGATTAGTAAAAGTGCTTTCTTGCTCATGATTGCCTTGTTTATATTGTTTATACTTATTAAATATCTAATACCGGGCGCAAAGATAAGCATTTCTGATGTAATATTATTTGCCTTTAAAGTATTACTTTTGCAGGTAGATATGGAAAAGAAGATATACGACAACGATCTGGGAACCATCCTTCTCCGTACTGCCCCGCGAGCTACCCGTTATACGCTGAAAATATCAAAGGGAATGATCACTGCCACTATGCCGGTCGGGGGTGATGAGGGGAGAATGTTGTCCTTTATTGAAGAGAACCGGCAAAAACTTCTGAACGCTCTGAAAAAGCATCCGGCACGTCCGTTGCTGAATGAAACTGCCAGATTGGAAACAACTACTTTCCTGCTACATATTTTCCGGACGGAACGTGCCAATTTTTATATGAAATTGGACAACAGTATCCTGCATATCGCCTGTCCGCTGGAAACCCGGTTTGAATCGGACGAGGTTCAGCTCATATTGAAAGGTTTTCTGGAGAAGGCATTGCGGCATGAGGCGAAACGTCTGTTGCCGGACCGTCTGAAGACGTTGGCAGACCGGTATAAATTGACTTTCACGAGCGTACGGATCATGAACAGCAAAACCCGCTGGGGAAGTTGCAGTACGCGTAAAAGTATCAATCTCTCCCTTTCGCTCATGTTGCTTCCCTGGCATCTGATCGATTACGTCCTGCTTCACGAACTTTGCCATACGGTGGAGATGAACCACAGCGACCGTTTCTGGAAACTCCTGAATGAGATAACGGAAAACAGGGCGTTAATGCTCCGTCAGGAGTTGAAGAAATACTCTATACTGTAACACCTTCCTGCTCCGCCCGAAGTGCAAGGCATGCACCGGTGTTGTATTGCGTTTACTGTGCCAGTGAGAACCGTAATGCAACACCGTAGTTGGAGTTGGATGTCGGATAAGATGCATTTGAGATCAGCGGCTCATTGATCTGCAAGTCGTAGAAAGCACGCAGTGTCAGCGCACGGCTCAATCCGTAATCGGCTGAGAACTGGATCGTTTTGGCAATATTACCGCTGGTTGCCTGTGTGAAGCTATCCTCGATCTTACGGATCAATGACTGCATCTTGTTGTATGAGAAGTCCAGACGCACGGTCAGGTCATTGCTGAAATCACGCGTTTTCTTCATCTTCAATATCTTGTTGAACTCGGCGAACTTATATCCCAGTCCTATGGTGTACTTATTAGATAGTGCTTCCACAATCTGGTAAGACGAGATATTCAGGTTCAGATTACGCGTTGTCGTGTAATCGGCACGGATCGTGATATTGTTCAACATGGTCGCATCCCCTCCCAGCAACGGGCTGAAACTCTCCGTCAGGCTGACGGAAGAGATGGAGTAAGGTGAAGCCGGGATAGGAGCTTCGGAAGCATTCTGTGTAAATCCGAGGTTGTCACCCAGTCCGGCATCCACCCAGGTCGAATAAGTTTCGTAGGCACCGACATTGTAAGTACAGCGATACTGATGGGTCAGCATGACCGACTTGAAATGTTTCTTTATGGCCGGAATGCGGATCAGTCCGTCGTAGGTGATACGCCAGTTCGGCAGCATGCTGCGGATAGCCGGGAACGGGGAGGATGAAATCTTATTAGGATCTTTCCCTGTATAAGCGGCCAGGAAGGCCGGGATCAGTACATCGGCCGAGTTATGGCTGACTCCGCCGCCATGTTCTTTATTATATTCTTTACCTCCGTATTGAGATTGTCCCAGGAAACCGGAATTCGGATAGGTTGTTCCTGTATAGCGGCTTTCGAGGCGGTTCGCAATAGTCTCACGGTATTCGATAAACTTATTGAATGTTTCCGATGCATAGTTATTACTTGCATTGCCGACGCCTTTGAAGAAACTACCCAATGCGACAGTCGTCATCGTAAAGTTTCCTCCGGCCAGTTCCGGCATACCGGGATACATATATTGTATATCGGTGTTGCGGGTATCGACGCGGTTAGCATTCAGGTCGATCTTCAGTCCGGTGATAGGCTCCAGGTTCGCCCGGATATTCAGGTTTTTGGCACTGCTCAGGACGGCCGGATTGACATTGCTGGTGTTTTCAACCAGCCAGCCACGGTCTTTGGCATCGTAGAGAAAGTCCCGGTTCACGGCTCCGAAAGCAAAGCCAAGTCCCGGTGTCAGGCCGAAAGGCGAGCGGCCCTGTCCGAAGATATCACCGATCATTGGGGAGAATCCCGGAACCGACATACCGTCGGTCGTCGCATACTGGATATTGATACGGCGTATCATCATCAGGAAGCGGCTGCCATATTCTGCCGTTTTGTAGAGGAAGTCTTCCGTCGCTTTCGGACCCGGCTTGATAGTCAGTTTCAAATGAGCCGTATCCTGGTTCAGGATCATTACCTGTGCAAAGTTGATCGGCTTGTATTTGATGGCATAGACTTTGCCGTCGGCTCCGCGGGCGGTAATGCGCACCTTCTTGGTGAACATACCGTGTTGTACGACTGTTCCGCTGTCCATATTCAGTTGGATATCTCTTTCCAGTTTGATCTCTTTCTGTTCTTTCTTTTTGGTCGTGGTACGGGTGGCCGAGAACTTCTGGTTCACTTTCTTCAGGAACTTGTTCTTGTTGTAAAGCGATTGCAACTTCAGGCTACCCTGCCAGTCGATCTGGCGCTGGTTGGTAATCGTGTTACCGAGCTCATATTCGGTGTTGGTAATGGCTCCACGGTCCCAGTTATACTGCGCGTTGTAAGTGACGGAACTGTTTACCCAATCCAATACCGGGATATACTGTAACGGCATATTCCAGGTCACGTTGAATGTCTGGTCGTATTTCAAAGGCGTACCCAGGTCGGCGATACTTTGTTTTACGGAATCTTTCCAGATCTGATACTTATCAGGGGCGGGTTGTTTGTTCACCTGGACATACGGCTCTTCGATCCGGGCATTTGTTCCGGAGGTAAAGGTCATGTTCAGGCTGTTCGTGAAGTCCCAGCGCAGGCTGAAAGCACGGTCCCAGTAGAACTCGGAACTGAAGGTCACCTCAGGTTTGTAGCCGGTGTTTTCCAAGTCGCGCAGCTGCATTTCGTTATAGTTACGCATCATGGCTGTCTGGAAACTGATGTTCGACGGCAGGTAGTTCAGGCTGAACTGCTTGATGTAACGGGTGTAACCGTTGTTCTTCTTCAGCTTCTGGAACGGGCGGAACGGTTTCGCATACGGTGTGTAGTTGTAGGCGAAGTTACCGCGGTAATCCTTGGTCGTTTCATATTCCGTTTCCGGATTCTGCGTTTTCGTCTGGCTGAATGAATAGCCGATCGAGAAGTTTGCCGGGTCGTAAGGCATCGGGGTCTTGCTACGGATATCCGCTCTTACGTTATTGAATGAGATACTCTTGATGACG
>OGJU01001895.1_pt1 | contig 11901 bp, 15 predicted proteins | sample 1572251 | NCBI WGS metagenome assembly OGJU01 (sample SAMEA2582144, study PRJEB24529) | metagenome | biome: Human gut stool | place: China | collected 2011
AAAGGCGTAGATTTTATCGTTTAGGGTATTGATAAGGGGAAGGCGGCAACGATAATTACATCAAAGCCTGAACAGATAAGCTCTGCTTTATCAGAGGCGTTTGGAAAGGGAATTACCCTTATGGACGGACACGGTTATTATTCTTCGGAGAAGAAAACGGTAATCTACTTTGTCGTGAACCGTTTTCAGATAGTAAAGCTTAAGGAAATAGTTGAGGATAACGATGACGAAGCGTTCGTTGCAATTACCGAAGTAAGCGAGGTACTTAAAAAGGCGTAAATTAAAGGACTTCAATTAAGAAGTCCTTTTTATGTAATCAATCATTTATAGCTGCACCGTGTGGTATATGGTTCGCTATTTTTTTATAAATAAGGAAACAAATGAATGAATTTACTCCGGCTTTTATCGCGTTAAAAGGAATTATTATAGGCACTATCATTTTCATGACAACATCCCTTGGAGTTCCCATAAATAACGGTGTAAAAATAATATTCCAAATGCACATCATAAGAACCATAATTATTGAACCAATAATAAGCGCCTTAACAGCTGTTTTTTTGTTCCTGTTGTTTTTATAGATGTTTCCGGCTACTATTGTAAAAAAGCCTGTGGCAAAAATATGCATCATTACTCCTATAATTCCGCTTTGAGCGCTTACAGTAAAACCCTGAATAAATGAAACGATTACTGTAAGTATAAAACCGCTTAACGGGCCGTAAAGAAATGTGCATATAAATATGGGAATATCGGCCGGGTCATATTCCAGAAACGAAGCTGCGGGAAATATGGGAAAATGAATAAGGTAAACAAGTATTATTGATACTGCCGCCATCATACCCATAGTTGTAAGTTTTCTTAATTGAGATGATCTTTCCATTTTTAAATCCTCCTAAAATTATGACTGTATATTATGCGTTTAGGACATTAAAAAAGCGCGCCGCTAAATTTTAGGGCACGCCAAAAAGACAGAACAATAACAGTTCCTTTATCCGGACTATACCGTCGGTTCGGGAATCTAACCCAAATCAGCCTTCAAAAAAGGCTCTCGGACTCAAGCGTCGCTGCGCTTTTTACCGCCGGTGAGGAATTTCGCCTCGCCCTAAAACTGATATCAGTATAATGCTCTGACTGAAGAAAGTCAATAGGTTTAATTTACTTGTATTCATTTTACCTCTGTGCTATATTGAATTATATCGTCAATTAAGCGGAGGGAATTTTATGGCGCTGTTTTTTACTATAATGAGCAAACTTGTTATTCTTACAATATATATTGGAATCGGATATGCGGCGAAAAAACTGAAAATACTCAGCGATGAATTTTAAATATTTTCCTTACTTCATTTGACAGAATCATGATATCACAGGGACTGGCGATGCTTATAATCAGCTTTGCTCTATACATAATTTCAACGCCTATAGGATATTTAACAGCCAGACTGATGAGGCTGAAACGAAATCAGATAGGGGTTACAACATTCGCCATAACATTTCCAAACTATACATTTATAGGAATACCCGTTCTTACTTCGATATTGGGTGAAGGCGTTCTTATGAATGCCTCGTTTGGCAACCTTGCGTGCAGCATATCGGTGTATACTATTGGAATGCTTACAATATCCAAGTTTGGAACTGAGGCCAAGGGGAAAAGCGGATTAAAACTAATGGGAGAAAGAATGCTTAAAATGCCGGTTAACTATGCTCTGCTTGGAGGACTTATACTGGCCTTGATGAATGTCCATCCTCCACAGCCAATAACGGATACGCTGACGGGTCTGGCAAACTTGACTACTCCAATGGCCATGATATATATTGGAGCAACTCTAACGAAAAATAATATAAAGGATATTTTAGGGGATTGGCATGTTTACGTAACTTCTATTATGAGGCTTGTTGCAATTCCGCTTGCGGTTTACTTTGTGGGCCGGATTTTTATTAAGGATACCATGTTCCTGAATACTATAGTTGTCGGAGCGGCAATACCTACGGCCAGCTTCTGTGCGCTTTTTGCAAAGGAATACGGCGGTGATGACATACTTGCATCGAAATATATTTTTATTTCCACGCTGATGTGCCTTGTCACCATACCGTTAGTGTATATTATCATAATTTAAGGAGGGGTATTAATGATTGAAAAAATTATGGACGGCATTAAAAATATGAGAGGAAAGGGACGGTATAGCCTTCATATTTATGAACAGGCCGGAAGCGCTTAACGCTTTAAACATTGAGACGCTTGAGGAAATTGTAACTGTAATGAAGCGTATAGAAAATGATGACAGTGTTAAAGGCGTTATTTTAGCTTCGGAGGGAAGGGCGTTTATTGCAGGCGCTGATATAACTGAATTTAAGGTGTTTACTGCAACTGAGGGTAGGAAAGCCTCACAGAGGGGGCAGTCTGCCTGTAAACGGCTTCGCACTTGGTGGAGGCTGTGAGGTTGCCATGGCATGCGACATCAGAATAGCCTCAGCAAAAGCGGTTTTTGGACAGCCGGAGGTAAATCTTGGCTTAATCCCGTGTTTTGGCGGAACACAGAGACTTACCAGGCTTGTAGGCGCCGGAATAGCTAAGGAGCTGATTTATACCGCAAGACAGGTAAAGGCGGATGAGGCTTTGAGAATAGGCTTAGTAAATAAGGTGGTTGAACCGGAGGAGCTGCTTGCTTCTGCTGAGGAAATGATGAGGCTTATACTTACAAAATCATCATCTGCTGTAGCATGCGCGAAGGTCGCGATTAACAAAGGTGCCGAAATGGATATGCACAACGCGCTTGAATTAGAAAAGGATATGCTCTCTGTAGCTTTTACAAATAAAGATGCCGTTGAGGGGACATCCGCATTTGTAGAGAAGAGACCTGCAAATTTTAAATAATATAAAGCGGACTTGAATTTCAAGTCCGCTTTTATTACTCCTCGTCGTTCCAGCTACGGTCGTATTCAAGGGCAGCCTGTGTCTCAAACATGTTCTGAAATGTATGGCAGCTGAAAATAATACCTACGATTGCAACTGCCGTCATACATACATATTTTACTATTTTGGTTATGTCGAGATTATAAGGGTTCATTTGACGCGCTCCTTTCAAAAATCCTTTTGATATAGTATATCCCAAATTCTGTCCCTTAGCAATATTTTCGGACCCATGCAGCAATCATTTTTTGACCTTGAAACACTATGAGACATATACTTTCTTGACAGAAAGTGTTTAAAGTGCTACTATTCTCAGAAAACAATAAGGAGAGCTTACAGATGGAAGAAAAGGAGAAAATACTTGTTGTCATAGATATGCAGAATGACTTTATTAACGGTTCTCTCGGAACTGATGAGGCACAGGCTATTGTTGATAACGTAGTAAATAAAATAAAGGAATATGAACCGATAAATATATATGCGACAAGGGATACTCACAAAGAAAATTACCTTGAAACAAGCGAGGGCAAAAGCCTTCCAGTTGTTCACTGTGTAAAGGATACATACGGCTGGCAGATAAGAGATGAGATAGCTAAAGCTATGTCAGAGGCCAAAATAGTCGATAAACCCACATTTGGAAGCACCGATTTGGCCGATATACTTTACGCCAGAAATGACAAAAAAGAAATTGAGATTGAACTGGTGGGGCTTTGTACGGATATTTGTGTTGTGTCAAACGCGCTTTTGCTTAAGGCTAAAATGCCAGAGGTAAAAATCTCTGTGGATTCTTCCTGCTGTGCAGGGGTAACACCCGAAACACCTAAAGCTGCGCTTGACACAATGAAGATGTGTCAAATTGTTATTAAATAAATTAAAATGTCCGGACAGAGTTTTCTGTCCGGACATTTTAAAAACGTTGAATAAACTACAGAGCCAGTACTATGTCCTCAATAAATTTTTTAACTATTTCCAGCTGCTTTCCTTTGCATTTATCAAGCAGTTCAATAATTTCCACTTTAACCTTTTCATCATCTGGCAGTTTATAGTTAAGATCAATAATACTTTCAACAGGGATATTATAGGTTTCACATACTTGAAGAAGCTTAACTAAACTTATAGATTGCTCTCCTCTTTCAATTAAGCCCCAATATTCGCTGTTCTCACCAAGAGGGTCACAGAAACTCTCTCTTGTCAGTCCTTTCAGTTCTCTGATTTTTCTCAGCTTAAAACCAATGTTCTTTATTTCAAAATCTATATTATTCAATATTTTATCCTCACTTATAATTCGCTGTTGCCTTTAATTTTAGCTTTTATTGCATCATTTAGACAGTGATATAAATATAGGATAACCATTGACTTATATATATATTAATAATATAATTTAATTGCCGAAAATAATTCGGTATCTTTATTCTTTTCTTTAGGTTGCTTATGGCACTATAAGCCATAAGCTAAGGGCATATACCTCCAATAGAATATGCCCTTATTTTATTTAAACACTTATTGATCCTGTCTGTCATATTAAATATAACATATATACAATTGACACAAAAGAAAAATTAGTCTAATATAAAAATATAATTTGTCTAATAAATATAGTTATTGTCTGTCAAGTGAGGAAGGAGAGGTTAGTTATGCTTCCAAAATTAGATTTGGTTATACCTAGATACGATGAAATTAAACTTCCTAAAATGGTCAAGGTAAGGCAGAAATTTGAGGCAAGAACAATTGAAAATGTTGCAGAGTATTTAAAAAACAGCATAAAATCGAATATAAGCGAAAATACATTAAACTCACTTGAGGGGAAAACCATAGCTGTGACAGCAGGAAGCAGAGGAATACCTCATTATAAAGAAATGCTGAAGGCTATTGTTGATTTGCTCAAAGAAAAAGGGGCCCAGCCCTTTGTTTTTCCTGCAATGGGGAGTCATGCCGGCGCAACTGCCAACGGTCAGAAGGAGTTTTTAAAAAACTTTGGTATTACTGAGGATTATCTTGGGGTACCGATTAAATCATCGATGGATGTTGTGAAGATTGGAGAGACTTCAGATGGTGTTGACGTATACTGTGATAAACATGCGGCAGAGGCTGACGGTATAGTTATTTTTCATAAAATAAAGCCTCATACTCATTTTAAGGATATCCATGAAAGCGGGCTTTTAAAGATGATATGTATAGGCATGGGAAAACACTATGGAGCGACGACATTCCATATGCAGGGCTTTGATAATTTCTGTGAAAGCATGATAAAAACCTGTGATGTGTTTTTAGCTAATACAAACATTGTTTTCTCAGTAGGAGTAATTCAGAACGCATATGATGAGATTTCAGAGATTGAGGCGATACCTACAGAAAAATTTTATGAGAAGGATGCACAACTGCTTGCAAGAGCCAAGGAAGAAATGGCGAGATTTAAATTTGATGATATTGATGTTCTGATAATTGATGAAATAGGGAAAGAAATATGCGGTACAGGATTTGACCCTAATATCACGGGCAGGATTGAAGTAATCAGTCAGCAGGAAAAGTTCAGGGAAATAGCCCCCAATATTAAAAAAATAGTCCTTCTTGATATAACGGATCCTTCGCACGGAAATGCGGTAGGAATGGGAGAGGCAGACATTGTCAGCTACAGATTTGCCAACAAGGTGGATTTTTCAAGTACATTCACCAATGTTATAACCAATAACTATCTAAAGGCCGCGGCTCTGCCGCTGTATGGAAACAGCGATTTGGACTCAATTAAGATAGCTGTAAAAACAAGCATGGTTCAGGATAACGATAAACTTAAAATAGTTAGAATAAAAAATACACTTGATTTATTTGAGTTTGAGGTATCTGAAGCATACATAAAGGAATTTAGCAACAGGGATGATATAGAGATTTTAAGTGGACCTTACAGCTGGGAGTTTGATACGGATAAAAATTTGTTTTAAGCGGCATTTAACAGCATGCCCTGGAGCCTATTTTACGGTTTCAGGGCATATATTTTATTTATGATGGCTAAAAAAAGATAAATACTTGCTAAAATAGAAAATAGAGGACGAACTAGAGTTAAAATTTCTTGAATAATGTTGAAAAATGTATTAATATTTATTTATAGGTATATTTTACTGCTTTGTATCCATCGGGGGGATTTAAATATGAGAAATTTTAGTAAGTATTTTATTACCGGCGCCGCTGTCATGCTTATGTCGGTTTCAGTATATGCAGGTGAAGTTGTAAATTCGGACGCAAGAATATATGTTAACGGTGATGAGATTGCGGATGCGTCTGCTTTGACATACGACGGATATACTATGGTTCCGGTTCGTTTTGTAGCTGAAAAGCTGGGCTGCACGGTTGTTTGGAACGGAGAAACAAATACGGTTACTATTAAAGATGGAAACACAATACTGTCTTTTACCGAAGGCGTAAAAACAATGATTTTAGATGATAAAATTAAAGAAATACCAATTGCACCTATTATAGCCGATGATATGGTGTATGTTCCTCTGCGTGCAATTTCGGATGGGCTGGATATTGATATTACCTGGAATGAGATGACAAGGTCTGTTTCTGTATATTCGGCTGCGGCCGCAAGAGCAAATTATAACAATGATTATTCCGAGGCTCCTGAGCCTGCTCTCAAAACGGTTTATATGAAACCTGGAGAGGACATAGTTATACCTATTAACTGTGACCCTACGCTTGAAATTGAAGTCGATATTGACGAGGACAAGGAAAAAATATGCGAAGTGACAGAGGGGTATTACGACGGGCAAAAGGCTCTTTTCCTTCATGCAGGGGAAAGAGGAACAGCCGGTATAAATCTCTATTATAAGGGCTTTTCCTCAACTAATTATTATAAGACAAAAGTTGATGTAAGAGTAGTTGAAAGCAAGGAGAAAGCGCTTAGAACCTTTAACGATATGCTTAAGGAAAAGGAACTTTTCTATAAGGATATTTTGAATGAGATTGTTGAGAACCAGAGGGCAATTGAGTCTGATAACGGTTTGTTTTTATTTGACAGAGCAAATGATGAGTATGAAAAGCTTTTTGTAGGAGAAGAGGGGATGCTTGTCATTACTGTCGATTACAACGATGATGCCAGCGGAGTATTTGATATAGCCTACGATACGGACAGCGCCATTGAATGCAAATGGGGAGAGTACGGCGGAAAACATGCTGTAATGATTACTGCAGACAATTATACTCTTGTTCCAATCAGGATTTCCTTTACAGAAAATAACAGCGGCAACGTTAGCTTTACAATAACCAATAAGGATATGTCCAAAGAGGAGACACCGGTTGTTTATACCTATGGAAACAATGATGTAAATGAGACTTGGTGGGATATTTCGGTTCGTTGTATTGTTGAAGGCTCACAGGAGCTTAAGTCAAAAAATTCGCTCATAAAAGACAGAATATCATATATAAAATAATTATTAATAATTTAGCCGTACGGTATATGCCGTACGGCTTTTTTTGCAGGATTTTGTCTTTAAATTACTTCTGCTTATTTAGTTTAAAGGATTCATTGCTTACAAATGAGGTGGTAGATGTAATTATTGTTTTTCCGGTATCCTTAGATACTCCCACGGCGGACATGTTGATTATTCGCTTGCCCCATGACTCAACCTTAGCAGTCACAAGGAGCGTATCACCTCCAAATATTGCGTTGATAAAGTTTGTTGTCATGGTTATTGTCGGAGGTATTATTTCTCCGCCGCATAGACCGAAAACAAGTATTCCGTAGGTTATATCTATAGCTGTACAGATAAGGCCGCCTATCATAGCGCCGTTTGGATTAAGCTCTTTTTTCAGTACGGGAAAAGAAAGGGTGATTTTTCTTTCTTCCGGTGAAAATGAATACAAATCACTTTCCATCTGCAATGAGATAGGAATGTCTTCACCTCTTGAAGCTTCTGCATTTCGCAAAGCTTCTATTTTATTTTTCATTTCTTCAAAGGTTCTGTCAATGTCCATTTTATTACCTCCACACTTATGTCATATTTTATAGAAATTTTAACATCCTTCGTATATAACAACAAGTATATTTTACCTTTTGAAAGACATAATAGCAATGAGGTGAATTTTATGATAGCCAAAGAATATGAAAAACTAGATGCAATGACAGAAATTTCGGAAGCTGTAAGGCTCCATTACTTTAATGAAGGCAAGTTTAATACTAATTTTATCTCAATTGTATGGACAATTCCGGCGTCCAGGGAGAAAGCAACAAAGCTTTCACTTTTAGCCGAGTGCCTAAGACTTGGCAAAAATGGGGACAGGGCAGCTCTTGAAGAAAATCTGGCAGAAATGTACGGAGCAGTATTTGAGGCGACAGTGCTTCAAAAGGGAGGAAGACAGCTTCTTGCCTTAAATATGGAATGTGTTACGGATAATGCTGCACAGGAAAAGGTTTACAAGCATGCGTCAACTCTTTTAAAGGAGATTGTAGAAACAAAAATTAATGAGGATGCTCTCAAGCAGGCAAAAAATAGGCTGAAAACAATGCTTATGGAAAAGAATGATTCTGCAGCCCAGTATGCCGTTGAAAAGCTTATTGATATTGTATATCCTGAGGACGGTTTTTCTGTCCACTGTGACGGATATATTGAAGATATTGATGGAATAAGCGTAAAAGAACTCAATGACCTGTATATTGAACTTAAAAAATCAGCGCATACTGATATTTTTATAAGCGGAGACATTGAGGATGAAAAGGCCCTTGAAACAGCAAAAAGTTTTATTAGCAGAAGAGACGATGTGGACAAGCTCCCTGTTGATGAGGTTAAGGAAGCAGGCGGCTGTGCTGAAAAAACTGAAAACAGAGGCATTGGCCAGAGCAGAATTGCTATGGCTTATACCACCAAGCTTAATGCATGGGGCAAAGACTGGTGTACAGGCCTTGTTCTCAGGGAAATTCTCTGTGGAGCTGGAGCATCAGTTTTATACGACAGCGTAAGACAGGAAGAGGGTCTCTGTTACTATATCGGCGGCAGGCTCATGAGGTTCAGAATGGTTTATGTTATTGACGCAGGAGTTGCACCGGGAAGTGAAGACAAAACTGTTAAGCTCATTGAAAAAGGAATAGAAGGCTGCTGTATAGATGAAAAACAGCTTGATTCTGCCAAAAAGGCAGTTTTAAGAGATTTGAAGGCTATGAAGGACAGAAGAACAGGTGAAATTAATGAATGTATGAATGAAATGCTTCTGGGTGTAACAGTTGAACACCATGCAGAGGATGATATAGAGGCAATTACTATTTCTGATATTAGAAACGCTGTAAAAGGACTAAACAAAAAAGGCGTATTTATAGTAGCGGCCGATAAATAAGGAGGAAAATTTAAATGGAAGTAAAAATTAACTGCCCCTCCGGCTGCGAAACAATACACCATAAGCTGAACTGCGGCGCGGAGGTATATATACTGCCTAAGGAAAGAAATATTAAGGTAGGCGCTGTTGCTGTATCATTTGGGTCTGCGGATACTGAATTTTACCATGAAAACAAATACTACCGCGTGCCTCTTGGAACAGCGCATTTTTTGGAACATCAAATGTTTGAGCAGATAGATGGTAATGTCAGCAGTAAATTCACTGAGCTTGGAGCTGAGGTCAATGCATTTACTGACGGAGGAAAAACGGTCTACTATTTTAAGACAGCAGATAATTTTATGGAATGCTTCAGCCTTCTTCTAAATTTTGTTGAGACACCTTATTTTATGGAGGAAAGTGTCAATAATGAGAAGAAAATTATAAAAAATGAAATAGCTATGTACGATGACGACCCTAACTGGAAAGCTTTTTTTGGAGCATTGAAAAACTTATATCCTGACAGCTCTTTATCATCAGAGATTGCCGGAACCGCCGAAAGTGTAGACAAAATTAATACTGAGATTTTATATGCGTGCCACAGCGCCTTTTATGTACCCAGAAACATGACAATAATATGCGGAGGGGATGTAAAGGCTGATGACATAATGAACGAGGCCGAAAAAATTTTAGGAGGCATAGAAAAAACTCCTGCTCAGGAAAAGTGTCTCAAAACGGAAATACAGGGAGGAAGTACAGAGCTTGAAATGGATGTTACTGTTCCAAGATACTGTGCAGTGTATCCTGTTGAACCAAATGGCTGCAGAATTAAAAAGAACTTTTTACTCAGGATGATTGGAGATACGGCATTTGGTGAAAGCTCGAAATCATTTAAAAAGCTGATATCAAATGGAATTGCCAGTGAGGTGCCTCAGGTGGAAATTTATGAGCACAAGGGGCTTGGATACTTTGCGGTAAGCGGGCCGGCAGAAGATGGACAAAAAGCGGCAGAGCTGCTTGACGAGGATTTGGTTGAAATTAAAGAAAGCGGTATAGACGAAAGAACATTTGTCAGAGAAAGAAAAAAGCTTACAGGCTGGTTCATGCGCTCGATTGACGACTGTGAGACCGCCGTTATGACACAGGCTGAATTCAGAGGAAGATCCTTGGCTGAGATAGCGGAGACTTTAAGGAGTCTTACCCTTAACGAGTGTGAGGACGTACTTGATATGATAGATACCGTAAACGGTGTTTGCATTGTAAATGGCAAGACAGACTAATGCCTTTTTAACTTGATTGGAGCCTGACGCTGTGTTAGAATGTCCCATAAGTTGATTTTATGGAGGTATTAGTATGCCGGAAATATGGTTTCCCAATTTGGGAATTGAAATAGGTACGCTGGATAGGGTTGCTTTCTCACTTTTTGGCCTTGATGTATACTGGTATGGGATTTTTATCGGAACGGGACTGATACTTGGTACATGGCTTGCTATGAGATATATGAAAAAAATAGGCGGCAACCCTGATAATGTACTGGATTTTATGCTCTATGGAATAGTTTTCTGTATAGTGGGAGCAAGGCTTTACTTTGTGATTTTCAGCTGGGATATGTATAAGGATAACCTGATGGATATATTCAATACCAGAGAGGGCGGTCTGGCGATATACGGCGGCATAATAGCCGCGCTTATATTTGGAATATTCTTTGTGAGAAAGAGAAAGCTTAATTTCTGGGATATGGCTGACGTTATGGTTCCGTATGTTCCTTTGGGACAGGCAATAGGAAGATGGGGTAACTTTTTCAACCGTGAGGCGTTTGGAGGTTACACTGACGGTCTGTTTGCAATGCGGTATCAGCTTTCGGAGGTTTCCAGCGGCAATCTGACCAAAGATATTTTAAGGCATACGGTAATAGAAAACGGAGTGGAGTATATACAGGTTCATCCAACCTTTTTATATGAGTCTCTCTGGAACATCGGCGTTTTTATAGCTCTTTTGATTTTAAGAAAAAGCGGAAAATTCAGTAAAAGGATTTTTGCATGGTATCTCATACTTTACGGAATAGGAAGAGTTTGGATAGAAGGGCTTAGAACAGACAGCCTTTACCTTTGGAACAGCGGAATAAGGGTAAGTCAGGCACTCAGCGCCGAAATGATAATCATTGGAGTTTTTATGCTTTTTTGGTTTGGCAGAAAAATGGCGGATAATGAGGATAAAACGGGACAAAGCAAGGAATAAATAACCAAATTCAATTATGACTAAAAAACAGCTTTTACAAGCTGTTTTTTTTATTGAAAGAAATAGGTTGTCATACTCTTGTAATTTCCTAGAAATTTCTTTATAATGGTGACAAGTGGTGTTAGGTGGTAGAAAGTAGAGGAAAAGTGACCGATTTTGGCGCAAATGTGTTAAAAATCTGAAACGGGAGGTGAGATGGAATGTTCATAGGCGAGTATTCACATAGTCTTGACGCAAAAGGAAGGCTTATTGTGCCTGCAAAATTTCGTGAAGGACTTGGCGAGCATTTCATCGTAACCAAAGGAATAGACCGTTGCCTTTACATATATCCGAGAAGCGAATGGGAGGTTTTTGAGGAAAAACTCCGCCAGCTTCCTCTGGCTAACGCTGACGCACGCCGCTTTACAAGGTTCTTTCTTTCAGGGGCCGTTGAATGTGACGTGGATAATCAGGGAAGAATA
>OGJU01001904.1_pt1 | contig 11822 bp, 10 predicted proteins | sample 1572251 | NCBI WGS metagenome assembly OGJU01 (sample SAMEA2582144, study PRJEB24529) | metagenome | biome: Human gut stool | place: China | collected 2011
ATCGGTGCCGGCCCCGGCGGCTATGAGACGGCGATCAAGGCGGCCCAGTGCGGGAAAAAAACCTGCATCATCGAGGGGGCCGGTTTCGGAGGCACCTGCCTGAACGTGGGCTGCATCCCAACCAAGGCGTTGATTCAGACCGCCGACGTGTACCACAAGGTGAAGGATGCCGCCCGCTTCGCGGTGACGGGCGTGGAGGCGGACAAGATCGCGGTGGATATGGCCGCCTTGCAGGCCAGAAAGAAAGCCGTGGTCAAAACCCTGGTCAACGGCGTCAAGGGTCTGCTCCGGGGCAATAAGGTAACGGTGGTGGAGGGAATGGCCTCGTTTGCCGATACCCATACCCTGTCTGTGGACGGCAGGAGCATCACCGGGGCCAACATCATCATCGCCACCGGCTCCAGCGTATTCATGCCCCCCTTCATCGCGCTGGAGGGGGAAAACCACCTGCTGACCAGCACCGAGGCCCTGGACCTGGATCAGGTGCCCGCCTCGGTCACCGTGATCGGCGGCGGTGTGATCGGCGTGGAGTTCGCCTATCTCCTGAACCGTCTGGGCAGTAAGGTGACGGTGCTGGAGCTGATGGACCATATCCTGCCCATGGTGGACATCGAGGTCTCCAGGCTGGCGGAGAAGCGGATGACCAAGGACGGGATCCTGTTCCGGCTGGGCGCAAAGGTCAGCCGGGTGAAGGACGACACGGTGTACTACGAGTTTGAGGGGCAGAACTGCCAGGTAAAGTCGGATATGGTGCTCATGGCGGTGGGGCGTGTTCCAAACACTCAAGGCCTCAACGCAAAGGGGATCGGCATCGAGTTCGACCGGAAGGCGATCCGGACGGACGCCCATATGCGCACCAACATCCCCCACATCTATGCCATCGGGGACGTGAACGGGAAGGTTATGCTGGCCCACACCGCCTCCCACGAGGGTATGGTGGCAGTGGCGGACATCTGCGGCCAAGGGGAGGAGATGCGCTATGACCGGATCCCATCCTGTGTCTATCTGGAGCCTGAGATCGCCTGCATCGGCCTCACCGAGGCCCAGGCCAGGGAGAAGTACGGCGACGGACTGAAGATCGGGCGGTTCAACATGGCGGCCAACGGCAAGTCCCTGATCGCGGGGGACACGGACGGCCTGTTCAAGGTGATCGTGGCGGCGGACACCGGCGAAATCCTGGGCGCTCACCTCTATGGTCAGCACGTCACCGACATGATCGGTGAGATCTCGGCGGCCATGGCCGCCGAGGGCACCGCTGAGGAGCTGATCCATGCGATCCACCCCCATCCCACGGTCAACGAGGCCCTGGGCGAGGCTTTTATGGCCGCCTGGAACGGACGGGCCATCAATTCCCTGTGACAGGGAGGATCCTCTGCCTGGGTGACAGCCTGACCTATGGCTTCGGCCTCCCGCGGGGACTGGTCTGGACGGCGCTGGGCGCCGCACAGACCGGGGCGGAGCTGCTGGGCTGGGGCGTCAACGGCAACACCACCGGCGGTATGCTGGCCGTCCTGCCCGATCTGCTGGTCCGGGAGCACCCGGACGCGGTCCTCCTGATGGGCGGGACCAACGATATCGCCTACGGCGGGGATCTGGCGGGCGCCAGGTCCAACATGGGGGCCATGGCCCACCTGATCATCGCCGGAGGAGGCCTCCCGCTGATCGGGATCCCGCCGGGGCTCCGGCGGCCCATTCGGCGGGAGTGGGCGGAGCTGATGCCGGAGCGGGCGGCAGAGCTGCTGGCCGAGTACCAGAGCTGGCTGCGCCGCTTTGCCGCTGCCTTCCGTCTGCCGGTCCTGGACTTCGACCGGGCCTTCACCCGATGGGGAGAGGAGGGGCTCTTTCAGCCGGATGGCCTCCACCCCAACGCCGCCGGCCACTGCCTGATGGCGGAGACGGCCGCGGCGCTCATTCGATCCCTGTGAGAGAAAGGAGCCTGTGCCACGATGCGTGCCATCCAAAGCCCCAGCACCGACCCCCGCTTCAATCTGGCGCTGGAGCAGTATATTTTTGACCAGATGCCTCGGAACCGGTCCTATCTCATGCTCTGGCGCAACGACCAGACGATCGTGGTGGGCAAGCACCAGGATACCTTCGCCGAGATCAACGCCGACTATGTGCGGGCCAACCAGATTCAAGTGGTCCGCCGGCTGTCCGGGGGCGGGGCGGTCTATCACGACCTGGGGAACGTGAACTTCACCTTCATCGCCGACCACACGGGCAGCGACTTTGACTTCTCCACCTTCTGCCGCCCGGTGATCTGGGCGCTGGAGAGCCTGGGGGTGCCTGCGGAGCTGAACGGCCGAAATGACATGACCATCCGGGGCAGAAAGTTTTCGGGCAACTCCCAGTATGTGAAGGAGGGCCGGGTGATGCACCACGGCACGCTCCTGTATGACTCTGACCTGAGCGTGGTGTCCTCAGCGCTGGCTCCCAGCCGGGACAAGCTGACCTCCAAGGGTCTGCCCTCGGTGCGCAGCCGGGTCACCAACATCAAGCCCTATATGCATCAGCCGATGCCCACAGAATCCTTCATGGAGCGGCTGTGGTCCTGCCTGGGAGAGGTATGTGACCTAGTCCCCTATGAGCTGGATCGGGGGGATCTGAACCAGGTGGAGCGTATCCGGCAGGCGGTGTACGACCGCTGGGAGTGGAACTATGGAAGTTCCCCCCGGTGTCAGATCGACAAGCGCCGCAGGGTAGAGGGCTGCGGCGAGATCCGGGTCTGCCTGGATTTGAAGGAGGGTGCAATCCAGGCGCTGTCCTTCTATGGGGACTTCTTCTCCCGAAAGGAACCCGACCAGCTGGCCCGGCGGTTGATCGGCTGTCCTCTGCGGGAGGAAGCTCTGCGGGCAACGGTGCCGGCGGGGGAAATCGGGCAGTATTTTCAGAACATGGACCTGGATGAATTTTGCGGGCTGATGCTCTGCTGAGGCCTCATCAAAAACAGGGCGCGGCCCGGAAGGCCGCGTCTAACAGCAAGGAGTGGATGATATGAGTATTGACCGTCTGCCGCCCGTGGGCCATGTGGGTGTCGTCGTGGCCGATATGGACCGGGCGCTGGAGGAGATCCGTCAGATCTTCGGGATCGACGGCGCAGGGAAGGTGTACGACTTCACACCCATGAATGTATGGGCCTGGGGGGAGAAAATTCCCGGCTGCCAGATTCGGATCGCCATGCTGGATTGGACCGACAGCCTGAAGCTGGAGGTGCTCCAGCCCGTCTTTGGCGAGATTGAACATAAGCGCTTCGTAGATGAGGTGGGAGGCGGGATGCACCACACCGCCTACTACGTCAAGGACTACCCGGCTTATCGGGATTTCATCGTGGGCCAGGGGGGCGAGATCATTTTTGAGTCGGAGACCGAGGATGAAAAGGGGTACCGTCGATGCTGCTACGCCCGTATGCCTGGGACGCAGATGATTGTAGAAGTATTGGAGAAGGCGTGGTTGCGCAATTGAGGTGCTCCTGTCTTTTGAGAAAATAAGTTCATAGATTAAGTATGGGCAACACCCCTCCTGTGGTTCGGCAGACGGGGTGTTGCTTATATTCTGGACATAAGGATGCCCTCCTGAAGCACTCTTATTGAGAAAAATGCTCCATCTAAGTTTAGATGAAGTTATAGGGTCAAGCGTCAAACAGCAATTATTAGGTATGAAAAAAATCATGCTTAATTGTATAAATGACTATAATTAGACTAAAAAGTAAAAATAGAACTTTGGAAAATATTACAACGTACAGTCAAAGCAGCGGCTGGGAGGAGAGGGCTTTCGTGCTTGTACCGTAAATTTAAAGATAATTAAGCTACCAAAAAAGAGATGTTCCAGAGGTCACTATACCTTTGGAACATCTCTTTCTGTTTAGATTTCAAAGCGGAATCGGTAAGAAGACGGCGTATGAGCTTTTGAAGGATGGCGCAATCCACTAAATGAAGATTGGGAAATCGTTTAAGATACCTAAAATCTATATCATTGAATATCTGATCGGTATATATTAAAAAGTTTCGGTGTGTGGAAATAAGGCAGTACGGAATATTGGAGGAGAGAACTTTACATGGAATAATATTTTACATCCTCTTCGATTGAGCATCCCAATATACTTTCATGCCAACGATTGTAATAGATTTCTTGTTAACGGGAAGCTTTTCCATAGCGGCCTTGGTCTATTTGGAATGACCGGTTGAGAAGGAAAGTCCTTTTGCAAAGAGCATATTAACAATCTTTCCTAAGCTGGCTCCAGCAAGATAGTATTTAAATATACCGCGGACAGCATCTGTTTTTTCTTCATGCGCAGTGATTTCCTTGCCAGCTAAAACGTAGCCATACGGAAGTTTCACAGGTACCTCACTTTCCAAAACATAAATAAAGGCAGGTTTAAGAGAGATACCATCTCTTTAAATCTGCTTGCTGACACTTGCAATATGTAATGGTAGCCAGTTCTATGCTGTGGTTTTAATACACTTTTACAAAGTATAGACAAAACCTGCATATAACTATCGTTATACGCAGGTTTTGTCTACGATGGTGCGGATGACGGGACTCGAACCCGTACGGCCATGGGCCACTAGCACCTCAAGCTAGCCAGTCTACCAGTTCCAGCACATCCGCATATTGTCGTCTCGAAAGACTGCTAGATTATTATAACGAGCCGTTACGGATTTGTCAACTGGAATTTTCCACTCCGCACCAGAAAAAGCAAAAAGATCGAAAAAAGGAGTTGACAAGTGGGGGGACAGATGGTAATATAATTTTCGCGCTGCAAAGAGCGCTAAAGATGCGCGAGTGGTGGAATTGGCAGACTCGCTAGATTCAGGTTCTAGTGTGCATTACGCACGTGCGGGTTCAAGTCCCGCCTCGCGCACCATGTCGGAGCAAGCTATGGATCGCTTGCTCCGACTTATTTTATATGTCAGAGCGCGCTCACGCCGCTGCTCCTCCTTTCCAAACCGAACTAGCCTACGCTGGGCTTCGGTTTGAGGCCGCCCTGTGGGCGGCTTTTTTCTTGTCGGTTTTAACCGTCTGTTCCAAATTTGAAAGCCACGTCTTAGCCGATTGAGGCTGAGACGTGGTTTTTAAATTTGTAATACCTCTATGATATGCTGGCAATCAGTCATGCTATAGTGGTGTTTTACTACAAAATATTATCTGGATTTTGCAGGCGAAAGGAAAAGATATAATTTTGGAATCAGAGGATATGGCATGTAGCTTGTAATAAAGAGCGAAAATTGATTACAATTAGCATATAAGCAATTTTGGAAGGATTTTCTGTCAACATGAAGGGGGCATGAAAATTATATCTGAACAGCTTCAGCGATATAGTAACACCCACACCGCATGGTCTGGTGATGACCGGGACGCTGTTACAATGCTCTAGGCATTTTTGGGCTCGGGCGGAAAATCAGTGAGAGGTTCTCGACTGAAGACACATGGCCTAATACGGATGGGACGTTTGAATTAGTCCCGTCTCCAAAGGTGTCTAGGCGGCCAAAGCGGAGCTTTGTGGTCCAGAGTAAGGGAACCTCGACCCCGCAGATATCGCTGGACGGCGCTGTCCACTATCGGCTACGGGATCTTGCCTTCCCTGCATATGTGGCTTTGGAGGTTACGCTGGACCCCGGTATCTTGTTCCTGGTGTTAAATACGGGGAAGCGAGGGCAGGAGCGCGTATTCTGGAAGTACATTTCCCCCAGGTTTCTCGCGTCGCTCGATTTTAGCAAGGACTCCGCGGTGATCCGCTTTACCGGCGGGGACGAGATCAAAAACACGGAAGAGTCTGGGGATGACTTCGTCTGTAGCTGGACGGGATCTCCGACGACCACTCCTTGGGCTTTCGGTCGTCCCCTTTCAGTTGGCCTATACAGTCTCCATTCACAAGGCGCAGGGCCTCGAGTACAATTCCGCCAAGGAGGTCATCCCCAGCAGCAATTCCGAGCAGATCTCCCACGGCATTTTCTATACAGCCATCACCCGTGCAAAGGAAAAATTAAAAATCTTTTAGAGTGCGGATACAATCAATCAGATTATCGACGGGTTCGGCAAGGCGGCCGGCGGCCGGTTGGGTCTGAATATCATCAAAACACAATTTCTGAATGCCGAGGCAGCAGGACCGCCACCCGTCTCTTGACTTTTGGCCTGCATGGAGTATAATAAGGGTGCACAGCCAAGTTTATATGGAGCATCATGACTCTGCGCGAGTGCTGCCCTTCGGGCAGGCGCAGGGATGAGGGAAGCCGGTGGGAGTCCGGAGCTATACCCGTAGCCGTATGTGCTTGAGGTTGCCGTTCGAGGCGTGAGCCGGTCATTGGGGCAGGGCCCTGAGAAGGCGGAACGGCAGACGCAGGAGCGAGATCGCTCTGGAAAGGCACGAGCCGGAAGACCTATGGTGTTTGAGAGTGGGGCGCACGTCGGTGTGCGCCGGGAAAGCGCGCGGAAAAGCGGCCGCGGCGGATCATGGGATCTGCCGCGGCCGCAGTTTTATGCAGGAGACAGTGACGACGAGCAGAAAGGAAGGAGACCGCTATGCTGAATCTCACCTGGATCAAGAACCCCGACCACGTATCCTACTGTAAGGAGAACGAGGTGCTGCCCCGGTTGGCGCGGGAGCTGGGCATCGCCGACCTGGCACAGCAGGTAGAGGAATTCCGGACCCACCCCACGGCGGAGGGGGTAAATCTGAAAGGGAAGAAACGTACCACTTTGAAGCTGTTCATCCCCAACCTGACCTTCCCGGAGCCGGTGGAGATGGGGGAGAACGTGTGGATCTATATGGGGGAGCTATGCCCCGCCTACTGTCTGTTTACCCCTTGGGAGGAGACAAAAGAGAATTGACGCAACGGGAAGGAGATACGGTTATGGGCGAACAAAAAAAATACTGGGAGGGCAAGCACTTCGCTTTCTATACCAACAAGGAGTGCGAATATTACCCCTGCCACCCGGTGCCGGAGGGGACGGAGTTCAACTGCCTGTTCTGCTACTGCCCGCTTTATATGCTGGGGCGGAAGTGCGGGGGAAACTTCACCTATTTGGAAAGCGGCGTCAAGGACTGTAGCGAGTGCCTGGTACCCCACCGCCGGGAGAACTATGGATTTATTGCCGACAGTTTCCAGAAGATTGCTGGCGAGATGGCGGAACGGGAGAAGAAGGAAGGACAGTAAACGAAGGTTCCAGCCTATACATTCCGAGATGCACATGAAAAAAGCGCCCAACTGCTATGCGCAGGCGGGCGCTTTTTTAGACATAGGTAGCCGTTCATTTAACAAGGTAGCGGGGAGGCATCCTGTTTCAGAAGGGTGTTGCCCACCATACTGCTGATGACCGGTGCGCCGATCCGGCGGCTCATGTCCAAAGAGGCCACGGTGCAGCGATCCAGATCAATGCCGCAGTCGATGTCCATTTTGTGGAGCAGATTGACGAAATCTTCGGTGGGAATGTTCCCCTTGGCATTGGGAATCACGGGGCAGCCGCCCATGCCGGCCAGGGACACGTCAAACCGGGTAAAGCCCAACTCCATGGCTTTCACGCAGTTGGCAAGACCAAATCCCTCAGTGTTGTGGATGTGCAGTGAGATCTGCTCTGGCCGGAAGCGCTCCAGAATCCCCCGCAGGATGCGCTCGGTATGGATGGGGTCGGCCATTCCGGCGGAGTCTCCCAGGCCCAGGGAGGAGGCCCCCAGCTCCATGGCTCGCCGGGCATAGGCCAGGGTTTTCTCCAGAGGGGTGGCATCGCCGAAGGGACAGCCGAAGACCGCGCCCAGGGCCGCTTGCACCTGGAGATCCGGGAGGCTGGCGATGGCTTCAAGGGTGGCGAAGGCCTCCACCGGCGTGGAGCCGAAGCCCCGGCCGAAGGTGTCGCTGACGGAGAGGAAGAAGTCCACGTGGCGGATGCCCAGCGTACTGGCCCGTCGGGCGGCCTCCACGCTCTCCACCAGGGCGGTCACTCTGACGCCCTTCTCGGCGGCGTAGGGGAGCACCATTTGGCAGAGGGAGTCCAGATCCTGGTACTGCCGGCCCCGGACGGGGTCGGAGCTGAAGACGCCGATCTCCAGCTCACGGGCGCCGTAGTCGATCATACTACAGATAAGCTCCCGCTTAACCTCGGTTGGAAGGACGGTCTTGAATTTCTGCCAGCCGTCCCTGGGGGCAACCTCCCTCAGGGACACCAAAGAGGGATAATTCATGGCGAAACACTCCTTTCAAAAGAAGAGGCACACCGCGGACACCAGAATAACCACCGCCGCATAGAGCAGCATAGCCGCGATACCGTAGGTCCAGATGAATTTGTTGTCCATGTTTTTCTGACTGAGCAGGATGGCTGCCTGACCGCTGGACGCGTAGGTGAGGTAGGCCACCATGGAGCTCAGCGAGATGGCCACGGCCAGGATGGTGATGTCATACCCTGCCTCCACCAGGGGACCGCTCAGGGCGGATACCAGGGAGGAGACCACCAGCAGGGTGGCTGTGTTAGAGAAGAAGTTGGTGAGCAGCAAGGTAATAAGTACCGTCATGGCCACAAAGAGCAGGGGGCTGTGATTGGAGAAGAGGCCACCCGGGGCCTGCGTCAGCCAGGCTTTGATGCCGTACTCGTCGGCCACCAGCAGGCCGCCGATAGCTGCCATGGAGGCCACGGCCATGACAATGGGCCAGCTCACGCCCTTGGTGAAGGCCTCCACAGGGCAGAAGATCTGTTCCCCGTCCACCCGGATAAGGGCCAGCACCGCCAGGGCCACTGAGGTAAAAAGAACGGTGTCCATTTCCTTTAGGGCGCTCAGCACCGGCATCTCAGGCCAGTAGGGGCTGGTGAAGGAGTGGAGGGCGATGATCAGAAAGGCGGCCAGGGGGATCCACTGCCTCCGGGTCAGGCGCAGGGGCTTGTCCGCCAGGGCCTGGGCCAGATCTACCCGGCCCAGGGCTCGGATGTCGCACCGGAAGAGGAAGCGCAGGGCCAGAGCGAAGACGGCGCAGAAGGCAATGAGAATGGCAAAGGCCTCCGCCACGAAGCGGAAGGTGACTACCTGCACCCCAGCAGCGGCCAGAAAGAACTGCCCTGCCGCCAGATTAAGGGCCGCCATGCTGCCGATGGTCATAGGGCCGATACACATGGTGATAAAGGCGCCCAGGCATAGCAGGCGGGCCAGCTTGCTTTTGGGCTCGATACCGGCCTCGGCGTAGATTCCATCCAGCAGGGTGAAACCCACGATGAGGGCGCCGAACACCCCCATGAAGGCGGCGGCCAGGCCAAAGGCGAAGAGGAGCATCATCACCATGACCATCGGGTATTTTTGAGTGAATCTGCGGGTCAGGAGGAACCGGGCGATGACCTCGCCGGTGTTGTCCCGGATGATGACGTAGCACAGGGCATAGAGCACCACGATCTGCCACACATAGGAGGCGCCCATAAAGGAGCTGATCACCTGGGCAGGGGTCTGAATGCCGTTGATTACCAGGCCGCCCATGGCGAACAGGGCGCACAGGATCAGGTCGTTGGTGGTCAGGATGCCGATAATGGCACCCACAAATACGCAGGCGATGGACACGCCGGCGGGGGTGATCCCGTCAGCCCAGGACGGGATCAGATGGGGGAGCAGTAGCATGCTCGCCAGCATGGCCAGCGTCCCCAGGTAGTAGACCAACGAGCTGTGCTTGGGGGATGCGTTTGTCTGTTTCATCGTTCTTCCTCCTTCTGTCTTTGGTGCGGTTTCACCGCACACCTCTCTCCATGGCAACTATAACACGGGTCGGCTTATTTGTTAAATTCATGTTTTTCCTTTTTATTTATAAGGAAATGTTATATAATGGCCATACCACGAGGAGGTGGCTGTATGACTATCGCGCAGATGTCCCATTTCTATGCGCTCTGCCAGTCCGGAAGCTACACTCAGGCGGCGAAGCAGCTATACATCACCCAGCCAGCCCTGAGCAAAAGCATCGCGGCGCTGGAGAGCGAACTGAACCTCAGGCTGGTGGAGCGCAGCACACGGACAGTGGCACTGACAGCGGCGGGGGAGGAGTTCGCACGGGCGTGTGAGGAGATGCTGGAGGTATATCGTAAGGGGGTGAACAATGCCCGGACGGCGGCGGGCGACATCTCGGGCCTGGTCCGCTTCGGCCTGCCCCGGGACCGGGTCTGCGATACCTTTGCCGGCCTGCGGCGGCATATCGAGGAGGAATACCCCAACCTCCGGCTGGAGCTGCGCTTTTACAGCGAAAACGGCCTTCTCCGCGCCCTGGATGACCACATGGCAGACTTCGTCCTGGCTTTTGGCCGGCCCCGGGCGAACAACGTGGGGCGGCAGAGCCTGTCCGTCAGCCAGATCTGCGCCGTGCTGCCCGGCGGCCACCCCCTGGCTGGGGCGGGAGAGCTGAGCTTCTCTCAACTGCGGCATGAGGCGTTTCTGGTCCCAGACTACAAAATCTCCGGTGTGGAGTTTGACACGGTGGTAACTTATGCCGGCCGGAATGGCTTCTCACCCCACGTGGTCCAGGAGGCGGACTCCATTCCCCAAATCTTCACCATGGTGGCCTGCGGATGCGGGATTGCTGTTTTGTCTGAGCTCTATCGCTTCAGTGCCGGAGAGCACGTGGTCTTCGTCCCCCTGAGAGATATCCCGCCCAGCGAGGAGCATCTGCTCTGGCGGCAGCGGGATGACAAGTGCTTAAATGCCATTGTGGAGCTGGCCCGGCGTTACTACGGAGGCGGGATGTAGGACGCTGCGGAGAAAAAACAGGCCAGCCGGAGCGAGGGGTCCCGCTCCGGCCGGCCTGTTTTTTGTTGTTTAGCCTTCCCAAGGGATGGGCCGCCCGGCGGCCAGGGAGGCGGGGACGTCCAGCAGCCGCTGGTTGGAGGAGCCGCGAAAGCGCAGGGAGATGTCCCTGAGAGCCTCCACAAATTCCCCATCCACCAGCACGTCCACCAGGGAGAGCAGCGCGCCGGTGGCCTCGCAGCGGGCGCGGCTCTGCCCGGTCAGCTCCTCCCAGGTGTAGCCGGAAAAGGCCCACACGGTCTTGTCCGGGAGCTGCCGCCGCAGGCGGCGGAGAAAGGGGAGCAGGGCGCGCTGGTTGTCCGGCTCGAAGGGCTCGCCTCCCAGCAAGGTAAGCCCGCTGATGTAGGGCCGGTCCAGGGCCTCCAGAAGCGCCTCCTCGGTCTCGGCGGTAAAGGGCTGGCCGTAGCGGAAGTCCCAGGTCTGGGGCTGGAAGCAGCCCTTGCAGCGGTGGGTGCAGCCCGAGACAAAGAGGGTCACCCGCACCCCGGTGCCGTTGGCGATGTCGCAGGGCTTGATGCTGCCGTAGTACACTGGAACCGCCCTCCTTACAGGTGGAGCACCCGCTCCTTGATCTCCTGGGTGCGGCCCTGGTTCCAGAACTGGGTGCCGATGTAGCCGCAGGTGCGCCGGGCCACGTTGAGCTTGCTCTGCTCTCGGTTGCCGCACTTGGGGCACTCCCACACCAGCTTGCCGTCGTCCTCCACGATCCGGATCTCCCCGTCAAAGCCGCACACCTGGCAGTAGTCGCTCTTGGTGTTCAGCTCGGCGTACATGATGTGGTCGTAGATGAAGCCCATGACCTGGAGCACGGCCTCCAGGTTCTGCTGCATGTCGGGCACCTCCACATAGCTGATGGCGCCGCCGGGGGAGAGGGCCTGGAACTGGGCCTCGAAGGACAGCTTGGAGAAGGCGTCGATCTCCTCGGTGACGTGGACGTGGTAGCTGTTGGTGATGTAGGACTTGTCGGTGATGCCGGGGATGACGCCGAAGCGCTTTTGCAGACACTTGGCGAACTTGTAGGTGGGGGACTCCAGCGGCGTGCCGTAGAGGGAGAAGTCGATGT
>OGJU01001905.1_pt1 | contig 11821 bp, 3 predicted proteins | sample 1572251 | NCBI WGS metagenome assembly OGJU01 (sample SAMEA2582144, study PRJEB24529) | metagenome | biome: Human gut stool | place: China | collected 2011
AAAGGCGTTTCCGCCATAGTAATATTTGGTGGACTCCGAAACCTTCTGGTCGTAGGTCCCGTTGGAGTAGTTATAGTAGAGCGTGCCGCGGCTGGAGGAGGGGAGCGTGAAGGTCACATAGTTGAGCTTGTTTCCGTAGACCTCGGTACATGCGCTGTTAAACTTGGACTCATCAAAGGTAACAGAGCCGCCGGAGGCCACGGAGCTGGTGATGTCGGGGGCTGAGGCGGCGGTGACGGTGACAGTGCAGGCGGGGGTGGCCAGCCGATTGCCGCGGCGGTCTGTGACCACGGCGGTGACGATGACGCTCTTTCCGGCTGTGACGCCCTTGACGGTACAGTTGGCGTTGCCCGTGCCGCTGGGACTCAGCGATACGATGTTCTTCTCATCGGCGGACCAGGAGACGCTGGCCCCATCGGGGAGATTGCTTACCGAGAGGGAAGCGGTTTTGCCGAACATGACGGAGAGCTCGGTTTTGCTGAGTGTGAAGTAGGACGGATCGCTGACCGTGACGGCGCAGGTAGCTCCCGCGCCGCCCTCCGGTATGGCGGGGATGGTGGCGGTTCCCGTACCCACGGCGGTCACTTTGCCGGATTGATCCACAGAGGCGACCTTGCTGTTGCTGGAGCTCCAGCTCACCCGGGTCCCCTCGGGCGCGGTGGTGGCCGACAGTGTTTCACTGCTCCCCGTGGTGAGAGACAGGGAGGTTTTATTCAGAGAGAGGGTGGGAGGTGCAGAGGGAAACTGCACCCGGACGGTACAGTAGGCGGTGAACCCGCCGTCGGCAGTTGTGACGGTGACAGTGCCGGCGCCGTTGCCCACGGCGGTTACTTTGCCGGACTGGTCCACCGAGATGACGCCGGAATCGTCCACCGTCCAAAAGACGTTCTGATCGGCGGCGTCAGAGGGGGAGACCGTGGCCTTGAGGGTCGCGCTTTCTCCATCCTTGGTCAGCGTGAGCTCAGTGCGGTCCAGACGAACGCCGGTAACCGGAACGGCGGCGGTGACAATCACATGGCAGGAGGCGGTGAAGCCTCCGTCATCGGTGGTGACGGTGATGTCGGCCTCCCCGGGTGAGAGGGCGGTCACTCTGCCGTTTGAGACCTCGGCCACACCAGTGTTGCTGCTGTACCAGGAGAGATCCTGATCGAAGGCACTGGAAGGAGAGACCGTGGCATGGAGGGTCTCGTGTCTCCCCACCTCCAGAGAGAGAGAATCCCGGTCCAGGGTGACCCCGTCCACGCGGGCGGAGGGGAACAGCGACCAGTCGCTGCTGTCTCTGCCGGATTCCGAAGGGACGCCCCCGGCGGCCCAGGCCGCAGGCACCAGGCCCGCCGTCAGGGCCAGGACCAGCAGGACGGACAGGAAACGGGACAACATCTTTGTTTGCATGGAAAAGACTCCTTCCAAACTCCAAAATTATGGATGCGCCGTAGGGGGCTTTCTACCCTTACATCGATTATAGACGGTAAAACGTGACAAGTGGTTTCGAAATTCTGAAAGAATTCTTAAAAACAGAGATTACCGCCCCACATGCTCATTCAGAGCATGTGGGGCGGTAATCTCTTGGTCTGTCGAAAAACCTGTATGTTAGGGATCTCTTGCGGCCTGCGGCGGCAGGCATTCGGCGAGCGGAGCGAGGACTTTCCCGGGGCAGAGACCCGGGAAAGTAAACGGCATTGGAGAAAAGGACGGGGAGGGGGAGGGGGCACGGCCCTCCCCGCGAGATGCGGTATGGAGCCGTGCCGGTCACACGGCAGGGGGACGGCGGCGCCTTACAGGTCCGCCTTCTCCGTGTCTCCACTCCTGATACAGGCAGAAAAGGGTCCAGATCAGGGTGGCGAGGAGCATCAGCGAGCCCCAAGCCATGGGAAAGGCATAGCGCAGCATGAGATAGGCGTGGTAGGCGCCCAGAGAGGCGACCTGTACCAGAATGGCTGCAGGGATTCCCCGGCGGCGGTCCAGGCAGGCCCAGCAGAGGGTGATCGTATCCGCAAGAAAGAAATAGCGGTCGTGCATATGGGGAAGCAACAGGGGGATGCCGACGGCGAAGGCCGCGCCCGCGGTAAACAGAGCACGGTCCGTCAGACGGCCCCGGCGAAGCAGCAGCCAGAGAAGAATGCTGACGGTAAACAGGAAAGCGGCCAAGATGCCCAGACGGGCGGCAAGGGTGGTGTCCACCTCTGCGCCGTAAGGGATGAGCGCATAGAGCGAGGGCGCGTTCAGCGTCAAATAGTCGCTGTATTCCGCCGCCTGTCCAAAATAGACGCCCAGAATATCCCCCAGCGGTTTCCCTAGAAAAAGAGCGGGGACGATGGTGAGGACATAGGTGGCGGGGAAAAGGAGCAGGTCCCGGAACCGTACCCGTCCGGCAAACCACAGTGCGCCCCACAACGGCACGAGAAAGACGGTCTGAAGCTTGAAGGAGAAGGCCAGCGCCAGCAGAACCACGGAGCCCGCAGGGCGCCGGTCCAGGGCGGAGGCGAGGGCATGGAGGCACAGCGCGCCGTAGATGGAGTCACACTGGGCCCAATAGGCACCGTTGAGTACCACAGTGGGAAGCAGCAGGAGAATACAGAAGGCGGTACAGGGGCAGTAGCTACCCGGAACGGACAGACGACGCACCAGCCGGTAGCCTCCCCAGGCAAGCAGCACGTCGAAGAGCATGGAAAAGAGTTTGATCAGGTAGAGATCGCGCACCGGGAGATAGGAGATGGCGGCCAGAAAGTAGAGATAGGGGACGTTGTAGTTCCCCTTGGGCAGCGCCACTGCCGCCCAGCCGCCGTTTTCCCGGAAGAAGGAGGCCCAGCCGGAGAGAAAGTCCCGATAGTCGTAGGTCACATGCTCCAGGCAGAGGGCACGGAGAAAAAGAGCAAGTCCGATGGGAAGAAGGGCGAACAGTGCGGCACCGGGTCTCCTGTCCTCATAAAAAAGAAGCCCTGCCGCCAGCGCACACAGCAGGACAAGGCACAACCCCACGGGAAGGCGGGAGGGGGCATCGCTGAGGCCGGCGGTCCTGCACAGGGCCAGAAGGAGGAGCAAGAGCCCCGCGCCGCCGCAGAGCGCGGCCGCATACGGGGGAAAGAGTTGGGATTGCAGGGGATGGGAGCGGGACATAGCGTTCACCTCGTTGTCGGGAAGAAAGAAAAAAGTCCGGATCACTCCGAACTTCGACACAAAAAGACTTGACGCGGAAAAATCTACATGGTATACTGAAATGCTTTCGTACATCCAGTATCCTCTGCAAAGACCCTCCCACGGTGTATTCAGTATAGCAGTTCTGACGGTCCTGCGCAAGAGGGAACGAAAAACAAGGAGACAACGCAGCCGGGCGTGTCATAAAATCCGAGACCGGCGTTTTTGGCCAATTCGACGAGAAGTGGCCTGCTGAAGATGAGAAGATAGCCGAAATATCAGGGCTTTTCGGCGCCGAATGCGAGAAAACGGAGTGTGATTTTCGGAATGGTCAACGACAAGCTGAACGGCATGGTCAAGGACGTACACTACGGCAAGACCCTGCGCAAGAGCTATGCCCGCCACGCAGAGATCCTGGACATGCCCAACCTGCTGGAGGTCCAGAAGAAATCCTATCAGTGGTTTTTGGACACCGGCCTGCGCGAGGTCTTTAAGGATGTGGCCGCCATCACCGACTATGCGGGCAACCTGGAGCTCTCCTTTATCGACTATAAAATGGATGAGGCCCCCAAGTACGATGTGGAGGAGTGCAAGGCCAGGGACGCCACCTATGCCGCCCCCATCAAGGTGCGGGTCCGTCTGCGGAACAAGGAGACCGAGGAGATCAAGGAGCAGGAGATCTTTATGGGAGATTTCCCCCTCATGACCGATTCCGGTTCCTTTGTCATCAACGGCGCCGAGCGGGTCATCGTCTCCCAGATCGTCCGCTCCCCCGGCGTGTACTTTGCCCGAAACGAGGACAAGGCGGGCAATGTGACCTTCGGCACCACTGTCATCCCCTACCGCGGCGCGTGGCTGGAGTATGAGACGGATCTGTCCGACATCTTCTACGTGAGGATCGACAAGAACAGAAAGCTGCCCATCCCCTGCCTCATCCGTGCGGTAGGCCCCCGGACCGATGCGGAGATCATCGATATGTTCGGTGAGGACCCCCGCATCCTGGCCACGATGGAGAAGGACACCTGTAAGAGCCGGGAGGAGGCCCTCCTGGAGATTTACCGTAAGCTCCGCCCCGGCGAGCCCCCCACGGTGGATTCCTCGGAATCCCTTCTGAATGCGCTGTTCTTTGATCCCCGGCGGTACGATCTCTCCGCTGTGGGCCGCTATAAATTCAATAAAAAGCTGGCCATCTGGGGCCGCCTGAACGGCCAGAAGCTGGCCCAGCCCATTGCCGATCCCATGACGGGCGAGATCATTGCCGAGGCCGGTGAGGTCCTGACCCGGGAACGGGCCCGTGAGATCGAGGCCAAGGGCGTCAATGAGGCTGTGATCGACCTGGAGGGCACTCTTATCAAGGTGTTTTCCAATGATATGGTGGACGCCAAGGGCTTCCTCCCCTTCGACCCCGCCGAGTGCGGCGTGACCGAAAAGGTGTACTTCCCCCTGCTCCGGGAGCTGCTGGAGCAGTATGAGGGGGATGAAGAGGGCCTGAAGGAGGCCGTCCGGGATCGGGTGGACGACCTGGTGCCCAAGCACATCTTTGTGGAGGACATCATGGCCTCCATCAACTACCTCAACTGTCTGGCCCATGGCGTGGGTACCCACGACGACATCGACCACCTGGGGAACCGCCGCCTGCGCTGCGTAGGCGAGCTGCTCCAAAATCAGTTCCGCATCGGGTTCAGCCGTATGGAGCGCGTGATCCGTGAGCGCATGACCATCCAGGATCTGGATATTGTCACCCCCCAGAGCCTCATCAATATTCGCCCGGTCACTGCGTCCATCAAGGAGTTCTTCGGCTCCTCCCCCCTGAGCCAGTTCATGGACCAGACCAACCCCCTGGCCGAGCTGACCCACAAGCGCCGTATGTCCGCCCTGGGCCCCGGCGGTCTGTCCCGTGACCGCGCCTCCTTCGATGTCCGGGACGTCCACTACAGCCATTACGGCCGGCTGTGTCCCATTGAGACGCCCGAAGGACCCAACATCGGCCTCATTTCCTATCTGGCCTCCTATGCCCGCATCAACCGGTACGGCTTTATTGAGACCCCCTACCGCAAGGTGGACAAGGAGACCGGCTGCCTTACCGATGAGATCGAATATATGACCGCCGATGTGGAGGATGAATATATCATCGCCCAGGCCACCGAGCCCGTGGACGAGAGCAATCATCTGCTGCATGACCGTATCACCTGCCGCCACCGCAATGAGATCATCGAGGTGGACCGCGACCATGTGGACTATATCGACGTCTCCCCTAAGATGATGGTCTCCGTGGCTACCGCCATGATCCCCTTCCTGGAGAATGACGATGCCAACCGCGCCCTGATGGGCGCCAACATGCAGCGGCAGGCCGTGCCCCTGCTCACCACCGAGGCCCCCATCGTGGCCACCGGCCAGGAGCACAAAAACTGCATCGATTCCGGTGTGGTCATTCTGGCGGAGGGCGGCGGTGAGGTCACCAAGGTTTCCGCCCAGTATATCACCGTCCGTTACGACGATGGTCGGGTAGTGGACTACAAGCTGACCAAGTTCATGCGCTCCAACCACACCACCTGTATCAATCAGCGGCCCATCGTCACCGCCGGACAGCGGGTGGAGAAGGGGGATGTCCTGGTGGACGGCCCCTCCACCAGTCAGGGAGAGATCGCGCTGGGCAAGAACATCCTTATGGGCTTTATGACGTGGGAGGGCTACAACTACGAGGACGCCATCCTGCTCAACGAGCGTATGGTCAAGGAGGACGTGTTCACCTCCATCCATATCGAGGAGTATGAGACCGAGTCCCGGGACACCAAGCTGGGGCCCGAGGAGATTACCCGGGATATCCCCAACGTGGGCGAGGATGCGCTGAAGGATCTGGACGAGCGGGGCATCATCCGCGTGGGCGCCGAGGTCCGTGCCGGCGATATCCTGGTGGGCAAGGTCACGCCCAAGGGAGAGACCGACCTCACCGCCGAGGAGCGGCTCCTCCGCGCCATTTTCGGCGAGAAGGCCCGCGAGGTCCGCGACACCTCCCTGAAGGTCCCCCACGGAGAGAGCGGCATCATTGTGGACGTGAAGGTGTTTACCCGGGAGAACGGCGACGAGCTCTCCCCCGGCGTCAACGAAGTGGTCCGTGTCTATATTGCCCAGAAGCGTAAGATCAGCGTGGGCGACAAAATGGCCGGCCGCCACGGCAACAAGGGCGTCGTTTCCCGCATCCTGCCCCAGGAGGATATGCCCTTCCTGCCCGACGGCACGCCGCTGGACATCGTCCTCAATCCCCTGGGCGTGCCCTCCCGTATGAACATCGGGCAGGTGCTGGAGGTCCACCTGGGCTATGCGGCCAAGGCCCTGGGCTGGAAGGTGGCCACACCCATCTTCAATGGTGCCAACGAGCCCGAGATCGAGGCCACGCTCACTGCGGCCGGCCTTGCCAAGGACGGTAAGAGCTGGCTTTATGACGGACGCACCGGCGAGCGGTTTGACAACCGCGTCACCGTGGGCTACGTCTACTTCCTCAAGCTCCATCACCTGGTAGACGACAAGATCCACGCCCGGTCCACCGGCCCCTACAGCCTGGTCACTCAGCAGCCCTTGGGCGGCAAGGCCCAGTTCGGCGGACAGCGCTTCGGCGAGATGGAGGTCTGGGCCCTGGAGGCCTATGGCGCGGCCTACACGCTTCAGGAGATCCTTACCGTCAAGTCCGACGATGTGACCGGCCGTGTCCGGACCTATGAGTCCATCGTCAAGGGCCATAACGTGCCCAAGCCCGGTGTGCCCGAGTCCTTCAAAGTGCTGGTCAAGGAGCTTCAGGCACTGTGCCTGGACATCAAGGTGCTGGATGCCAAGGGCGAGGAGATCGAGCTCAAGGACGACGATGAGGACACCTACCAGCCTGACCGTATCCGGGACGACGACTTCTACGGCTATAACGCCGGCGGTGAGTCCGATTTCGCCGCGGCCGGCTTTACGCTCAAGGAGGGCAGTGACGATGACGACCTGGCGGTGGCCGACGACACTGACGACGCCGATGAGGACGTCGGATTCGAGGAAGAGATCGTCTTGGACGACAGTACCGACGACGGTGATTTGGACTGAGAAAGGGAGGATGATCATATATGAGCTACGCTGAGTTTGACGCCATCCAGATTGGCATCGCCTCCCCGGAAAAGATTCTGGAATGGTCTTACGGCGAGGTCAAAAAGCCGGAGACCATCAATTACCGGACCCTGAAGCCCGAGCGGGACGGTCTGTTCTGCGAGCGGATATTTGGGCCCACTAAGGACTGGGAGTGCCACTGCGGTAAGTATAAGAAGATCCGCTACAAGGGTAAGATCTGCGACCGCTGCGGCGTGGAGGTCACCCGGGCCAAGGTGCGCCGGGAGCGCATGGGCCATATCGAGCTGGCCGCTCCGGTGTCCCACATCTGGTATTTTAAGGGCATCCCCTCCCGGATGGGACTGCTGCTGGACATCAGCCCCCGCATTCTGGAGAAGGTCCTCTATTTTGCCGCCTATATCGTTACAGACCCCGGCTTCTCCCCTCTGGCCAAGAACCAGATCCTCACGGAAAAGGAATACCGTGATATGCGGGAGAAGTATGAGGACGACTTCGAGGCCGGTATGGGCGCGGAGGCCGTAAAGAAGCTGCTCCAGGACATCGATCTGGAGGCGCTCTCCGAATCCCTCCGGGCGGAACTCAAGGACGCCTCCGGACAGAAAAAGGCCCGGATCGTCAAGCGCCTGGAGGTCGTCGACGCCTTCCGTATCTCCGGCAACAAGCCTGAGTGGATGATCATCGACGTGCTGCCCGTCATCCCCCCCGAGCTGCGCCCCATGGTGCAGCTTGACGGTGGCCGCTTCGCCACCTCCGACCTCAACGACCTCTACCGCCGGGTCATCAACCGCAACAACCGCCTCAAGCGCCTCATCCAGCTCAATGCCCCGGACATTATTGTCCGCAACGAGAAGCGGATGCTCCAGGAGGCGGTGGACGCCCTCATCGACAACGGCCGCCGCGGCCGCGCCGTGACCGGCGCTAACAACCGGGCCCTCAAGTCCCTCAGCGATATGCTCAAGGGCAAGCAGGGGCGGTTCCGTCAGAATCTGCTGGGCAAGCGCGTGGACTACTCCGGTCGTTCCGTCATTGTGGTCGGGCCCGAGCTGAAGATCTATCAGTGCGGCCTTCCCAAGGAGATGGCCATTGAGCTTTTCCGTCCCTTCGTCATGAAGAAGCTGGTGGAGGACGGCCTGGCCAATAACATCAAGTCAGCCAAAAAGATGGTGGACAAAGGCCGCCCGGAGGTCTGGGACGCCCTGGACTTTGTCATCAAGGAGCATCCGGTGATGCTCAACCGCGCCCCTACGCTCCACCGGCTGGGTATCCAGGCTTTTGAGCCGGTGCTGGTAGAGGGCCGGGCCATCAAGCTACACCCCCTGGTGTGTACCGCCTTTAACGCCGACTTCGACGGAGATCAGATGGCCGTTCACGTGCCCCTGTCCGCCGAGGCGCAGGCCGAGGCCCGCATCCTGATGCTTTCCGCCAACAACCTGCTGCGGCCCCAGGACGGCGGCCCCGTCACCGTGCCCACCCAGGACATGGTGCTCGGCTCCTACTACCTGACCTATGAGAAGTATCCCGAGCACACCGCCGAGGAGACCTACGACGACGTGGCGGCGGTGAAGGCCGCCCTGGCCGCGGGTGCCATCACCCCCGATTCCTATGTCTGGGTGAAGAACCCCGGCTCCCTGGATGATATTCCCACCTACGCCGGCATCTGCGCCGAGACCGAGGACGGCGCGCTGCCCCGCGAGGTGCTCCACGTCTTCTCCAACGACATCGAGGCCCGCCTGGCCTACGACGAGGGCGAGCTGGAGCTCCACGTGCCCATCCTGGTCCGCCGGGAGGCGGAGGTGGACGGCGTTGTCCGCCACAAGCTGGTGCGCACCACCGTGGGCCGCCTGCTCTTCAACGAGGGCATCCCCCAGGATCTGGGCTTCGTGGACCGCAGCGACCCCGAGCAGATGTTCGACCCCGAGGTCAACTTCATCGTTGGCAAGAAGCAGCTTGGCAAGATCATCGACAAGTGCATCGTCAAGCACGGCTTCACCGTGTCTGCCCATGTGCTGGACACCATCAAGAACCGGGGCTACAAGTTCTCCACCCGCGGCTCCCTCACCGTCTCCATCTACGACATGACCATCCCCGAGAAGAAGTATGGCCTGATCGCCGATACCGAGAAGGAGATCGTCAAGATCGAGCGGCAGTACAAGCGCGGCTTCCTCACCAATGAGGAGCGTTACCGCCTGGTGGTCGAGGCCTGGGAAAAGACCACCAAGGACGTGACCGACGCCCTGATGGCCGGCCTGGACCGCTACAACCCCATCTGGATGATGGCGGACTCCGGCGCCCGTGGTTCCTCCGCCCAGATCCGCCAGTTGGCCGGCATGCGCGGCCTGATGGCCGACACCTCCGGCCGCACCATCGAGATCCCCATCAAGTCCAACTTCCGCGAGGGCCTGTCCGTGCTGGAGTACTTCATCTCCTCCAGAGGCGCCCGAAAGGGCATGGCCGACACGGCTCTGCGTACCGCCGACTCGGGTTACCTGACCCGCCGTCTGGTGGACGTGTCCCAGGAGGTCATCATCCGCGAGCACGACTGCGGCACCGACGACGGCATCACCGTCAGCGAGATCGTGGAGAACGGCCAGGTGATCGAGACCTTCGGCGAGCGGCTCAAGGGCCGCTACCCGGTGGAGGACATCTGCGATCCCCAGACCGGCGAGGTGCTCATTGACCACCACACCATGATGACCGCCGACCACGCCAAGCTGCTGGAGGACCACGGCATCCACTCCGTGAAGATCCGCAGCGTGCTCACCTGCCGCGCCCGCAGTGGCGTTTGTTCCAAGTGCTATGGCATCAACCTGGCCATCGGCGAGCCCGTGGGCGAGGGCGAGGCCGTGGGCATCATCGCCGCCCAGTCCATCGGCGAGCCGGGCACCCAGCTCACCATGCGTACCTTCCACACCGGCGGCGTCGCCGGCGGCGACATCACCCAGGGTCTTCCCCGTGTCGAGGAGCCGTTCCAGTCCCGCAAGCCCAAGAAGATGGCCCAGTTGGCCGAGATCAGCGGCCGGGTCACTCTGGAGGAGGCCAAGCGCAACGCCATCTGCAACGTCACCATCACCGCCAACGACGGCGAGGTGGTCTCCTACGCCCTGCCCTACGCGGGTCTGCGGGTGAAGGACGGCGACACCGTGGAGAAGGGCTTTGCCCTTACCGAGGGTGCCCTCTACCCCCAGGACGTCCTGCGGGTGCGCGGCGTCCACGCCGTGTACGACTACCTCATCCAGGAGGTTCAGAAGCCCTACCGCCAGCAGGGCGTTGACATCAACGACAAGCACATCGAGGTCATCTGCCGACAGATGATGCGCAAGGTGCGGGTGGAGGACGCGGGCGATTCCGATCTGCTCAGCGGTTCCACCGTCGATCTCATCCGCTTTGAGGATGCCAAGGAGGCCGTGCAGAAGCGCATCGACGCCGGCGAGACCAACGACGGCCTCGAGCTCAAGCTGCCCACCTGCACCCGCCTGCTGATGGGCATCACCAAGGCCTCTCTGGCCACCGACTCCTTCCTGTCCGCCGCCTCCTTCCAGGAGACCACCAAGGTGCTCACCGAGGCCGCTATTCAGGGCAAGGTGGACCACCTGCTGGGCCTGAAGGAGAACGTCATCATCGGCAAGCTGATTCCCGCCGGCTCCGGCCTGTCCGTCTACCGCAAGTACGACAAGGTGGACGACGAGGGCACCGCCCAGAGCGGCGAGGAGGCGGTTCCCGAGGAGGAGGCCCCCGTCCTCTCCGAGTCCGATGAAGTCTGATCCCACTGTGCAAGGCCCGGGGCACCCCATTGCCCCGGGCCTTTTTTCGACAGGAGGTGCCTATGAACGTCTTTTCCCTCTCCTGGGCCGCAGCGGGACTGGCCCTGCTGGGCCTGAGCCTGTTTCCCGCCGGCTCCCTTGCCCTGGGCGGAGCGCCCGCTCATCTGGCCGTCTTTCTGCTCCTGCTGGCCCTGGCCGCCCTGGCGCTGCGGCTGCTCCGCCGGGAGGGCCTGGACCGCCCCCGGCTGCTGGCCGCCCTGCTGCCCATCGGGCTGGCCTTCTTCCTCCGCTCCCTGCTGCTGGACTACCAGTCCGCCGATTACCAGATGTTCCTCTCCCAATGGGCCGCGGCCTTCCGGGATGGGGGCGGCTTCGCGGCCGTGAAGCTGCCAATCGGCAACTATAACGCGCCCTACCTCTATTTTCTTGCCGCCATCTCCTATCTGCCCATACCCGACCTGTACCTCATCAAGCTCTTCTCCATTCTGTTTGACGTGGTGCTGGCCTGGGGCGGCTTCCGGCTGGTGCGGCATTTCGCGCCGGAGCGCCCGAACCGCCCCCTGCTCTGCTTCTGCCTGCTTCTTCTGCTGCCTACGGTGATACTCAACGGCGCGTTCTGGGGGCAGTGCGACGCCCTGTACGGCGCCCTCACCCTCCACGCCCTGGCCTGCGCACTGGAGGGAAGAAACCGAAGCTCTTTGCTCCTGCTGGGGATCGCCTTCTCCTTTAAACTACAGACCGTCTTTGTGCTCCCCCTGTGGGGCGGGCTGTGGCTGCTCCGGCGGGTGCGCTTCCGGGAGCTGTTGTGGTTTCCGGCGGCCTAT
>OGJU01001908.1_pt1 | contig 11794 bp, 5 predicted proteins | sample 1572251 | NCBI WGS metagenome assembly OGJU01 (sample SAMEA2582144, study PRJEB24529) | metagenome | biome: Human gut stool | place: China | collected 2011
ACGGCGTGCCGCAGGGCTACGACCTCATCTGGCGCGGCGTGGAGATCACCACCGGCGCACAGCGTGAGCATCGCTACGACGTGCTGAAGAAGCAGGCAGAGGAGAAGGGCCTGGCCGATGACGTCAAGTTCTATCTGGAGTTCTTCCAGTACGGCTGCCCCCCGCACGGCGGCTTCGGTTTGGGCATCGACCGTCTGACCATGCTGCTCTGCGGCCAGTCCATCAAGGACGCCGAGTTCCTGTTCCGCGGCCCCAATCGTCTGACTCCGTAAAACACTGCATACAAAAAGCCAGCGCACATTTCTCGTGCGCTGGCTTTTCTGCATTTTACAGCTTACTGGATGCCGGTGACCTTGTAGTCCTGTGCTTCGACGGCGTTCTTGAGCACGTCGTCGGCGACCTCGGCGTTCAGGGTGACGATGGCGGTGCCGGCCTCGTGGCTCACGACAGCCTCGTCCACCTCGGGCAGGGCTTCCAGAGCCTTCTTCACGCGGGCTTCGCAGTGGCCGCACATCATGCCTTCCACTTTCAGGGTCTTCTTCATGGTATTATCCTCCGTTTTGACTTCGGGCGCTTCGGCGTCCGATTTTTTGTTATTTTCAGCCGCAGACTGCACCGGGGCAGCAGCGGGAGAAGCGGTTTTGTGGTCGTGCCTGGTGCTGTGCAAATCGAACAGGTTCAGCCGCAGGGCGTTGCTCACGACGCAGAAGCTGGATAGGCTCATGGCAGCAGCACCGAACATGGGATTCAGCGTCAGGCCGAAGGGGATGAACAGACCAGCTGCCAGCGGGATGCCGATGATATTGTAGATGAACGCCCAGAACAGGTTCTCGTGGATGTTCCGCAGGGTGGCGCGGCTGAGGCGGATGGCCGCAGGCACGTCCGAGAGCTTCGAGTTCATCAGCACGACGTCAGCAGCGTCGATGGCCACGTCGGTGCCTGCGCCGATGGCAATGCCGGTGTCGGCACGGGTGAGGGCGGGAGCGTCGTTGATGCCGTCACCCACCATGGCCACCTTGCCGCTGGCCTGCAGCTGGCGGATGACGGCCTCCTTGCCGTCGGGCAGGACGCCCGCGATGACCTCGTCCACGCCCGCCTGCCTGCCGATGGCGTCGGCGGTGCGCTGGTTGTCGCCGGTGAGCATCACGACCCGGATGCCCATGTTCTGCAGCTGGCGGATGGCTTCGGGGCTGTCCTCCTTGATGGTGTCGGCTACGGCGATAACGCCCAGCAGACGGCCTGCGCCGCCGAAGAAGAGGGGAGTCTTGCCCTCAGAGGCCAGCTTTTCAGCCTGCTGTGCCAGCGCGGCGGGCAGGGTGAGCTTGGTCTGGATGAAGGCGGCATTGCCGGCATAGATGTCCATGCCGTCCAGCTTGGCCGCCAGACCATTGCCCGGCAGGGCCGCGAAGTCAGTGACTTCCGGGGGAGTGATGGCCTTTGCCTCGGCGTCGGCCAGAACAGCCTTTGCCAGAGGATGCTCGCTGCGGCTTTCCAGCGCTGCGGCCAGCGTCAGAAGCTCCGTCTCGGAGACACCCTCAGCGGGCAGCAGGTCGGTGACGCGGGGTGCGCCCTCGGTGATGGTGCCGGTCTTGTCCAGCGCCACGATCTGGGTGCGGCCTGCGGCTTCCAGCGAGGCGGCAGTCTTGAAGAGGATGCCGTTTTTTGCGCCGAGACCATTGCCGACCATAATAGCCACAGGTGTTGCAAGGCCCAGTGCGCAGGGGCAGCTGATGACCAGAACGGAGATGCCGCGTGCCAGCGCATAGCCCAGCTCATGGCCCAGCAGCAGCCAGACGATGGTGGTGAGGACGGCGATGGAGATGACCGCCGGGACGAAGAAGCCCGACACGGTGTCAGCGATTTTGGCGATAGGAGCTTTGGTGGCGGCGGCATCGCTGACCATCTTGATGATCTGAGCCAGCGTGGTATCCTCGCCCACGCGGGTAGCCTCACAGCGGAGGAAGCCCGACTGATTGGTGGTGGCGGCGCTGACTTTGTCGCCGACGGCCTTGTCCACCGGGATGCTCTCGCCGGTCAGGGCGCTCTCGTTGACTGCACTGGTGCCTTCCAGCACTACGCCATCCACCGGGATATTCTCGCCGGGGCGGACCACAAAGACGTCGCCCTTCTGCACGTCGGCGATGGCCACGGTCACTTCCGCGCCGTCCCGCACCAGCGTGGCGGTCTTGGGGGCCAGCTTCATCAGGCTCTTGAGGGCGTCGGTGGTCTTGCCCTTGGAGCGGGCTTCCAGCATCTTGCCCACCGTGATGAGGGTCAGGATCATGGCGGCAGACTCGAAGTAGAACTCCATCATATAGTGCATGACGAGCTCGTCGTTGCCATCCACCTGGGCGCGGGTCATGGCGAAGAGGGCGTAAGTGCTCCACACGAAGCTTGCCATGGAGCCGAGGGCCACCAGCGTATCCATGTTGGGTGCGCCGTGGATAAGGCCCTTGAATCCGTTGATGAAGAACTTCTGGTTGATGACCATGACGATGCCCGCCAGCAGCAGCTGGACGAGGCCCATAGCGACGTGGTTGCCGTCGAACCAGTGGGGCAGGGGCCAGCCCCACATCATGTGGCCCATGGAGAAGTACATCAGCACCAGCAGGAAGCCCAGAGAGGCGATGAGACGGCGCTTGAGCTTCGGTGTCTCGCGGTCGGCCAGTGCGTCGAGGTCGGCGCTGGTGTCAGCGGCCTTACTGGCAGAGGCATTCTTCGGGCTTGCGCCGTAGCCTGCTTCCTGCACAGCCGAGAGGATGGCGGCGGGGGAGGCTGTGCCTTCCACGCCCATGGAGTTTGTCAGAAGGCTCACCGAGCAGCTCGTGACGCCCGGCACCTTCTTCACGGCCTTTTCCACCCGGGCAGAGCAGGCCGCGCAGCTCATGCCCGTGACATTGTATTGTTCCATTGCGGATTCCTTTCCCTCTTATAGGATGCCCGGAACGGGGTCATTTCATGAGCCGGGGCAGCAGCTGCAACAGTTCGTCCAGCTTCTGCGTCTCGCCGGCTTTCAAATCGTCGGCCACGCAGGTGCGGATGTGCTGGCCCAGCAGCTCTTTGGAAAAGCCGTTCAGTGCAGCGTTCACCGCAGCCACCTGCACCAGAATATCGGCGCAGTAGACGTCCTTGTCCAGCATCGCGCGGATGCCGCGCACCTGGCCCTCAATGCGGCTCAGCCGGTTGGCAAGGGCGCGGTACTCCTCAGGGGTACGGTCCTTGTGGCGGCAGCAGGAGGGGGCAGTGTCCTTTTCGGCAGGCTCAGCGGCGCAGCAGCAGGGCTTTTTTTCAGCATCAGTCATAGCAGATAACTCCTTTCCGGGTGTATCAGTGTGAAGAGGAAGTGTACCCTGTGGGGGTAAATCTTCCGACACTCTGATTTTACCACTTGGGGGTATCTGTTTCAAGAGGGTAGGGAATGCTAACTGTGAAAACTTTGTGAAAATAAAAAGCTCCGAAATGCAGAAACGGGAGCCTCCCGGTGAAGGAAAGCTCCCGTTTCTGTTTAGGATAGGAAAGAGAATGTCATAAATAGGGGGGTCACAGATTGGTGTAACCCATCAGATAGCGGTCCACCTCGGCGGCGCAGTCGCGGCCCTCCCGCAGACCCCAGACCACGAGGCTCTGGCCCCGGCGCATATCGCCGCAGACAAAGACCTTGTCTACATTGGTGCGGAAGCCATGGTCGGCCACATTGCCCCGGGCGTTCCGCTCCACGCCGAACGCCTCGGCCACATAGTCCTCGCAGCCCACGAAACCGGCGGCGATAAAGGCCAGCTGGCAGTCGTAGGTGAACTCTTCGCCGGTGGGTACCATGCTGGTACGGCCGGTGTCGGGGTCACGCTGGGGCTTGAGATAGGAGATGACCGCGCCGGTCAGGTTGCCGGCGTCGTCCTTCAGAAACTCTTTGACGGTGGTCTGGTAGACGCGGGGGTCTTTGCCGAACTTGGCAAGGCACTCGGTCTGGCCGTAGTCCACCTTCAGCACCTTGGGCCACTCGGGCCAGGGATTATTCGCGGCCCGTTCTTTCGGGGGCTGGGGCATCATTTCCAGTGCCACGAGGTCGGTGCAGCCCTGCCGCAGGGCGGTACCCTGACAGTCGTTGCCGGTGTCGCCGCCGCCGATGACGAGGACATTCCTGCCTGCCGCGTTGATGGCCCTGCCGTCGGCAAACTTGCTGTCCAGCAGGCTCCTGGTCACGCTGGTGAGGTAGTCCACTGCGAGGTACACGCCCTTCGCGTCGCGGCCCGGGACATTCAAATCGCGGGCTTTCTTGGCACCGCAGCAGAGCACGATGGCGTCATAGCTGTTCAAAATCTCAGCGGCATCCACAGCCCCGCCCACATCCATGTTGGTGCGGAACTCAACGCCCTCAGCCTGCATGATCTTGATGCGGCGCTCGATGACGGATTTGTCCAGCTTCATGTTGGGGATGCCGTACATCAGCAGACCGCCCACACGGTCAGCACGCTCGAAGACGGTGACGGCATGACCCCGGATGTTGAGGTATTCGGCCACCGACAGGCCCGAAGGGCCGCTGCCGATGACGGCCACGCTCTTGCCGGTGCGGGCCGGAGGCGGGGCGGCATGGAGCCAGCCCTTGGCGTAGCCCGTCTCCACGATGGCGTGTTCGTTCTCCCGGACAGTGACGCTGCTGCCGGTGACGTCGCCGCAGGTGCAGGCGGCCTCACACAGGGCAGGGCAGACCCGGCTCGTGAACTCCGGGAAACGGTTGGTGGTGCGTAGGCGGCGGAGTGCCAGCTCCCACTTGCCCTGATAGACCAAATCGTTCCACTCGGGGATAAGGTTGTTCAGCGGGCAGCCGGAGGCCATGCCGCCAATCATCATGCCCGCCTGGCAGAAGGGAACGCCGCAGTCCATGCAGCGGGCTGCCTGGGTCTGCTGCTCCTCCCGGGAGAGCCAGATGTGAAATTCGTTAAAGTTTTCAATGCGCTCCAGCGGCGGAACATCCGTGCTGGTCTTGCGCGTGTAATCCATAAAACCAGTGAGTTTTGCCATGATGTTCCCCTCCTTACTTGTTCTTCTGCACGGCGTAGAATGCTTCGATCTGCGCCTGCTCGCCGTCGAGTCCGCGCTCTTCCATCGAGGCGATGACCCGCAGCATATGGTCGTAATCGTAGGGGAGGACTTTCTTGAACTTGGGCAGGAACTCGCTGAAATTGTCCAGGATCTCCTTGCCGCGGGGCGAGCCGGTCAGCTCGACGTGCTCCCGGATGAGCTCTTTCAGGGTGGCGACATCGTACTTGTGCTCCACCGGTTCGAGGCTGACGGTCTCCTTGTTCACCCGCTGGTAGAAATCCCAGTTCTCATCCAGAACATAGGCGATGCCGCCGGTCATGCCGGCTGCAAAGTTCTTGCCGGTCTGGCCCAGAACGACGACGGTGCCGCCGGTCATGTACTCGCAGCCGTGGTCGCCCACGCCCTCGACGACGGCCACAGCGCCCGAGTTGCGGACGCAGAAGCGCTCACCGGCCACACCGGAAACAAAGGCTTTGCCGCTGGTGGCACCGTAGAGCGCCACGTTGCCGATGATGATGTTCTCTTCGGGCTTGAAGGTGATGCCCTCGGGCGGGCGGACGACGAGCTTGCCGCCGGAGAGGCCCTTGCCCATGTAGTCGTTGCAGTCGCCGGTCAGTTCCAGCGTCAGGCCCTTGGGAATGAATGCGCCGAAGCTCTGGCCGCCTGCACCGGTGCAGTGGACGGTGTAGACATCATCAGGCAGGTCGCTGCCATACTTGCGGGTGATCTCGCTGCCGAAGATGGCGCCAAAGGCGCGGTCGGTGTTGGAGACATCCAGCTTCACGCTCTGAGGGGTCTTGCTGTTGAGCTTGAATTTCTTCATCAGCACCTTCATGTCCAGAGTGTCTTCCAGATGGAAGTCGTAGGTGTCTTCCTTCTGGAAGTGGACATTGCTGTTGACGATGGCGGGGTTGTGCAGGATGCAGTCGAGGTCCATCTTGGACATCCGGCTGTCTGCAGGGGCAGACTTGACATGGAGCAGGTCGGTGCGGCCCACCAGCTCGTCGATGGTACGGATGCCCAGCTTTGCCATGTATTCGCGCAGCTCCTGAGCCACGAAGGTCAGGTAGTTGATGATATGCTCGGGTTTGCCGCGGAAGTGCTTGCGCAGCTCGGGGTTCTGGGTGCAGATGCCCATGGGGCAGGTGTCGAGGTTGCAGACACGCATCATGACGCAGCCCATGGTCATCAGCAGAGAGGTGCCGAAGCCGAACTCCTCAGCGCCCAGCATACAGCTGATGGCCACATCGCGGCCGGAGAGCAGCTTGGAATCGCTCTCGATGCGCACACGGGTGCGCAGACCGTTGAGGATAAGGGTCTGGTGGGTCTCGGCGATGCCAAGCTCCCAGGGCAGACCGGCATCTTTGATGGAGTTGCGGGGCGCTGCGCCCGTGCCGCCGTCGTAGCCGGAAACAAGGATGACCTGTGCGCCGCCCTTGGCGACACCGGCAGCGATGGTGCCGACGCCGGCCTCACTGACCAGCTTGACGTTGATGTTGGCGTGGCGGTTGGCATTCTTGAGGTCGTAGATAAGCTCTGCAAGGTCTTCGATGGAGTAGATGTCGTGGTGCGGCGGGGGAGAGATGAGGCCGACACCCGTAGTGCTGTGACGGGTCTTGGCGATCCACGGGTACACTTTTGCGCCGGGCAGATTGCCGCCCTCGCCGGGCTTTGCGCCCTGTGCCAGTTTGATTTGGATCTCCTCTGCCGAGACAAGATACTTGCTGGTGACGCCAAAGCGGGCGGAAGCCACCTGCTTTATCTTGGAATTGCTCTCGCTGTGGTAGCGCTCTTCGGGCTCACCGCCCTCGCCGGTGTTGCTCCGGCCGCCGAGGCGGTTCAGCGCGATGGCGATGGTCTCGTGGGCCTCGCTGCTCAGTGCGCCGTAGCTCATGGCAGCGGCCTTGAACCGCTTGACGATGGAGCTCACCGGCTCTACCTCGTCCAGCGGGATGCCGCCGTCGGGGGCATAGTTGAAGTCCAGCAGACTGCGCAGATGGACGCCGTTCTGGCCCATGTTGTCCACGGTGTGGGTGAACTGCTTGAAGGTGTCGTAGTCACCGGTGAAGCAGGCTTTCTGGAACAGGTGGATGGTCTGGGGGTTGAAGAGGTGCTCTTCCTTGCCGCTGCGGAACTTGTGGGCGCCGCCGTCTTCCAGCTGCATGTTGATGTCAAGGCCCAGCGGGTCGAAGGCTGCGTTGTGCAGGGCCTCCACGTCAGCCTGAATGTCCTCGAGATCGATGCCGCCCACACGGCTCACCGTGCCGGTGAAATACTTGTCGATGACGTCCTTGGAGATGCCGACGGCCTCGAAGATCTGGCTGCTCTGGTAGCTCTGGATGGTGGAGATGCCCATCTTGGAGGCGATCTTCACGATGCCGCCCAGCACAGCCTTGTTGTAGTCGTCCACGGCGGCGTAATAATCTTTGTCCAGCAGGCCGTCGTCGATGAGTTGGCCGATGGTCTCATGGGCCAGATAGGGGTTGACGGCACAGGCACCGTAGCCCAGCAGAGCGGCAAAGTGATGCACTTCATGAGGCTCCGCGCTCTCGAGGATGAGAGCCAGTGCGGTGCTCTTCTTGGTGCGGATGAGGTACTGGGACACGGCAGAGACCGCCAGCAGGCTGGGGATGGCCACATGGTACTCGTCAATGTCCCGGTCGGACAGGATGATGATGTTCGCACCCTCTTTATAAGCGCGGTCTACCTCCAGAAAAACGCGGTCGATGGCCTTTTCGAGGCTGGTGTTCTTGTAGTAGTTGATGGAGACAGTGGAGACTTTGAAGCCCGGGACGTTCATGTACTTGATGCGGAGAAGGTCAGTGGACGTGAGGATGGGATTGTTGACCTTGAGCACCTTGCAGTTTTCGGGCTTGTCTTCCAGCAGGTTGCCGTGTGCGCCCACATAGACGCTGGTGGAGGTGACGATCTTCTCGCGGATGGCGTCGATGGGCGGGTTCGTGACCTGTGCAAAACGCTGCTTGAAATAATTGAAGAGCGGCGGGTGCTGGCCGCTGAGGACGGCAAGCGGGGTATCGGTACCCATTGCGCCGGAAGGCTCTGCGCCCTGACGTGCCATGGGCAGGATGAGGGTGCTGATGTCCTCATACTTGTAGCCGAACACCTTCTGCAGGCGCAGCAGGTCGTCACCGGTGTAGCTGGGGGTCTTGATGTTGGGGATCTTGAGGTCCTTCAGCTGGACGAGGTTGCGGTCTATCCACTCGCCGTACGGCTCACGGCTGGCGTAGTATTCCTTCAGTTTCTCGTCGTCCACGACTTCGCCCTTGGTGGTGTCCACCAGCAGCATCTTGCCGGGGCGGAGGCGGTCTTTGACCAGAATGTTCTCCGGCTCACAGGGCAGCACGCCCACCTCGGAAGAGAGGATCATCCTGCCGTCTTTGGTGATGTAGTAGCGGCTGGGGCGCAGACCGTTGCGGTCCAGCACAGCGCCCACCACGTCGCCATCGGAGAAGAGGATGGCGGCAGGGCCGTCCCAGGGTTCCAGCATGGTGGCGTAATACTGGTAGAAGTCCCGCTTTTTCTGGCTGATGTTCTTGTTGTTCTCCCATGGCTCCGGGATGGTGATCATAACGGCCAGCGGCAGGTCCATGCCGTTCATCACCATGAACTCGAGGGCGTTGTCCAGCATGGCGGAGTCGGAGCCGGAGGTGTTGATGATGGGCAGGATCTTGTTCATGTCCTCCTTCATGATGGGGGAGGAGATGGTCTCTTCACGGGCCAGCATGGCGTCGGTGTTGCCCTTGATGGTGTTGATCTCGCCGTTGTGGAGGATGAAGCGGTTGGGGTGGGCGCGCATCCAGCTGGGGTTGGTGTTGGTGGAGAAGCGGCTGTGGACCATGCCGATGGCGGATTCATAGCCCTCGTCCTGCAGATCGAGGTAGAACTGGCGCAGGTCGTGGACGAGGAACATACCCTTGTACACGATGGTGCGGCTGGACAGGCTGGGGACATAGGTGCCGTTGCTGGCCTGCTCGAAGACCCGGCGGACGATGTAGAGCTTGCGGTCAAAGTCGATGCCCTTGCTCACCTTGGCGGGCTTTTTGATGAAGCACTGCCAGATGGCGGGCATACAGTCGCGGGCTTTCTGGCCCACGGCGTCGGGGTCTACAGGCACTTCGCGCCATGCCAGAAACTCGAGGCCCTCTTTGCGGGTGACAAGCTCAAAAAGCTTCATGGCCTGAGCGCGCAGATGCTCGTTCTGGGGAAAGAAGAACATACCAACGCCGTATTCACGCTCGTTGCCAAGGCTGATGTTCAGCTCGTCGGCTACCTTGGCAAAGAAGCGGTGGCTGATCTGCAGCATGATGCCCACGCCGTCGCCGGTCTTGCCCTCGGCGTCCTTGCCGGCGCGGTGCTCAAGGCGCTCCACGATGGACAGCGCGTCGCTGACGGTCTGGTGGCTCTTGCGGCCCTTGATGTCCACGACGGCACCGATGCCGCAGGCGTCGTGCTCGAACCGGGGGTCATAGAGGCCCAGAGGCCCTTTTTGCTCCGTGAAATTTTCCATAGACTTTCCCATCCTTTTTTCGATTTTCCGGAGAATATCCTGGCAATGCTGCGGCACATTCCGCAGAGTCCCTCTTAATGCCGGTAAAAAGAAAAGGCGTCCCAGATGGGTCAGCGAAGACTCATCTGGAACGCCCTTGTTCCGGATAACAAGAATATTATACAAAGGTGCTGAAAAAGATTCAAGTGACAGCTGCACCAAAGCTGGGTACACGGCGACGGTTCTTCTTGTGAAAAACAGACACGCAGAGTAGGAAATAGTATGCCTTTTCCGGCTCAGTGCCGGCCCAGACAGGCGGCAAGATCGTCCTCCGGCGTGGTGATGGGCCGGAGGTCATACTTCTCCTGCAAAACAGCGGCCACCCCGGGGGAGAGGAAGGCGGGCAGGGTGGGGCCGAGACGGATGCCCCGGATGCCCAGCGCCAGCAGGGCCATCAGCACACAGACCGCCTTCTGCTCGAACCAGCAGAGGATGATGGAGAGGGGCAGCTCGTTGACCGAGCAGTCAAAAGCTTCGGCCAGACCCAGCGCGATCCGGATGGCACTGTAGGCGTCGTTGCACTGGCCCACATCGAGGATGCGGGGCAGACCGGCCACCGTGCCCAGCGGCAGGTCGTTGAGGCGGAACTTGCCGCAGGCCAGTGTCAGGATGACGGTGTCGGGCGGGGTCAGCTTGGCGAAATCCGTGTAGTACCGGCGGGAGGGGCGGGTGCCGTCGCAGCCGCCGATGAGGAAAAAGTGCCGGATGGCACCCTCGTGGACGGCTTGGACGATCTCCTCCGCATGGCTCAGTACGGCATGGTGGGCAAAGCCGGTGGTGACCACACTGCCGCCGTTCATGCCCGGGATGAGGGTGTCCTCCGGGTAGCCGCCCAGCTCAAGCGCCTTGGCGATGACCGGCGAAAAATCCCGGTCCTCTCCGATGTGGGTGACGCCGGGATAGGAGACGACAGAGGTGGTGAATACCCGGTCGGCATAGCTGGGCCGGAGGGGCATGATGCAGTTGGTGGTGAAGAGCACCGGCGCAGGGATGTCCTCAAACTCCCGCTGCTGGTTCTGCCATGCGGTGCCAAAATTGCCTTTCAGGTGAGGAAAGCGCTTTTTCAGTTCCGGGTAGCCGTGGGCAGGCAGCATTTCGGAGTGGGTGTAGACATTGATGCCCTTGCCTTCGGTCTGCTCCAACAGGCACTTGGCGTCGTAGAGGTCGTGGCCGGAGATGACGATGAAAGGCCCTTTCTCGATGGTCAGGGGAACCTCCACCGGCTCCGGGTCGCCAAACGTGCCGGTGTTGGCCTTGTCCAGCTCAGCCATGACCCGGTAGGCCATCCGCCCGGTGTCCTCCACCAGCTTGAAGAGCTTGTCCTTGTCCCGCTCCTGTGCGATGGCCCGCAGCGCCGTGCAGAAAAACAGGTCGATCTCGCCATCGGTATAGCCCAGCACCCGCGCGTGGTAGGAGTAAGCCGCCATGCCGCGCAGCCCAAAGAGGACAAAGGAGCACAGGCTCTTCCGGTCGGGGTCCGGCTCCTGCCACAGCTTCTGCATATCGTAGTCCGACACTGGTGCAGGTGCAGGGCTGGCCGAGGCAAAGGCTTCCTGCTTGGCCTTCCAGACCTTATCGGTCAGCTGCGCCACCGTCTGGGGGTCGAAATCAACATTGGTGATGGTGGTGAACAATCCTTCCGTCAGCAGGAGTGCCTGCGGGGGCTGGATGGGTCTGCCGATGTCCAGCAGCAGGGTGGCAAAGCCGATGAGTGCCCCGGTGAGCTTGTCCTGCGCGTCGGCTGTCTCGGCTGATTTGCCGCAGACACCCGCTTTTCCGGTGCAGGCCGTGCAGTTTGCCGCCTGCTCACATTGATAACAGAACATCATTTCGTCCATGCAAAAACCTCTTTTCGTTTGATGAAAGGAGTATGAGCGGGACAGCAGACAGTTATGCAGACAGGCGGGCAAAACAAAAGGGCCGCACCCGGTGTGGGTGCAGCCCTCTGGAACGATTTGGAAAAAGCTTAGTAGGTGATGCCCTGAGCCATCATGGCAGTAGCGACCTTCAGGAAGCCGGCGCAGTTTGCACCGACCATCAGGTTGCCCTCGGAGCCGGCGGCCACGGATGCATCGTAGGAAGCGTGGAAGATGCCCTCCATGATGCCCTTCAGCTTTGCATCGACCTCTTCGAAGCTCCAGCTCAGACGCTCGGAGTTCTGGCTCATCTCCAGACCGGAGGTAGCCA
>OGJU01001914.1_pt1 | contig 11730 bp, 10 predicted proteins | sample 1572251 | NCBI WGS metagenome assembly OGJU01 (sample SAMEA2582144, study PRJEB24529) | metagenome | biome: Human gut stool | place: China | collected 2011
GCACCTTGAATGGGCTGACTCTTTCAATGTCACCTGTAATTGACAAACTGGAATTGTTCTACTTCTTTATCTTTTTAATATCCTGATACAGCCCATATCCCAGAAACAGGATTCCAATAATAAACGCAATACCAGCCGCTATTGCTAAAAAAGGACCTACATATTCAAGACCTGCTGCAAATAAAGTGGCATTCCACGAAGCTACTCCACTCATAAATATCGCAGCAGAAATATATCGTGCAGAAATTAAAACTGCTGACATGAAACAGAAAATAGCATCTACAATTTTGTTTTCCATTTAAATCACCTCCAAATTCCGATTTTTCGTTCTCTGTGACTTCCCAATAAACGGGAATTTATCGTTTTATTCTGGTATAAAACTCTTTTTCATCTTGGTGATGAATATAGGCCCCATTTTTAATCTGCACACGCAAAGATGCCATATTATCCCTATGAACAGACATATATATTTCGTCTTCTTTAATAATGTGCCAGGCTTTTTCGATTGTCAATCTCAACCCTTCCGAGGCGTATCCCTTGCCTCTGAATTCTTTCTTTATTCCATATCCTATATGGCCTCCTCCGTTTGCAAGTGCAGGAGTAAGGTAATGACGCACGCGAAATAATCCTACTATTTTCTCATCATCCCATAAGAAAAAATCCGTTTCTGGAACCCATCCATCAGCCAGATCAATTCCCTTTTCAGCATTAATATAACCAGGTAATATTTTTATTTCAAATTCCTTTCTTGAACATCCAGACGCAAAATTCGTAAATCCATTTTCATTGGAAGAGGTATTAGTAATAAATTCGTATTCCTTTTCAATATCTTCCAAATTAGCTGATTTTAAGTACAACATAAAAAGCTGCTTCCTCCTATTTTTCTCAAAGAGTTCGGTCAATCCCGATTTGTATAACAGTAGTCTAACACACGTTGTTTAAAAATACTACAGCCAAGCCAATGTCTGTAATTTGCCCTAAAATTTCATTTTATGGAATTTGGACTACTTGATTTTCTAATTGCATACGCAATTCGTGAAATGTATCATTATACTGTTGATACATCAGACACACAAATGTAAATAGGGACTTTTGAAAAAGCAATTTTTCGAATAACTGTGACGAGGTAACTGTATCGGGAAGAGATACACAGCGGATAGTTTTGATGGCATTTCATATATGCAGAGAAAACACCTATATTTTATAAGGAGTTCACAAGTTTTTAATATTTTCACTTCTTGATTTATAGGCAATCTGCCACTATAATGGATAAGAGTACGCAGAAATTTGCGCGCTGACGGGGAAGAAAAGCGGGCATGAAGCCGGATGAGAAGCAGATGCGGCAGATTTAGAGGGCTTTTTAGTAACCTGATGTGGCAGATTCCGGATGTACAGTGACACAGAATGGAGAAAGTGTATGGATAATAAGGGAAACCAGAATAAAAATGGAAAAAATCCCCGCGGTCAGAATTATGCAGTGCTGATCATGACGATGCTGTTTACGCTTCTCTGCGTGGCGATGATGCACAACCTCTGGCAGGGCAGCCGCACGCACAAGATGCCGTACAGCGAGTTTAATCAGATGCTTAAGGATCACGAGGTAGAATCGGTTGTGATTGGCAATGGAAAGATTCAGATCACGCCGAAGGAAGATTCGAAGAAATATGGCGGCAGCCAGGGAAAATACGGAAATCTGGTAGGAATGGAGTACTACACGATTCCGATCAACGATCCGGATTTGGAGAAGAAGCTGGATGAAGCTGGTGTTACGACCTATGAACAGGCAGAAGTGGATGCGACAGGCAGTATTATCATGCTTCTGCTTGAGTGGGTGCTTCCGATTGCAGCGATGTTCGTCATTTTCAATATGATGATGAAGCGCATGGGCGGCGGAGGCGGCATAATGGGTGTCGGCAAGAGCAATGCCAAAGTATATGTACAGAAAGAGACCGGCGTTACGTTCAAGGATGTGGCAGGCGAGGATGAGGCGAAGGAGTCTCTGACGGAGATTGTTGATTTCCTGCATAACCCGGGAAAATATACGAAGATTGGTGCGAAACTGCCGAAGGGTGCGTTGTTAGTCGGACCGCCAGGAACCGGTAAAACACTTCTTGCCAAGGCAGTAGCTGGAGAGGCGAAGGTTCCGTTTTTCTCTCTGTCCGGTTCAGATTTTGTGGAAATGTTTGTCGGCGTCGGCGCATCCCGTGTGCGTGACCTGTTCAAGCAGGCGCAGCAGTCGGCTCCGTGTATCATTTTCATCGATGAGGTGGATGCGATCGGTAAAAGCCGTGATTCCCGTCTGGGCGGCAACGATGAACGTGAGCAGACGTTAAACCAGCTCCTTTCGGAGATGGATGGATTTGATTCCTCCAAGGGTCTTTTAGTCATGGCGGCGACGAACCGCCCGGAGATTCTGGATCCGGCGCTGCTTCGTCCGGGACGTTTTGACCGCCGGATTATCGTGGATAAGCCGGATTTAAAGGGGCGTGTGCAGATTTTAAAGGTACATTCCAAGGATGTAAAACTGGATGAGACGGTTGATTTCGAGGAGATCGCGCTGGCTACATCCGGCGCTGTAGGTGCGGATCTTGCCAATATGATGAACGAGGCGGCGATCACAGCCGTTAAGAATGGCAGGAAAGCCGTTTCCCAGAAGGATTTATTTGAGGCAGTTGAGCTGGTTCTGGTTGGCAAAGAGAAGAAAGACCGCATCCTGAGCCAGGAAGAGCGCCAGATTGTTTCGTATCATGAGGTGGGTCATGCGCTGGTCAGCGCCCTGCAGAAGGACTCGGAGCCGGTACAGAAGATCACAATTGTGCCGCGTACCATGGGTGCGCTTGGCTATGTCATGCAGGTGCCTGAGGAAGAGAAGTACTTAAATACCGAGAAGGAAATCCGCGCGATGCTGGTCGGATTTTTAGGCGGACGTGCGGCTGAGGAGATCGTTTTTGATACGGTAACGACAGGTGCGTCAAATGATATTGAAAAAGCAACCCGGATCGCGCGTGCGATGGTAACCCAGTACGGTATGTCCAAGAAGTTTGGTCTGATGGGACTGGAAAGCCCGTAAAATCAGTACCTGAACGGGAGAACAGGCCTTAATTGCAGTGATATGACGGCGGCAGAGATTGACCAGGAAGTCATGCATATTCTGAAGGTTTCTTATGAGGAGGCGAAACGCCTGCTGAGTGAAAACCGCGAGGCGCTTGATAAGATTGCGGCGTTCCTGATTGAGAAAGAGACGATCACCGGTAAAGAGTTCATGAAGATTTTCCATGAGGTAAAGGGAATCCCGGAGCTGGAGGAAAAGAAACAGGAAGGCGAGAGCCGGATTGAGATGCCGGAGGCTGCGAAGACAGGCGATGAGGTTCAGCCGGTAAAAACTGCGGAGGAAACGAACGCGGAAAACTCACAGAACCAGCAGAAGCTGGAAGGAAAACCGGCGGATGAAGCACCGGCGGACGAAACACCGGAATCGGCAGAAGCTGTAGCAGCAGAGAGTCCAAATGAGGATGAGATGCGCGGTGGAAGCTCGTTCGACCGGAAATAAAAGTGATGTATAGCATAAAAGAAATATTTATACAGTAAATAGAACGGCTGTATTTCAGCAATGTGAATCCATATATTGAAAAATCTATGAGTTCTGTTTTGCTGAGATACAGCCGTTATTTATATAGGATTATATCAATTACTGGTACAGGCGGTTGTGCTCATATACTGGCTCGGAGGTCAGTTCGATGCCGAGACGTTTGAAGGTCTTAATATCAACCTCCGACAGCATGACGGAGGTGTGAACCTGGCAGCCGCGCAGTTTTTCGAGCTGTTCCAGGGCGATCTGTGCGTGTTTGTTGGTAGCGGCGCACATGGACAGCGCGATCAGAACTTCATCGGTGTGGAGACGCGGGTTGCGGCTTCCGAGGTACTCGACTTTCAGCTTCTGGATCGGCTCGATCGCGATCGGGGAGATCAGGTGCTCATCGTGCGGAATATTGCCAAGTACCTTGACAGCATTCAGAAGCAGGGCAGCGGAAGCGCCGAGCAGGTTGGTTGTCTTGCCGGTGGCGATGGTTCCGTTCGGAAGTTCGATGGCAGCAGCCGGAGCACCGGTTTCTTCGGCGCGTTTCAGGGCAGCCGGAACAACCTTGCCCATATCGGTGGTCAGTTTTGCCTGCTTCATCAGAAGTTCGATCTTATAAACTTCCTCTTTGCCGACATCCTCTTTGACAACGCGGTTTAATGCCTGATAGTAGCGGCGCAGGATTTCCTGACGGGATGCCTCGCAGCAGGCTTCGTCGTCAATGATGCAGTTTCCTGCCATGTTGACGCCCATATCAGTCGGGGATTTGTACGGGTTCTCGCCGTAGATTCCCTCGAAAATAGCGCTCAGAACCGGGAAAATCTCGATGTCACGGTTGTAGTTGACCGTTGTCACACCATAAGCCTCCAGATGGAACGGATCGATCATGTTGACATCGTTTAAGTCAGCGGTCGCTGCCTCGTATGCCAGGTTGACCGGGTGCTTTAACGGGATATTCCAGATCGGGAAGGTCTCAAATTTGGCATATCCAGCCTTGACGCCGCGTTTGTTCTCGTGGTAGAGCTGGGAAAGGCAGGTTGCCATTTTTCCGCTTCCCGGTCCCGGCGCGGTGACAACAACGAGTGGACGTTTGGTTTCAATGTAATCATTTTTACCATAACCTTCATCGCTGACGATCAGCGGAACATTGCCCGGATAACCGTCGATGGTGTAGTGGCGGTAAACCTTGATGCCCATGGATTCGAGCTTGTGTTTGAAGACATCCGCAGTGTTCTGCCCGGAATAGTGGGTGATTACAACGCTTCCAACATAGAGTCCCTTGTCGGTAAAGGATTGAATCAGACGGAGTACGTCTACGTCGTAAGTAATGCCAAGGTCGGAACGTACTTTGTTTTTCTCGATATCCGCAGCACTGATGACGATGACGATCTCCGCCTGATCCGCTAACTGCAGAAGCATCCGCAGCTTGCTGTCAGGTGCAAAGCCCGGAAGAACCCGGGATGCGTGGTAGTCATCGAACAGTTTTCCGCCAAATTCGAGGTAGAGCTTATCACCGAACTGGTTGATACGCTCACGGATATGTTCCGACTGCATTTTCAGGTATTTGTTGTTGTCAAAACCGATTTTCATCTAATCCTCCGTTCTTAGTTTCGTCCCGCACAGAATACCGGTATCGCGGTGGGGGCAGATGCCGGTGTCCATCTGGTGGGATGAAAATCATATGTTTGTATGGATGATTGCGCCGCCAGGTCACAGTCCATGTCCGGCACAGACTGCCATTCGCAGTTGTTTATGTCGATGCTCTTTGTGTGAAATGAACGCAGCACAGCAGACCGCAAAGAATCACAATTAGTTCTATTATCCTACAAAAAAGTCTATTTGAGTAGAGGGAAAATAAAAAAAATTTAAAATCGGAAAAATGACGGATTTGGTTTTCGGAAATGTAATATTTTCTGGCGAAAATTTTTGTGTACAGGCGATGGGGATGGAGGAAAGAAAATCTGGATGTAAATTGATAAAAAACAGAAAAGGGCATACAAAATGTGATATAATGAGCGCAGAAGAAAAGAATGCGGCTGCGAAGCAGACATATTCTTTTCTTGCGCCATTAACGAACGAACAGCCATGCGAAGCAGGGCGGTAGAGCGCGATAGCGCGGGTTCGTGAGTGGACGGATGAGAATACGTTCTTATGATATAATGAGCGCAAGTGAGCCAGAAAGCTGCTTGCAGATTTAAGGCGAACGGCGAATCGTGATATAATGTGAACACGTAGCGAGATGTTTTAAGGAGGTATCAGCATTCATGCGGGAAATTCCAAAGCCGGGCGAGCGGTACCGGCATTTTAAAAATAAAGAATATCAGATTCTGGCGGTGGCGACCCACTCGGAAACGGGGGAAAAGATGGTTGTCTATCAGGCGCTCTATGGAGAATATGGCGTCTGGGTTAGACCGCTTTCTATGTTTATGGAAGAGGTAGATCGGGTAAAATATCCGGAAGCGGCGCAGAGATACCGGTTTGAGCGGATTGCGGCAGGTCCGTGGGAAAATTCGAAACAGCAGGAAATAAGGGCAACCAGAATGGCTCATGCCGCAAATGAAGGTGTACGCCGTTCGAAAATGGCTGACGCAGCCACTCATTCCTGGGACACACCGCAGGAGGAACCGGAACTGCATCCGCTTGTGGCAGAGTTTCTAGATCAGGAAACGACCGAGGGCAGGCTGGAAGTGCTCCAGAGAATGAGCGGCAAGGTGACCAAGCGGGATCTCGACAGTCTCTGCTTCTGTCTGGATATGAATCCGGCCGGTGGAAGCGTGGAGGAAGAGCTTGACGCGATCCGTCAGTGTATCCGGATGCAGCAGAGGTACGATGCACCGCGCCTGCGGTATGGAAAGTGAGCGGCTGTCTGGCAGAAGAGTCTGGGTAACTGTTCACGGGTAGGCACTTTTGGAACCGAAAGTGCCGTAAGAAAACGTGGTGGCAGCAGATTAGAAAACAGGATGGTTTGAGATGTTTCAAATAGAAGAAGAGCTGAAAAAACTGCCGGGGCAGCCGGGTGTTTATATTATGCACGATGCGAAGGACGCGATCATCTATGTCGGCAAGGCGATCAGCCTGAAAAACCGAGTCCGTCAATATTTCCAGAGCAGCCGGGATAAGACGGCGAAGATCAAGCAGATGGTCTCGAAGATAGCACGTTTTGAGTATATCGTGACGGATTCGGAGCTGGAAGCGCTGGTGCTGGAGTGCAACCTGATCAAAGAGCACCGCCCACGCTACAATACGATGCTTAAGGATGACAAGACGTACCCGTACATCAAGGTGACGGCTTCGGAGGAGTACCCGCGGATCTTGTTTTCACGCCAGATGAAAAAGGATAAAAATAAGTATTTTGGTCCTTTTACGAGCGCGGGGGCAGTCAAAGACACAATCGAGCTGATTCGGAAGATATACCGGATCCGGGCGTGCAGCCGGAAGCTGCCGCAGGATATGGGAAAGGACCGTCCGTGCCTCTATTACCATATTCACCAGTGCGACGCGCCATGTCAGGGGTATATTTCACAGGCAGATTATCAGAAATCGGTGAAGCAGGCGGTCGGGTTTTTAAATGGACAGTATGAGCCGGTCATGAAATATCTGGAAGAAAAGATGAGGATGGCGTCCGAGACGATGGAGTTTGAGAAGGCGATTGAGTACCGGGATCTGCTTGACAGTGTCAGAAAGGTGGCGCAGAAGCAGAAGATTACGAGCCAGAGCATGGAAGATCGGGATATTATCGCGATGGCGAAGGATGAGCGCGATGCGGTTGTGCAGGTGTTCTTCGTGCGCGATGGCAAGCTTATTGGGCGGGAACATTTCCATATGAACCTGACCGGCTCGGAGAGCAAGGCAGAAATCTTAAACAGCTTCGTCAAACAGTTTTACGCGGGAACGCCGTTTGTGCCGCATGAGATCTGGGTGCAGGAGGAGTTAGAGGACGCGGAGGTTATCGCCAGCTTCCTGACGGCGCGCCGGGGACAGAAGGTGCGCTTTGTCGTGCCAAAGATGGGCGAGAAAGAGCGGCTGGTCGAGCTGGCGGAGAAGAATGCGAAGATGGTGCTCTCCCAGGATAAGGAGAAGATCAAGCGCGAGGAGCTCCGGACGATCGGGGCGATGAATCAGATTGGATCGTGGATCGAGCTTTCGGGAATCAAGCGGGTAGAAGCCTACGATATTTCCAATATCAGCGGTTTTGAGTCGGTCGGTTCGATGATTGTCTACGAAAATGGACGTCCGAAACGCAATGATTACCGCAAATTCCGTATCCGGACGGTGCAGGGACCGAACGACTACGCTTCGATGCGCGAGGTGCTGCTGCGGCGGTTTTCCCATGGCCTGGAGGAGACGAAGAAACTGCAAGCCGAGGGCGGCGATCTGGCGATGGGAAGTTTTACGCGTTTTCCAGATCTGCTGATGATGGATGGCGGACGCGGACAGGTTAATATCGCGCTGGAGGTATTAAGAGAGCTTCAGCTGGAAATTCCGGTCTGTGGCATGGTAAAGGATGATAACCACCGGACGAGGGGATTGTATTATCAGAATGTGGAAATTCCAATCGATCGCCATTCGGAAGGATTTCAGCTGATCACCCGGATTCAGGACGAGGCGCACCGGTTTGCGATCGAGTACCACCGGAGTCTTAGGGGCAAGGAGCAGGTGCGCTCCGTGCTGGATGATATCAAGGGCATCGGACCAGCACGCCGTAAGTCTCTGATGCGGACGTTCAAGACGATCGAAGCAGTCCGGGAGGCGAGCGTGGAGGAGCTGGAAGCTGCGCCACAGATGAACCGGGCAGCCGCCGAGGCAGTCTATATATTTTTCCGTGATGACAAGCAGGGGAAGATGTGATAGGATGTAGACAATAGTAAAAATAAAAGGAGACAAAAGTATGGGTGGAGTGACGATAACAGAACTGATCGATAAGATGGGGCTTCGCAATATGACGCCGGAGCTGGAGACGGACAATGTTATGCTGGTGCATGCGGATGTGAACCGTCCGGCATTGCAGCTGACTGGATTTTTCGACCATTTTGACAAGGACCGTGTGCAGATCATCGGTTATGTGGAAAATGCGTACATCTCGACCCTGACTCCGCAGCGCCGCCGGGAAATGTTTGACAAACTGCTGTCTTCGGGTATACCATGTCTGGTATATAGCCGCGGCATGGCACCGGAGGAGGAAGTGCTGGAGCTGTGTAACCATTATGGGGTTCCGTGCATGGTATCGGAGAAGACGACTTCGGATCTGATGGCGGAGATCATCCGCTGGCTGAACGTCAAGCTGGCCCCCTGCATCAGCATTCACGGCGTGCTCATCGGCGTATTTGGCGAGGGTGTCCTGATTATGGGCGAGAGCGGTATCGGCAAGAGTGAGGCAGCGCTGGAACTGATTAAGCGCGGTCACCGTCTCGTCAGCGATGATGTGGTCGAGATCCGCCGCGTCAGCGATGAAACCCTGATCGGTTCGGCACCGGATATTACCCGTCATTTCATCGAGCTTCGCGGTATCGGCATTATCGATGTCAAGACGCTGTTCGGTGTAGAGAGCGTAAAGGATACACAGTCGATTGACATGGTAATCAAGCTGGAAGAGTGGGATAAGGACAAGGAGTATGACCGCCTTGGCATGGAAGATCAGTATACCGAGTTCCTTGGCAACAAGATTGTATGCCATTCAATTCCGATCCGTCCGGGACGTAACCTGGCAATCATCGTAGAGTCGGCGGCAGTCAACTATCGTACCAAGAAGATGGGATATAATGCGGCGAAAGAACTGTACAAGCGGGTACAGGCGAACCTGGCAAGAAGAGATTAATGGAACGCTTCACGCAGTCTGATTCGTGTGATTTAGTGCGGAAATCCTGACTTGCAAGGGATGGAGCCGTTATGAAATGAATAAAGGAAAATAGATATGTCTAATTTTTATCAGAAACTTTGTGATGCCATCGGCGCTGCTTCCGTGCGGGAGCAGGAGCCGATGAGCGCACATACGACCTTTCGGGCTGGTGGACCAGCCCGCTATTTTGTGACCCCGGAGGGCGAAAAAGAGCTGGCGGCAGTGCTGGCGGCGTGCCGGGAGGCAGAGAAAGCGTATTACATATTAGGAAATGGAAGCAATCTGCTTGTCAGTGATGCGGGCTATCCGGGCGTGATGATCCTTCTGGGAAGCCAGTTTACAGAGGTGGTCTGTCCGGAGGGAGAACCGGGCGTCTATGAGCTGGGCGCCGGTGTGCTGCTTTCGCGTGCCGCCAGGGAGGCGCAGAAAGATGGAATGACCGGATTTGAGTTTGCAGCCGGGATTCCTGGAACCGTGGGCGGCGCGGCGGTCATGAATGCGGGCGCTTACGGCGGAGAATTAAAGGATGTGCTGGAATCTGTGCGCGTGATGACGCCGGACGGCGAGGTAAAAGAGCTTAAAACGGAAGAACTGGATCTGGGTTACCGCCACAGCTGCATCCCGGAGCGCGGATATATCGTTTTATCGGCGCGGATCCGTCTGGAGAAAGGTGATCCGGAAGCGATCCGGGTGCGGATGGATGAACTGGCAGCCAAACGGCGGGAAAAACAGCCGCTGGAATATCCCAGTGCTGGAAGCACCTTTAAGCGCCCTGAGGGCTTTTTTGCCGGAAAATTGATCGAAGATGCCGGACTTCGTGGCTATCAGGAGGGCGGCGCACAGGTGTCGGAGAAACACTGTGGTTTCGTTATCAACCGTGACCATGCGACGGCTTCGGACATCGCGGGGCTGTGTGGGACGGTGCAGAAGCGCGTGTATGAGCAGTTTGGGGTGAAGCTGGAGACGGAAGTAAAGATGCTGGGCTTTTAAGATATTAAGATATATAGAGTATGGAAAAGGGAGGAACAATATGCGGCTTGTGATCGTAACCGGTATGTCGGGAGCCGGAAAGACGGCGGCACTGAAAATGCTGGAGGACATGGGATTTTACTGTGTTGACAATCTCCCGATCCCGCTGGTGGGAAAATTTGCGGAGCTGGTGCAGAGCAGCAGCGGGGAGGTAAGCTGTGCAGCGTTGGGAATCGATGTCCGCAGCGGCGACGAGCTGGCACAGCTGGAGGGAACGCTGAATGATTGGAATAACATCCAGTTCCCGTATGAGATCCTGTTTCTGGATGCCAGCGATGAGGTGCTGATTAAGCGATATAAGGAAACGCGCCGTTCCCATCCGCTGGCAGGAAAAGAGCGGCTGGACCGCGGTATTGCGAAAGAGCGCCTGAAACTCGATTTCCTGAAAAAGCGGGCGGACTATATTCTGGACACCAGCACGCTTCTGACGCGGGAGCTCAAGGCGGAACTGGAACGGATTTTCATGGGGCGCGAGCGCTTTTCCAGCCTCTTTGTGACGATCTTAAGCTTTGGCTTTAAATATGGGATTCCGTCGGACGCGGATCTCGTGTTTGACGTCCGTTTTCTGCCGAATCCTTATTATGATGAGAATTTAAGAAGCCATACCGGCAATGAGAAGGCGGTGCAGGACTTTGTGCGCCGCGGCGGGACGGCAGACGTATTTTTGGATAAACTCTATGACATGATTGACTTCCTGTTTCCGTACTATGTAAAAGAAGGGAAGAATCAGCTTGTCATAGCCGTCGGATGTACCGGTGGAAAGCACCGTTCAGTTACGGTGGCGAACCGGCTCTATGAGCGCCTCAAGGAGCACTCGGAAATAGGGCTTAAACTGGAACATCGGGACATAGAGATGGATAACCGGACAAAAGGGTAAACGGAGGTAGAGGACTTTGTCATTTTCAGCCCGGGTAAAGGAAGAGCTGTCGCATCAGCTGAGCAAGGCGAGGCACTGCCAGATTGCAGAGCTGGCGGCGATTTTGAGCCTTTGCGGCAAGATTCATATCGATGAAGAGGATCATTTCAGTATACGGATCCACACGGAAAACGTAGCGGTTGCACGAAAATACTTTACATTATTGAAAAATACATTTAATATTAAGGCGGACATTTCGATCCGGCGCAATGCATTTTTAAAAAAGAGCCGTTCTTATACGCTTCTGGTGCGCGATCACGAAAATGCACTCCGGGTGCTGGAGGCGGTCAAGATGGTGGATGCGCAGGGAAATGTCGGGGAAAACCTTTCGGTGGTGCGGAATCTGGTGATTCAGAATGCGTGCTGCAAGAA